>Ga0302118_10000216_pt1 | contig 27199 bp, 20 predicted proteins | sample AG5_331_MG_FD_203126 | JGI IMG/M metagenome (GOLD analysis project Ga0302118, IMG submission 203126) | Marine microbial communities from Western Arctic Ocean, Canada - AG5_33.1 | ecosystem: Environmental > Aquatic > Marine > Oceanic | place: Canada: Western Arctic Ocean | collected 2017-10-01 | reverse complement strand
CCCCTAATGGATGATGGAGAGAGAAGGGTATTGAGGGACAGACCAAATATAAGCAGCTCCCTCGAGTCTGCTTGATCGTGCTCCGTTACCGTTTTTTGTTAGTACCAATTGAGGAATAGAATGAAGAAAATAACACCGAAATTACTCGCTGGATTCATCGTGCTGTTATTCTCTTGTGGAGCAAGCTTTGCTCAGCAAGATGAAGAAGCAGAGGTAGAGGAAAATTCTGGCGGAATTCTCCAACGCTATGGTACTAACGCAGCGAGTTCATTAGAGTCCGCTACGGCTGACGCTAATTCTAATCCCTTACTTCGTGACTATTCTTCCGTCACCGATGAAGTCTTACAGAATCCACCAGATTCCGATTGGGTAACGTGGCGCCGCACTTACGATAATCTCGGTTTTTCTAATCTCGATCAAATCAACCGACAAACAGTAGCTGATCTTGAGTTAGCGTGGCATCAAGAAGTGACGGCGGGCAACAACATGCCGACACCCTTAGTCCATGACGGGGTCATGTTTCTCTATAGTGCGGGCGATGTCGTACTGGCATTGGACGCTACCAATGGCGAGCTGCTTTGGCGCTACATTCATGACGGAGAAGCAGTGACCAGTCATAAGTTTGGTATAGCACTGCATGAAGATAAAGTTTTAGTGCCTACTTCAGATTTGCATATGGTGGCGCTTAACGCGCGAACTGGCGAAGTCATTTGGGATCATGCCGTAGATACTGGCGAGGTCACCGATTATGCGCTGAGAAGTGCGCCAACTATCGCAGGTGGCCAGGTCATTCAGGGAATGACCGCTTCTTTTGTACCCGGCGGCGGATTTATTTTTGCCATCGATTTGGAGACTGGAACTGAGACCTGGCGCTTTAATACCTTAGCTAGGCAGGGCGAACCCGGTGGTAACACTTGGAACAATATTCCTCTCGAAGAACGCAAGGGCGGGTCAGTCTGGAATACCGGCGCCTATGATGCCGAATTGGATCTTGTCTTCTACGGTGTATCGCCTACTTACAATACCGGCCCTTTGCTGTATTCGCTGGGTGTAGGCGGCGTGAACAATGATGCGCTCTATACCAACACGACTTTAGCGCTACGGCCTGCTACAGGTGAGCTTGTTTGGCATTACCAACATGTAGCCAACGATCAGTTCGATTTGGACTGGGCTTTCGAACGTTCCATTGTTGAGCTGGAAATCGATGGCGAAATGAAAAGGGTTATCGTTACCGCAGGCAAGCCTGCTCTGTTCGATGCCTTGGATGCAGAAACTGGGGAGTATTTATTTTCAGTCGATCCTGGCCTACAAAATCTTTTTAGTGCGATAAATCCTGTTACTGGAGAAAAAATCCCCAATCCGAAAGTCTTCCCCGATGCGGAAGAAGTTCGAACGGTCTGTCCTTTCTATCAAGGTGGACGCAATTGGCACGCCTCATCTATTAACAATGATACGGGTTTCCTGTTCGTGCCTATATTTGAAGTCTGTATGGACACACTGCTCGACGATACTGGCACTTTACTCTCATCAGGATTACGTGCAGATACCAGGCCGGTACCAAACACCGATGGCAACTACGGCCGCTTACAGGCTATCAATCTTAAAACCAGAGAATTAGCATGGCAATACCGGCAGGAAGTCGTGCCGGCCTCTGCGAGTTTAGCCACTGCTGGAGGACTAGTGTTCCTTGGGTATCTTGACAATACATTTAAGGCATTTGATCAACAATCTGGCGAAATCTTATGGGAGACAATGCTTGGTTCTATCCCTGCTGCATTTCCTATTACTTACAGTGTAGATGGGAAACAATATGTTGCGGTTGTTGCAGGGCAGCTCAATATTCACACGGGTGTTTGGTTGGGATTACAGAATCAGTTTTCTGGTTTTGTGCCAGCTAGTCAAGATCCGGCTGCTCTGTGGGTGTTTGCGCTAGATTAGAGAAAGAGACTAGGGGACACCAATAAGTTATTAGCGTATTGGTGCCCTTTAGTTTCCCTCTAACCTAGAAAAAGATAGGGTTTTATGACACTCAAAAATCTTGGAAGCTTGATGTTTAAAAGAGGGCGAAATTTTTCTTAAAAATGTTTTGACGCAATAGCTTTATTTGGATCATGGCTCTATCTGTTTTCCTTATTTGGATGAGCGTTTTATGTTAAACGGGTGAAGAAATAATTTTAATGTGTTGATGGAGTAACTTAATATGCGTAGTGGAATTGAAGAGAGGATTTTTGAGAGGGCGCACTGTGGCGCAAGGCATTAAGTTTATTGATATTTCGCCCTGAACAGGGTATCAAGTACCAAAAATTATACTAGGATTGTATTCAATGCCTGAATTTGTCTTTTCGCCAACCATCATACTTATTCCTTTGCTTATCTGCTTCGTCGTCATTGAGCTTGGCGTCAGTCGCTTGCTCGGACGATCAGTCTATACATTTCAAGACAGTATTACGTCGATCAACATAGGAATAATGAGTCAGTTCGTTAATGCCACCGGCGCGGTTATTAGCGCCTTCATGTATGCCATCATACATGCCAAGTACGGCACGTTTACGTGGGATTTGACGAGCCCATTTACATGGATTTTTGCGCTATTGCTTTACGATTTCATGTACTACTGGGTGCATCGTACGGGTCACGAGGTCAATATGTTTTGGGCCTCTCACATCACTCATCATAGCAGTGAACAATTCAACCTTTCGACTGCACTAAGGCAGGCCTCCACTGGCTTTTATTTTAAATGGGTGTTTTATATGCCCCTTGCCATCTTAGGCATCCCTGTTCAAGTATTCGTGATTATCGGACTCATCGATCTGCTCTATCAGGTTTGGGTGCATACGCGCTTAGTGGGGAGGCTCGGTTGGTTAGAATTGTTTCTCGTTACACCCTCTAATCATCGCGTACATCATGGCAAAAATGATTATTGTATCGACAAAAATTACGGCGGCGTCTTTAGTGTTTGGGACAGGCTTTTCGGAACCTATGCCGATGAGCGAGTAGACGAACCGGTTAGGTTTGGCATCAAGACCCCGTTGAATAGCTGGAATCCGGTGTGGAGTAATTTGCACTATTGGGTAGGAATGTTTCGCAAAGCAGGTGCCCAGTCGAACTGGCGTGACAAGCTCATGTGTTTCTTTGGCGAGCCAGTTTGGGTGCCAGAGGGAAATTCAGCCGGTAGTATTAAGAAGAGCATGCTGACAGGCGAGGAAACGCAAGAGCCTGACTCACCCGCACTGATTCGATTGTCAGGCTTGCTGATGACGGTAATTTCGGCCGGCCTTTTGGTCTTGTATTTGGGATCCAAGCAGCAGCTGCCGGCATTTGTCCAGATTTTCATCGCTTCTTTTGCTGTGCTCGCCTTCGCAAGTGTTGGCCTTCTCTGGGCCAAGACATCTAGGCGTGGGGCGGCATCATGAATAGCCTGGCGCTTTCAGACGGCGTGCTGCTGATTGCGACACTCGCGATTATTATGAAGCCGAGTGCATCGATCGGTATACGCTTAAGCGCTGCCATATTTGCTGCTGCAGCATTTTTGGGAGTTCTGCGTTTCTCGACTTTATTGCCCTTGCCAGGGATGCACAGTTTCTTCTCTGGACTAGGTGCCTCTGCTGCTTACCCATTATTGGCAGCTGCATTCTTGTGGCCGGATTCGGGCGTTGCTCAGAGCTGGCGTTTCGCGAGTATCTTCTTAATCATCGCCGGCGCCTTTGGTCTAGTCGCTTCGGCTCTGGAATTCAGCTTGTGGGGAAATCTCCTAGCGATCGTCGCAGTAGTTGCACTGTTGCTCAGGTCAATAAAGAATAGGGATGTAAAGGCGACAATGGGGAGCAGCTCATTGCTTGCGGCACTGTTGTTGTTCTCTAGTCAGTTCTCGTTACCTCCGGTTTTTCAGCCCGGCGATTTCTTGCATCTGTTTATGGCGCTTGGATTAACACTTATGGCCACTCGCTCCCTGCGTTTTCCGCAGCAAACTGCAGCTGCCGTTCAGAGCGTTAATCAGGCATCTTTGGATTAGCTGGTACACGTGGCGCATGAGCATGGTGGCGGCTATAAAGCTGTGTAGACTTTCTAAGTAACTAGACACTTTTAGCACCCGATGGTGCTTAGTGAATGACATTGTCGCTCGATGCTCCGTGGAACCATCCTAAAACATGGCTTCTGGGTCAAATTACTCCGACCTCTTTGCTTCCTCTTAATCTGATTCTCGATCCCAAAGCTTTCGCGTCATCACGCCCGTTGCATTCTCGATGACCTCCATGGCATCTAGAATAAGATCTTCTCGCCATTTCTGGCCAATCAACTGTATCCCCGATGGCAGGCCATCCACCAGATCCACCGGCACAACACCTGCAGGCATTCCCACGTAATTCAACCCGTAGCTGTAGATGGAGGAATCAAAAAGGTCTTTAACTCCTTCGAAGGTTTCATCAAAATCATTGGGATAGCCTGGCCGCATTAAGTAAGGCGTCAATATCAGTGGGTAGTCTGCCAATATAAGATTCCATTCGCGCACCATGCGGGTACGTTCGGCAATACCGAATAGATAGCCCTCGGCATCCACCATGTCTTCCAGCTGGTAATAACAATCGAATATTTGTTTGATGATCTCGCTACCGTGTTCGCTGAATACAGGTTCGAGAGTCTTCTTCATTTCGAAGTTGGTTACCTGAAGCCATGCTTTAGCGGCTTCAGCAATGGAAGGAGTCTCAATCTCTTCAACGATGTAGCCCGCATCTTCAAGAATGGACGCAGCCCGGTCCAAGTTGGCAAGAATGCCCTCATGAATGGGATAGCCATGGGCTTCACGGCAAAAACCAATTTTTGTTAAGGCCGGGCCTCCCTGACTAAATGGCATCGGCACATGCCAGGGATCGCGGGGATCATGTCCGATCAACACCTGTGTCGCGAGTCTCACATCTTTTACTTCGCGACAAATTGCTCCTTGTACTGACATGAGTTGTGCCAGCATGCCGCGCTCAGCTTTTGCAGAAGGAAGATAAGCAGGCACCCGTCCCAGCCCTGGCTTAAGCGTACTTACACCACAGGCTGTGGCAGGGTAGCGCAGCGACCCTGCAATATCATTGCCGTGGTGAATAGCGCCGAAACCTGCTGCAGCAGATGCAGCCGCTCCCCCGGACGATCCCCCGGGAGACATTTCTAAATTCCAAGGATTCCGTGTGAGGCCATACAGCGGATTATCTGTAGTTAGGCGCATGGACATTTCTGGCGTATTGGTGCGACCGATGATGATGGCACCCGCGTTCAGCAAATTTTGTACGAGGGGTGAATTGTCTGGTGCGATGACATCTTTGAAAACCTCCATTCCGTTGGTAGTTGCTCTCCCTTTAGTATCGACATTCACTTTGACGGTTACGGGCACTCCGTGTAAGGGGCCTAGCTTGTTACCATTTGCTACTGCTTTATCGGCTTTTTCAGATGCCAACAGCGCTTGCTCTCTCATAGGATCGACGATGGCATTCAGTTCGGAGTTTTTTAGCGCCACGCGTTCCAGCACAGATTCAACGAGAGCGGTTGCAGTGAAATTTCCTTCACGAATACCGGCTGCCTGATCGATGGCGCTGAGCTGCCAGAGTGGTTTCATACGTAACTCCATTTTCGAATGTGACTACTGTAAAGAAAGGAACAGAATTAAAGGGATTAACGTAAAATACAGCAGAAGGTTGAAACAGGGAAGTCCATCTTGGCATGCTGTTGGTGTAATCAAGAAATCCACCTCACGCCAATAAGTTGTTAGGCGGTAAGTGTCCGCATGACTTTCTCGAATCATCCCGCTCCCTAATAGCCGATACTTGTAGTATCTTGCGGGAATAGATTAAAAGAATATCTAGGAATTTTGAGGATTAATGAAATGGAAAAGCTACTAACAACTATTACCCTGTTCTGCTTTTGTGTGGGTGCAAGTGGATGCGGAGTAGATCAACAAATCCAGACGATTAGATCAGGCGTTCTTACCGTCGCGGTAACATCGGACGCCCCCACTAATCAGTATGACTCGCAGCTCTGGATCAGGCAGTACGTCGAACAGTTTGCTGCCGAAGCGGTGCTGGAAATTTCTTGGGTCGTAGTTCCTTTCAATGAATCGTGGCTATTAGCCAGCAGTGATGAAGTCGATTTAGTCGCAACCAATGTTGCGAACTTCCCAGATCGTGCACATTCAGGAGCGACGTTTTCTTCGCCGTTTCTTTACGAGCGAAGGGCGCTGCGAATTAATCCGGAAGATCAGGAGAGTTATGCACACATTGACGACTTTATTGGCAAGACCGTCGGGGTCGTTTCAGGGATGGCGTCAGAACGCGATGTTAATCGCCGTGCGCCGGATGGAGTTATCGTTAGAACCACCAATACATTCGCTGAGCTTTACGCAGAGTTCGATCTAGGGCAGCTCGATGCTATCGCCGAAGCTGAATATTATGCGCTTGACGATCAAATCATTCCGTCACACGGTGCAGAAATAATTCTGATTGATCACCATGACCTTACGCCGGGCCAACGCGAAGAATCAGTTTTCGTCGTTAGCAATAATAGTCAAAACCTGCTATCTGCAGTAAATGCTTTCATCGCCGAAACCAAGTTTCCACTCCCGTAAGAAAGGGAGAAGAATTGGGCTCAGGGTATTCTAATTTTGAAAAAAAGGGGGCAGAATAAATCTGTCCCCTTTTCGTTTTGGAACTGTCCCCAATTATTTATGTTGTATTCGTCTGCAAAGGCTTTTGAGATTGCGGCCTGCCGCTAGCAGCGTTAACAATCATGTCGGCGGTTACTGGCACTCGATTGAAATTATGTCCACCCAGTGCGTCGGAGATGGCGCAGAGTAAAGCGGCGGCTGCACAGCCCTGAATAGGCTCCCCGATGCCTTTAGCGCCAACTGGGTTTTCTGGGTCGGCTTTGTCGATGGCTGCCCAACTCATGTCGGTAGCTGCATCGAGATAGGTTGGCGGCTTGGCCAGATATAAGCTGCTATTGGCCGGTAGACCGTTTTGCGGATCGTAGGCATGTCTCTCGAAACCAGCCATACCAAAACCCATGAAGGCGGCGCTCTTGATTTGATTCCCCAGTCCTAATGGATGCAATACGGTGCCGCAGTCAGCCACGCCTACGTAATCGAGAATGTCGTACTTGCCTGTTTCCGTATCCAGTGCAATCTGCACAAAGCCCGCAGCTAGTGCAGGCACTGTACCCACTTTTTCCAGGTTGTCTTTTGCCACGCCAATCAGTCCGGTTCCAGCAAGAGCTGCAACTGAATTGCGGGTCATCGAATTAATGTCTTCCGGTGCTATCTGGCCGCTGTATTTGCCGCCTATCTCGATGGCGCGCGTTGCTGCCGCTGCGTAGCTAATAAAGTTTGAAGGGTCAGCTTTAAGAAAAACTCTTTCATCGCCGATGTCGTAATCGGCGGGCGAGCCGCCCATATCCAGCGCGGCGATCTCCAACAATTTCTCCAGAGCATCCATTGCTGCTACGTAATTGGTGCGGGTCATGGTGAAAGACGTGTTGCTGCCAAACTGTCCTAGATTCCAAGGCAGGTGACGGCGGCTATCTCCTCGTTCGACAACACAGTTATCCCAGTTGCACTTCAGAATTTCGGCAGCCACCCGTGAGGTAGCGGTATGTGAATAGGTGCCCAGATTGCCGACACCGGTATGAATATGCAGCTTGCCTTCGGGGGAGAGTCGAACCAGGCCATCGAAGCCATTGGCTCCGGCCGAGTGATAAGCCTGCCCGACGCCGACGCCGATGATCTTATTGCCAATGCTCTGCCCGCTGAGTCGGCTTTTCTCTTCCCAACCAAACTGCTCTGCACCTTTTGCCAGTGCCTCCGGCAAGTGTGCGCTGGTGAGAGAGCTCTGTCTGGCCCCATAGAGGTCGTCACTTTCCGGCGCGTTGATGCTGCGAATCTCCAGCCTATCGATGCCCAGCTCCCGAGCAGCTTTGTCGAGTAAGGGCTCAATAGCGGCGTGAACCTGATTCTGCCCTGGGCCGCGCTGCGCGCCCTTGAGTGGGGTATTGGTAAATACTGGAATGCCCCGGAAGCGCATGGCTAGCGGTTGATACACTAAAGAGACGGCATCGCCGGCGGACAACCAGTCGGAAAAACCCGCATTGGCGCCATTGTCCTGAACGATATACAAATCGGCCGCGGTTATGCGGCCGTCTTCGCGGAAGCCCATTTTAATGTGCCCCTGAAAACCATGCCGCGCCGAACCAATGTAATACTCTTCTTCACGAGAGATGCGCAGCATCACCGGCCGACCTGTCAGACGTGACATGTGAGCAGGAATGGACATGCTCGGATAGGCGGCACCCTTGGAACCAAAACCACCGCCACAGAACTCGGCCACGAACACGAGGTCTTCTGGGGCGATACCGATGTAGGCAGCAAGGCCCGGCACCGGGAAGCTCTGGCTCTGACTAGAGCCGTAGACAAAACACTTGCCGTTTTCCCAATAAGAAAGAACCGAGCGGGGCTCCATGGACAAATGAGAGTGGCTGGCTGTTACAAAACTTTCATCGATGACGAATGCCGCATCGTTAAACCCTGATTCCAGATCCCCCACGCTCCACTCTAAGGCGGATTCTCCCTGGGGCAGGGTGTTCTCGCCAGCGGCAGCAAACTCTGCAGCGCTCCACTTGATGGAGCGTATGCCTTCTCTTATAGATGAGTTGCCCACATTCCCCTGTGTGCGAGCCTCGGGCCCACCGGGGCGCAGGCTAGTAAGCGGGTCTACGGTAAAAGGCAGTGCTTCGAATTCAAAGGTGATCGCCGCGATTGCATCTTCGGCCGTTTTCTCATCAACTGCAGCAACCGCCAGAATAGGATCCCCCACATAAGCAGGTTCATTGGTCAGAATATGGTTTGCTACACCCTCAACGCTAGGCACGTCGTCAGCGGTAAGTACGGCGATAACGCCTTCTATTTTTAGCGCAGCACCGGTATCGATGCGCCGAATGCGGGCATGGGGAACCGGACTGGTGAGCAGGCGTGCATAGAGCATGCCCTGCGCCGTGAAATCCTCAGCATATTTGGCTTTGCCATTTACCTTGCCGTGTACATCCGGTGGAGTAAAGTTCTTACCGATGAGTGAATAGGCCATGATCGTTCCGCCGTATTTTTAGGGAGATTACGCTTTATACTAAAGCAAAAGATAAATCGGGGACAGGCCACGTTTTTAGTTAATCCTGACGAGGTCGCAGAGCATTGTGGGCCTCTAACTTCAGGCTCCAGCGTACCAGTGAAAATCGAAATCTGAGTTCAGTCCGCCGGTGCCTCTACCAAAGCCTTCCATTGAGGAAACTACTTGTATGGATTTTATGAACTTGAGCTGCTTGTAACCACAATGACGTTCGACTCTCAGCCGAACAGGAGCGCCATTGCCCTGTGGTAGGTCTTTTCCATTCATGCCGTAGGCCAGAATAGTTTGTGGGTGAACAACATCGAACATGTCATAACCTTCATACCATCCACCGTAAGCATCGATAACTACATAGCGAGCTTCAGGCTTGATCCCGCCTGCTGCTTCCAATACTTGTAGTAAAGGTGCGCCAGTCCACTGAGCGATAGCAGACCATCCTTGTTCGCAGATGTGAGACGTGATTTGAGTCTGCTGAGGGAAACGCTTTAAATCCTCCAGGGACAGTGTTACGGGGCGGTTTACTAATCCTTCTACCGGTAAGCGCCATTCAGTAAAACCGCCTTGGCGTAGCCGTTGATATTCGTCGTCGTCAGGATTGCTCTGATTCCATACCGGGAAGTTCTTGGTAATTTCGCTTATGTCATGTTCCTGAACGGGAGCTTGCCCGGCCATCAAGAAACGCTGTGTGGACATGGTTAGTACATCGGCAACTCCCATCAGGCCGCCGCGTATTTTTGGCGGCGTATACAAATCGCTATCGCATCCGGTGAGCAATATCCCACCTAATGCTCCCACTCTGGTAATCAGCTTTCGCCGCGTTAGAGTTACAGGCTCGGATTTCTTCATTCATCTCTCTCCGATGGAAGAGCGTACTTTCCTGTAATCATTGAACGAATCTGATTAATGGCTCCAGCGACAAACACTTCAATAAGGTGAATAATTACAAATAAAACCAAGAGCAAAGTGCACACCACGTGAAGGGTTCTAGCAGTTTGTCTGCCCCCAAACAAATCAATAAGCTCCGGAGAAATTGCCGTGAAGGCTGGCATTTGCGCGAAACCACTTAGTAGCATGAAAGGAAAGAGAACGAAGAGCACGATCACGTAAGAAATTTTCTGTAGAGAATTATAGCTTCTTGCAGACTCGGTATTCGAAGTGCGAAAATGCAGATGATTTATAATGTCGGTCTTGATGTGTTCAAGCCGAAACTCTTCACGACTGGGGAACATCTTCTTATAGAATTTCTTCTGCCAGAAGTTCCAGCCCAGATAAGCGATCCCGTTGAACACAAATACCCATGCGAAAAGGTAATGGTAGTTTCTACCCCAACGTCTATCGCCTAGTGCGTCAGCTTCATCCCAGGAAAGTCCCCAGTCCGAAAGCCTGAACACGGCAGGATGTCCCTGGAATCCAACTTTTCCCCAATACAGTTCGGGAAACTGAAGGAATATCATAATTCCGCTCCACAGCAGGTAGGCGAAAGAAATCACTGTAACCCAATGGCAGATTCGCGCGTTGTAACTATGGCGATAAATCCATTGTCTGGAGCTTTTGAGATCTAATTTAGTATCCAAAATATGCGGGCCATAGTTTCGCAGTTATCGCTGCTGATGCAATAGATGGTAGCTCCTAACTATAGCCCTGCATTAGTGGTCTGGGAATATAATTAACCAGACCACTTAGCACGTTCAGTAAGGATAACCCTCAAGCCGTGGTTGGCCAGGTAGCCAATCGGGAACCTGCGTCCAGTTCGTGCGATTTGGCATTTGAATCTGCGGCAGAGTTTTCTCGTTGAGTTCAGCGCCATCTTCAACCACGTCGTTCAGAAAAAACAGGTAGGCGGTCAACGAATACACTTCATCCGCGGTCAAGGTACCTTCGGCGCCAAGTGGCATGGCACGGTTGATAAAATCCCACACCGTCGTTGCATAGGGTGAGCGAATCGGCAGTACGCGGCCGTAATCCCAAGGATCCGCATTCGGTCCCGCATCGCGCTTGATTAAGCGCGGCGCCATTCCGCCATTACCCAGAGTACCGTGACAACCCGCACAGCCTTTTGAGAGATACAGCTCTGACCCCATATCTACTGAACCACTGCCTACCGGGAGTTCTTCGCCTTTAGGGCCGATGGCAATATCCCATAGACGTATTTCGTTTTCAGTAGGCGTTCGGCCTACACCATACAAAGGCGATTGAGCTTTTACAGAAACCACGCCTGCTACCAGTATTGTTGCGAGTAGCAAGGTTCGAAGAGCCTTCAAAGCAATCCATTGCTTAGCTGATCGCATTGTGGACGCCCCCGTCGCTGGCAACCCGCCAAGGTTGAATGGAATTGTCCTGTCCTTTCACAAAAGTGGCGCGCTCGCCATCTGTGCTCCAGAAATCCAATGCTTGCTGGCGCGAAGGCTGTATCTGACCGATCTCATCGATGCAGCGTGACTGCAGCTCGCACTCGGCGCCATCCCAATCCCATTCGAAGCTAAAGCGTGTATGTGCCATTGGCTCTGCCGTACCGCGAATGTCAGCGTCTTTCCAGCTGCGACCGCCGTCGGTAGAAATTTCAACGCGGCTTACTCGACCACCGCCAGACCATGCCAAACCGCCGATCTCGTAGAAACCAGCGCCAGGTAATTGCTGCCCGCCGGAGGGATAAGTGATAACCGACTTAGGACCAATCTGATAACCCAGCGCGGCGTTAACCGGATCACGGGTCAGATGACCGAAGTCGTTGTAGGTCATGTAATACTCATCCACCACCTTGATGCGCCGCAGCCACTTCACGTTAAAGATGCCTTCGAAGCCGGGTGCCAGTAAACGTAACGGGAAGCCTTGTTGAGGACGTACCGGTTCGCCATTCATGCCGTAGCACAATAAACAATCGTCCATGGCTTTGGCCATAGGAATGCTCGACGCGCCTTTCACTTCCTCTACGCCTTCCGCCACAACCCAATCGGCATCAGCGTGCACGCCAGCTTCTTTCAATACAGTAGACAGCAGCACTCCAGTCCATTCGGCGTTACTAGTCATACCATGGGTTTCTTGAATAGTCGTGTGCCGGCTGCGCGAGCGATTACCCGCGCATTCGATGAAATGCTTGCGAGTCACAGAGGGCATACGCTTCAAGTCCTCCATACTAAACACGATCGGATTATCCACCATGCCGTGAATCATCAGCCGATGCTCATCCGGATCGATGTCCGGCACAAAGGACCCGCGCGTAGTGCCCATATAGTGGAGCGAGGAGGGGGTGATCTCACCCACCGAATCCTGCAGCGGTGTAGCAATATGAAAGTCCAGGCCAAAGGAATCAGGAGACTCTCGCCCTCCATGGGGAATACGCACCGAATCTACGAAGCGGGAGCGCGAGCCATAGGCCGTCATTTCGTCAGAACCGCGGATAAAAGCCCCAGGTTCAGGCGCTACCGGCATATGTTCATGATCCTGCCCAAGAGCCGGCTTTACCGCTCCTAGGCCTACAGCGCCCGCTACAGCGGCGCTACGCTTAAGAAATTCTCGTCGGTCAGTCTTTTTTTGACTCATTGTTCTCTCCATATTATTGCCATCCATAGCAGTTTCAGATGAGGTTGATTGAGTGTCTCTCTAAGTTTGGGAAAAGTAAATGGGAATAGGTGCTGGCGATAATGAATTAAAGGAGGTAAAGGTTCGAAAAGTAGGAAATATTGGAGTAGGGGAGGAGAGAGTTGGACTGACTCAAAAAGCCCGTAAACTACTGGATATTTATTCTGACCCCATTTCTACCTTTCTACTGAGTTTATTTTGCAAGGCGCAGAGCAAGACTGATATAAAGAACAGGCCCATTTGGCCCAAGCAGAAGAGATAACAGAGATGGTATATAGCAATGACAGCACGCTTGCCACACGCCTCAGAAAGGAGTTGCAGGGCGAGGTGATGTTCGATGATTTTAGCCGCGGGCGTTACAGTACCGATGCTTCTATTTATCAGATACAACCTCTTGGGGTTGCGGTTCCCAAAACAGAGCAGGATGTACAAATTGCCCTACAGATAGCTGTGGATGAAGGTATTCCGGTACTACCCCGAGGCGCTGGCACTTCCCAAACCGGCCAGGCAATCGGCGAAGCGCTGATCCTTGATACCACCAAGCACCTCAATGGGCTTCTCGAGTTTGACGCTGAGGCTCGTACAGCCTGCGTGCAACCCGGTATGGTGTTGGATCATCTAAACCGTTTCCTCAAACCCCACGGTCTGTTCTATCCAGTGGATGTCTCTACAGCCAACCGCGCAACTCTGGGAGGCATGACTGGCAATAACAGCTGCGGATCTCGCTCTATTCGCTACGGCAATATGGTGCACAATGTGCTGGCTATCGATGGTCTGCTGGCGGATGGCAGTCAGGTGCATTTTAAGACGCTGCGTGATCGTCAACTCACTGATGAAGATCCGGCGCAAATTGGATTACTCAAAAAGATGCTGGCTCTTGGCGACAGGGAAGCGCAAGAAATTGCACAGCGCTTTCCCGATCTACTGCGCCGCGTCGGTGGCTACAATATCGACGTACTCACACAACAAAACCCGAACATGTCTCACTTGTTGGTGGGCTCCGAAGGCACGCTCGCATTCTTCCAGCGCATTCATTTGAAATTGCAGCCCCTACCGGTGCACAAGACTCTCGGCGTTTGCCACTTTTCCTCCTTCTATGAAGCCATGGAGGCAACACAGCATATTGTCGAGCTGAACCCCAGCGCTGTTGAATTGGTTGATCGCACCATGATTGATCTGGCTAGGGATATTCCGGTATTCGCGGGGACAGTTGATCGCTTTGTTCAGGGTGAGCCTCAAGCCTTATTGCTGGTCGAATTTTCTGGCGAGGAGCAGGCGGCTCAACTGCATAGTTTGTCGCAACTGGTCGAGCTAGTGGAATCCTTGGGTTCCGAAAATTCGGTAGTCAAAGCTACGGATAATGAATTTCAACAAGCCATATGGGAAGTGCGCAAATCGGGCCTCAATATAATGATGTCTATGAAGGGCGATGGAAAGCCGGTCTCCTTTATCGAAGACTGTGCGGTGGATTTGAAAGACCTTGCAGAATATACGCGCCGAGTAAGTGAGATTTTTTACAAACATGGAACAACTGGCACCTTCTATGCACATGCATCAGTAGGTTGCTTGCACGTTCGCCCAATTCTCAATATGAAAGAAGAAAGTGGCGCTCAAAAAATGCGAGAAATAGTAGAGGAGACTCTAGAAATTGTTCGTGAGTACAAGGGGTCTCATTCCGGTGAACACGGAGACGGCCTTTCACGATCTGAATTTCACCTGCCCATGTTCGGGCAGCGCATGGTGAATTCTTTCGAGGAGGTGAAAGACAGCTTTGATCCGACAGGTACGTTTAATCCCGGCAAGATTGTACGCCCTCCAAAAATGGACGACAGAAGCCTTTTCCGATTTGCTCCAGGCTATTCGAATGCGCCCATCGCCACCACCATGGACTGGTCGGAATTTGGAAGTTTCAACCAGGCGCTTGAGATGTGTAATAACAACGGCGCCTGCAGAAAATCAGACGTCGCCGTCATGTGCCCGTCTTTTCGAGTAAGTTCAGATGAGCAGCATGTCACTCGGGGCCGCGCAAATACTCTAAGGCTGGCGGTCAGCGGCCAGTTGGGGCCAGAGGCACTCTCTTCTGATGCGATGTTCGATACCATGGCACTGTGTGTTTCCTGCAAGGGCTGTAAGCGCGAATGTCCAACCGGCATCGACATGGCGAAGATGAAAATTGAATTCCTGCACCAGTATTATAAAAAAAATAGCCTGTCCTTAAAGGATCGTTTAGTCGCCTATTTGCCACGCTATGCTTATCGCATGCGGAACCTGTCTTTCCTGTTAAATCTACGAGATCAAATTCCCGGCTTGAAGAGTTTGTCGGAACTTATGCTGGGCTTCAGCGCCAGACGCAGTCTGCCAAAGTGGCGAGCGGATCAATTTCGACCGGAAATAGAAGTGCCGTCTCAGCCAGAGATTTCTACTACAGGCAAAGACGTGGTGCTGTTAGTGGACACCTTCAATAGCTGTTTCGAGCCTGAAAACGCAAGAGCGGCATTGGCGGTACTAACCGCGGCAGGTTATTCGGTGCACGCGGCCGAACCAGCCGATAAAGCTCGGCCGCTGTGCTGTGGTCGAACCTTCCTCAGCAGCGGCATGGTGGATGAGGCGCGAGTCGAGGCACAACGGGTAATTGCTAGCATCAGGCCTTTTGTGGAGAAGGGCATACCGATAGTTGGGCTTGAGCCTTCTTGTTTACTCACTTTACGCGATGAGTTTCCGTCACTGCTTCCTGGTGATGAAACTACTGCCTTATCTCAACATGCTTTTCTATTCGAGGAATTTTTAGCAGCAGAAGAAGCCAAAGGTGAGTTACAGCTGAAACTAAAATCCTTGCCGGCAAAACGAGCGCTGCTTCATGGGCACTGCCACCAGAAGGCATTTGCAGTCATGTCGTCGGTTCAACAAGTGCTCGCAATGGTGCCGGAGTTAGTTGTGGAAACAGTAGAATCGAGTTGCTGCGGCATGGCCGGTTCATTTGGCTACGATGCCAAGCATTTCGATACCTCGATGAAGATGGGAGAACTCAGTTTACTGCCAGCGGTAAGAGAAGCCGATGCCAATTGTTTGATCGTCGCTGATGGCACAAGTTGCAGGCACCAGATTCAAGACGGGGCAGGCCGAGAAGCGATTCATGTAGCACGAGTTCTAGAGATGGCTCTGGCAGAGTAACTTTTACAGAGCTAAATAAACCCTAGAACCCACATTATACAAACTGCCGCAAAAGACGTAATACCACCGACCAGAGTCGCCCCTCCGTAACTAAAAACGGCGTCGGCGACACTTAGTTTGGTTAACGAGGTACACACCCAAAAATAACTGCTGTTCACGTATTTAATAATTACCGAACCACTTGCTCCAGCCAACATAGCAGCTTCCGGGGACAAGCCCAGCGTTCCCAACATAGGTGCGACCAAGGACGCGGCAGTGATAACCCCAACAGTGGTAGACCCGGTAATCAGGTTGCCAATTATGCCTATTACAAAGGGGAGCAATATGGTGGGCAATCCATAGTCTGTAAACATCATGGCGATAAAATCAACCGCCGGTGTACCTCGCAATATTGCACTAAGCGACCCTCCAAGCCCTGTAACAACGAGGATCATCGCAGAGGTTCTAAGCGCCGCCTCCACCCATTCATTTTTTGCTCTTTCCCGCGCATCGCTACTCTTAATATTTCGATAAGCTAGCCATACACCAACTGATAGTGCGATTACCGGCCAACCCAAATAGGAGAAAATAGTTCTGAGTATATGGCCTTCGTCGAATACCAGACTTACGACACTCTGCGTGCCTATCAGCACGATGGGGATTACTATGGGCATGTACGAGCTTAGGGTGCTGGGTAATTCCTCTGCGGAGTGTTCAAAATCGCTGCCATCAAATTCATCTGAGGCTTGGGTCGTAATGCGCGGACCCGCCACATAAACTCCCCAGGCCCAGCAACTTATGGACCCAAACAGGCAGGCAATACTGCCAAAGATAATTGTCTTACCAATGTCAGCACCTAACAGAGCAGCAGCAGCCAGTGGCCCAGGAGTAGGTGGAACAATTGCATGGGTTAGTTGCAGGGCACCAACTAAGCCTGTGGACATTACGGCGATGCTCACTCCCATACTCTTGGCAGCCGAGTGCACTAAGGGATTAAGGATAACGAATGCAACGTCTGAAAAAATGGCAACGCCAATGATAAATCCAGTCAAGGTTAAGGCCAGGGGCATCCGATTCGAGCCGATTAGATTAACCATAGAACGAGTGATGACTTGAATTGCGCCGGTGTGTTTAAGCGCCTCGGCAATGATGGAGCCAAGCACAATCACCACGCCGATAGATCCCAGAGTATTTCCGAAGCCGGACTCGAAGGCATCAATAAAATTATTTTGCTGCACACCTGGCAAAATACCGAACAACAGAATCGGGACTAACAGGGCGAAGAAGACATGCCACTTCCATTTGGCTATGAGAAAAAGCAGAAGGAAAATCACAACGGCGAAGCCCAGAAGAGATACCGCTGGGCTCATACTTACGGCAGTAGATGGATCCATGAAAACTCCGGCATTTATTCTTAGTATTATTTACCTTGGCGAGGGTTGGGTAACCCTGGCTAAGGCTTGAGTTTCGTAAAATCGATTTTTACTTTCAAGGTGTTGGCAAAAAGAATCTAAACGCAAATAGTGTGAGTCTTACACGGGGCTTGCTAAAAACTCCAGCGCGGCATTCACGCCGCCTTTCTTATGAGGCACCCCCGCAATGTTCAAGCCCATCTCGACCCCGCTAAGGGTTCCGGCCAACATCAACTCGTTGAAGTCTCCGATATGACCGATGCGAAAAACAGTGCCCTTCACCTTTCCTAGTCCCATCCCTAGCGACATATTAAACCTTTCGAGGATGATGTTTCTCAGCACATCTGCGTTATGACCTTCTGGCATTAACACAGCAGTGGTGGAGTTTGAATATTCCTCAGAATTTGCACAAAGGTTCTCTAGTCCCCACCCCGCTACTGCTAACTGCGTAGCTCGCGCTAGGCGGAGGTGTCTTGCGAAGACTTTAGTCATGCCCTCGTCGTGCAACATACAGAGTGCTTCATCAAGGCCGTAGAGAATATTAGTGCTTGGTGTGTAGGGGAAGTAGCCTTTTTTATTGAGCTCCAGCATGGAATCCCAACTCCAATAGGAATGGGGGAATGTCGAAGTCTTGCTCGCTGCCAAGGCTTTTTCACTGACAGAGTTAAAACATAATCCCGGGGGTAGCATTAAACCCTTTTGGGAAGCGCTGATAGTGACATCGATACCCCAGTCATCATGCCTCAACTCGGTACATGCTAGAGAGGAAACGGCATCCACCATGTACAACGCAGGATGTTTGGCAGCGTCGATGGCCTTCCTGATTTTTGCGATATCGCTGGTCGCACCGCTGGAGGTTTCAGTATGCACCGCCAGCACTGCTTTAATTTCATGTGACTGATCATCTAGCAGATGCTGTTCCACGACACCCGCATCGATACCTTGACGCCAGTCTCCTTCGACCCAGATCACTTCCAGACCCAATTTAACCGCGACGTTCTTCCACAGGGTCGCGAAATGTCCAGTCTCGAAGGCTAGGATTTTATCGCCGGGGCAAAGCGTATTCAGCAGCGATGATTCCCAACCGCCGGTTCCGGAGGCTGGATAAATTAAGATTGGGGATTCAGTGTTGAACACTGACTTAAGCTTATCCAGAATTCCCAGAGTCAGCTGTGCAAACTCGGGACCCCGATGGTCAATGGTGGGCTGGGCAATAGCACGTAGTACTCTATCGGGCACATTGGATGGGCCGGGTATTTGTAGGAAATGCCTGCCGGCCTGATGGGCGTTATTCTTGGACATGAGCGCTAGTCGTTCCTTGATTGCCTACTCTGAAGACTATCATGCTGCAGCTAGGGCAGTAGGCACCCTAACTAGAGCAATACTATTCGACAATCTGTAAAAAATCATCCTAGCTTCCGCCCCCCAAAACCAAAACTCCGGGGGTCGGTGGCAAACGTGAGGGATTTTCATTAGCTATCGATCCCTAATCGGGCACGCGATTTCCAGCTATCCACACGCTTGCTATTGTTTTTGAGTTGGCTATGTCCTCGGCTGGGTTAGCATCTAGTACGAGTAGGTCGGCCCATTTGCCTGGCTCCAGGGTTCCTATATCTCCCATGCCGATGCAATCGGCAGCTACACCGGTTGAGGCGCGGATAGCTTCAATTGGGCTCATGCCTGCATCCACCATCATCTGCATTTCCATATGTTCGAAATAGCCCTGAAATCTTGCCGGTGGCCCTGTGTCTGTGCCCATAGCGATGCGGACACCGCCGTCGTTCAGTGCCCTAACATTTGTCATCGCGACTTCTAGAGCGATCTTGTAACCGGCAGCGGCGCGGCTGTTTTGCATGCGAGTTTGTCGTTCTGGGCTTCTTAATTGCTCAAGAATTGCCGGTTCGGCCTCTTTTAGAAAATAAGGATCAGAGAAAAACTCCGGCTCACTTTCGTAGACGAAGGTCGATACCTCTCGGGTCAAGGTGGGGATGTAGCACACGCCCTTGGTATTAATGAGATCGATGAGCTCATCATCTACAGGCAAGTCTCGGACACTGTGTGCGAGCAGGTCAGCACCTGCATTAAGAATGTATTTTGCATCGTCAAGATAAAATAGATGCGCCGCTACCGGCAGTCGCCGAATATGGGCTTGATCAACTAGGGCATCGAATATGTTTCTTGGCATCTTCTCTGCGGCGCCAAGCTCGTCGTCAACCCTCACCTTGATGAAGTTTGCTCCCATATCGGCATTGCGGTTTACCTCGGCACGGATCGCTGCTTCAGAATCTCCCACCACCACGCTACCAGCAACATAGATTCTGGCACGGTCCAGATCTTGATCGAACTGCTCATTACGCAGGGCGAAACCCTGTTCTTCATCTCCACCGAGACTGTTCACCGTAGTGACACCATAGCGCGCGTAGAGACCTAATTGCCTCAGAAGATTGTCAGTGTTGTAGTGACCTCCCTCCAAACCGAGGGTGCCACCCACGTGACCGTGGGCATTAATAATGCCCGGCATAATCGTCTTGCCAGCCACGTCGATAATCTGCGCCCCAGCAGGGACTGTTACGGCACTGCGAGGGCCGACGGTTCGAATTCGCCCATCGGTGATGACCACGACACCATCTTCGATTGGAGCGGCCATCGTCCCGTCAATAATGCGTGCACCGACAAAGGCAATACTTCCCTCATTGGCACTTGAGGTGCTGCTGTACAGTGTCAGCAAACCCAGAATTGCGAGTAAACCAGTTATTGTTTTTTTCATGATTTCTTCTCCTAGTGAGCATTGGAGAGGATTCCTTCGATAAAAGCAATAGAGCAGGAGGCGACACCAATAACGTAATAGCTTATATTATTTTTTTACGAGGTATCAGCCTTAGGCTGCATAGCTTGCAGACACATCAAGGCTGGGGAGTCTTTACTTGTGGAATGACTAAAACCTAAGATGAAGGGGGTTCTAAGTTATTAACTTATTGGTATCCCCTAGTTTTCCGCACATTAAGCTCCCAAAAGAGGTAGTCCAAAAATGAAACGTATGCTTATAGTGGCCGCAGTCGCCCTCTCGTTAACCTCTGCCTACGCGCAGAATGTTCCTGAACTTCCCTTTGAATCGGTACCTAATCCGCTAAAAATACCGGCGGACATTCATTTTGGTGAAATTGCTGGTGTCGCGGTCAACTCCCATGGGCATGTATTCGTATTCTCCCGCGGCGGCAGTGCCCAAGGTCCGGCCTACATGGCCACGGCCGCCCAACTGCTCGAATTCGATGCCGAGGGTAACTTCATTCGCGAGATAGGCAAAAATCTGAATGGTTGGTCCTATGCCCATGCGGTGCGTATCGATCCTCAGGACAACATCTGGGTCGTGGATAAGGGCTCTAATATGATCCTGCGCTTTACGCCAGAGGGTCACGTAGATTGGGTGTTCGGTCGCAAGGCCGAAGCCTCGCACATTCAAGTGCCGCCTGATTATGAAACCCAAATGGCAAGAATGCTGGAACGCATGGGTGTAGACATAGATATTCCCGAGGGTATGAGTCCGCGAAATCCTCTGCCGGTACATCGTGACAATGTGTTCAATCAACCCACAGATGTTGCCTGGGATTCTGAGGGTAATTCCTACTTTAGCGACGGCTACATCAATTCGAGAGTAGGCAAGGTTAACGCCCGTGGCGAGTGGGTGAAAAGCTGGGGTTCGCTGGGCAGCGCCCCGGGTCAGTTTGATACGCCACACGGTATCGCTGTCTCACCCGCCGATGAAATTTATGTCGCGGACCGTGGTAACCGCCGAATTCAAGTATTTGATCAGGAAGGCAACTACATTCGTGAGTTCATCGTCGACGTACCTGTGGATACTTCCCGTGGCAAGGTTGTCTATGGCGGGGGAAATCCCAATGGAACGCGCGGTGCACTGGCCCCTGGCGCACCGGACGCGCTGTGTATGACACCCGGCCCGAATCCAGTATTATTTATTGGTGACCTCTATCCTAGCCGCATCTACAAGGTGTCACTGGAAGGTGTGGTGCTTGGCGTCTACGGTCAGCCCGGCCGTAACCTCGGTGAGTTCGGTTGGATTCACGCCATCGCCTGTCCGTCTGAAGACGAGATATGGGTGGGTGAGTTGATCAACTGGCGTTTGCAGAAGCTTGTTACAAAGGGAGCAGGCGACATGTAATTCTGCGTCCCCCTTTATTCCTCATCCTAATCTTTACTGATTCACAATTTCCGGGTCAGGAATGTGCCGCGTCAACATGCTTGTAAACGCTGAACGTCCAACACCAAATTTGATTAAATCTTCTTTGGCAAAACGGGCTGCTTCTGCGGAGATTGGTTTTGGGTTGCGTGCTTTCATGTGAACTTCTGCAACGCGTTCCATATAAACGAATCTCCCTACCGCTTCGGCTACACTATCACCGCCGGTTAACAAGCCGTGGTTTCTTAGAATAATTGCTCTGTTTTGGCCCATAGCTGCAGCAATTCGACGTCCCGCTTCAACACTTTGAACTTGTACTTCTTCGTCTTCCCAAAGTGCATGGTCTTCGAAAAAAACACAGGATTCCTGAGAGATCGGTTCTATCATTCTTGCTTCAGCTGAGAAGGGTGTTCCCCAGCCAGTGTGAACGTGAACAGCGCTGACTAAATCCGGTCGTGCTTCAAGAATAGGTTGATGGATATAGTAGCCAGCAATATTGATAAAACCTTCACCTTCAACAAGTTCACCACCGGGCCCAACTAAAACGAGATCAGATACCATTGCCGCATGATAAGAAACGCCATAGCGCAACATCCAGAAACAATCTTCTCTTAAGGGATCTCGTGCACTGATGTGGCCATCACCCAAGTCGCCCCATTTTTGAGCTGCGAACAATCGATAGCCTAGGGCACAATCACGTTTCCTTCGAGCGCGTATTTGTTCGATAGAATATTGTGGTTTACCACTGCCTCCTTGGGTTGCTTCTGACATGATAACTCCTAGTTTCAATATTGCTTAAGGGTGTTGGCGATAATTTCTGGGTGCATTTTGGAGGTCATTGCAGGATAAGGGTAGCGAATTCATCGGCTGTTATGAAAATAGGTAAAAAAAGCTCTAACTTAAGCAATAGGGCTAGAGTTAATATCCAGTCGTTTTGGGTCGTTTAGATACTTCGATTTAGCTTTCTATTCCATAGATCAATTGGGGATTTCATAGGGGCGGGGGGAGTAGGTCTAAGTAGCTAACTCAATGATATATATTAAAACCGGTTCAAGTTTAGTGAGTTTTACAGGCAATGTTACTAAGATTTCCTACTCGAAAAACATCTGAACCGCGGTCCAACAAGGTTTTTACCGTTCAAAATTAAATATTCAGAGAGGATTATTCTCCAGATAAAAATGTCTGATAAACCCTGGGAAGTCCACCCTTAGCAATCGAATCGTTATAGACGAACCAAGAATCATTTAATTGGGTGCTTGGTCTTAGTCCAGCATTTGAATTCCAGGAAAACAAGGTGAGACTAGCGGCAAGCAAAAGACAACAACATGCTTGCCGCTAGTTACGGCCGCTAGTTACGGATTACCCCATAATCCGGGCTTTAATATCCATAACCAAAGCGGCTGCAGCATATCCGTGAATTGCGCTTGTAAACGCGACTAAGAAATCTCCAACAAAAGTGCTTGCTACACCTAAACCCACACCTCCTATGGTAGCGGCTATCATTGGCACAGCTACAGCGCCTGCATATATCATAGCCTGGGTTGCTCGGTCAGTTACAGGACTCATTATTCCGTGAACTAATCCAATTAGCACCAATATTAGCACCCAGTAACTAAAAGTTTCTTCTGGTACTAATACCGCTAGGAGGGCTATTGCGACTGCTGCGATAGGGGCGATTTTATCTATATTCATTTGTAACCTCACATTAAGTGTAATTATAGTTTTTTTTAGACTTTCAGTAGGCACACCAATACAAACTACGACGCATCAATAGTCAATATCTCAGGTGTAGAAGTAAAACTCCAGTAAATTCACCAAGCTTGCGCGTAGGTAGGTGCTGAAAATCTGTCAGTATTTGGCGCATGGCTGGTACAAAAATGTACAAGCGCCATCAATTGCCGCCCGAAATCATTCAATTTCCCGTACGGGTTTATCATCGATTCAATCTTGGCAGGGATCTAATGTCAGCGGAAAATCAATGACATTTCCGAGTGTGCGCGTTTGCGAGCTGGGAAAAGACGATGGCGATATAGCAGTTGAAATCAGTGAGTTTTCTCGATTCTAGTAGCTAACTTGTCAATATTGAAAGCTTTCCCAAAGGCCGCTTCATGAATCTCATAGAGACGACTTGCCGTCATTGAGGGGAAATCTACGACGGTGCAAGCTGTTTTTAACCTCTCCCATAGCAGCAGTTGAACTCACAGAGTAAGTAATTGAATTTGATAGAAGCGGACTAACCAGTATAGCTAGAGTGTTACAAAAAAATAATCGCTACTGCATAACAATTGTAGTCTGGCAGGGGGAGTTGATTTGGGAATATAGCTAGTTGATATATCGATTAAGTTGGGATCAGATATTGCAGGTATTACAAGCCATGTTATTAAGGTTTTCTACTTTAAAAATATCTGAAACCCCGTCCAATTTTAAACATCTAGAGAAAATAATTATCCAAATTAGAAAGTGTCTTGCAAAGGCTGGGAAGTCCACAAATCCATTTGCCGCGCCGTTCTCATTAATATAAGGTTGCCCACGATAAGTATGGAATAGCCAGATAGTTAGACGCACTACCGAGCGATCCAGCAATCCGTAGGGAGAACGAAGATGATGAGACCGTTGAAGCTTGGCTTACTGGTGGTCGGCGTCCTCATTGTGGGGACACTCTTGACACTGCGCGTGACCGGGCTGGCGCCGGGACATCCCAGTGCCGAGGAATACGTCAATGCCAGCCGGTCGGCCAGGCCAGGGTTGTGGTTGACGGGTGAGGTTGTCCATGAGGCGGTGACGAATTGGGACTGGGTCGACCAGTTCAGTGACGCCTTCAGTGAGAACGCAACCGAGCTTGAGACTCGTACCTGGTACGGTATCCCCCACTCCGTCACGGTTCTACTGGTTCCGCGTGGAGACAAACTCTACCTGCAGTCGAGCGCGCAAACATTTAGGTTGAACAAGGAGTTCCCGCACGGCAAGGCGTGGTGGAGAAACGTCGAGCGAGATCCGCGTGTGCGGCTGAAGGTTGGCGGAAAGATCTACGAAATGACGGTGGTATTGATCCAAGACCGGGCCGAGGTTGCCCGATTGCGAGGGGGGAGAGACCCTCTCGTGAAAGAGATGGCTGCCGGCGGGGCCGAATACATCACTGAGGAGTGGCACTATTGGCGCCTTTACCAGCGAAACGTGCCGGAATATGGGACAGGGTCGGCGGTTGCAGCGTCCGACTCGGGGACTTCCCTGGCCCAATAGGCGGGGGGAGTTGGTCTAAGCGTCTAACGCTTTGATATAATTAGATTAGGCTCGGTTCAAGTTTCGTCGGTGTTACACGCGATGTTACTAAGATTTCATGCTCGAATTCTGAAAGATTGGGAAGTAACTTGTCAGTACCGCAGAAAGTTGTCTGCAGAAAGTTTAGAAAGGACAGAGAATACAAAGGAGTAATCATGTCAACTAAAGGGCCAGAAATGGATCGTCGAGGCTTTATTGCTGCGGGAGCTGGGGCAATGGCTCTCGCTGCTATTACCCGCTCGGCTAGTGCAGCGGAACTAACAACTGATGAGCAGACTAATGTTGAGCTCGTCAACGCATTTTGCGCGACTTGGTCTAGTCATAATCTCGGCGCCATTATGGGTTTTTTTGCTGACGACAGTGCGTACCGGATGACGGAGACGACGGAACTGGCAGATGGCCGTGACGCCGTATCAGCCCGCATCCAGACGATCATTAACAACGTCGATAGGTTCGAGGTGCTAGACACTTTTGCACGAGGGCCGATGGTAATTAATGAGCGAATTGACTATTTCTCAGATTTCACAATCAAGACTTGGCACGGCGTTGGTGTGTTCTTTATTAGGGATGGGAAAATCGTGGATTGGTACGACTACACTATAAAGATGGACCCGGCCTGATGTGCCAATAAAACCAAAACCGATACTCGGTAGAAACTACCCTACTCGCCTAATACCTGCTGCCAAGGAGGACGGTAGGGCACGCGGCGGCCTAATACAAACTTGACCGAATTAGAAGGCAGAGCATCTGCTAGAGTAGTCAATATTGTGGAAATGCAGGGAGATTTACGAGGCTTTCGGGGGAAGCAAGATAATATTTCATGCAAAGGGGGCATAGACTTGGATGGAGATAGCTTTTATCCTAATTATTACTCAAAAGAGGAGGCGGAGACAGTCGATGCAATTGCCTTTGAACAGATTCAGTGATTATCTAAATTCATAATGTCCTAGATTCAAGAGTAAGGCCTAACTAACCTTAACCGCTCAATTAAAGCTATAAAATTTATTGGCGTAAAAATAATGAACGATTTAAAAGTAAAAAACATTGTGATACTGGGCGGTGGAACAGCAGGCTGGATGACGGCCAACGTGTTACAAAAAAAGTGGCAGCACCTTGGGATTAGCATCACCTTAGTTGAATCTGCTGATATCGGTATTATTGGAGTTGGCGAGGGGTCTACTCCAATGCTAAAAGCTTTTTTGGATTCATTGGATATAAGTGAGTCTGAGTGGATGCCGGAATGCAATGCAACCTATAAAAATGGCATAAGTTTTAAAAATTGGTCAACGGTTTCTGGTTATGAAGAGTATTTTCACCCTTTCCCCTGTGGTCTTGATTCACTAACATTTAATTATCTTTACAATAATGCAGCTCTTCGTCGAAAAGGGGTTGATGTCATAGCCAATCCCAATCGTTTTTCCTTAATGGCAAGTTTGACAGGGAAAAAATTGGCACCAATCCCATCAAAAAACTTTCCATTTCACTTTCAATATGGCTATCACTTTGATTCCATATTGCTTGGGAAGTTTCTGCGGAAAAAAGCTGTAGAAAGTGGCGTTAATCACATTCAGGGAACTGTCGAAAGCGTTGAACAACATTCGAATGGTGATATAACTTCCTTAAAACTTAGTAATGAACAAACGTTGGCTGCTGATTTTTTCGTAGACTGTTCCGGTTTCGCTTCAATTCTTCTGGAAAAAACTTTAAAGGTTCCTTTTATTAGTTTCGCAGATAACCTTTTTAACGATTCTGCAATTGCACTGCCGACGACAATTGATACACATATACCATCAGAAACTTTGTCGACGGCACTAACGAATGGCTGGGCATGGCAGATACCGCTGACTAATCGTTTTGGCAACGGGTATGTTTATAGTTCGCAACATTGTACTCAAGATGAGGCTGAGAAAGAGCTAAGAGCACATTTGGGGGTTTTGGATAGTGATATCGAAGCTCGTCATCTAAAAATGAAAGTTGGCAGAGCGCAAGAGTCTTGGCATAACAATTGTGTGGCTGTTGGTCTTTCTCAAGGTTTTATAGAACCATTGGAAGCAACAGCTATACAATTTATATATGCCACGATTGAGCAATTTTCCATAGCATTTGAGGAAGGTGGATTCACCAACCAACATAAGGATGAATTTAACCAACGCATGAATATGAATTTTGAAGGTATTCGAGACTACATAGTTCTACATTATAAGACTAATTCAAGAAGTGATAGTCAATACTGGATAGACAATCGAGAAAACAAGAATATTTCGAACAACTTGAAGGCGATGCTTGATTGCTGGTACAACGTAAAAAACTTGGAAGCTGAATTGAAGCGTCTTGATATTGCAACTTATTATACACATAGGTCTTGGAACTGCTTGCTCTCTGGGATGGGACTATTTCCAGCCAAAGAAAACCTAACTTCTGCGGATGCTGAGAAA
>Ga0302118_10000212_pt1 | contig 27280 bp, 18 predicted proteins | sample AG5_331_MG_FD_203126 | JGI IMG/M metagenome (GOLD analysis project Ga0302118, IMG submission 203126) | Marine microbial communities from Western Arctic Ocean, Canada - AG5_33.1 | ecosystem: Environmental > Aquatic > Marine > Oceanic | place: Canada: Western Arctic Ocean | collected 2017-10-01 | reverse complement strand
GGCGTACGAATTCTCGGTGAAGTTAAAGAGGAATATGCCAATATCCTCAGAGAAGCCGATGCGATCTTTATTGAAGAACTGCATAACTCCGGCTGGTACCAAAAAACCAGTCAAGCCTTTGCTGTATTTCTACCGATTAAATCTGTTGGTGTAGTGGGCGATGCTCGCCGCTATGAATGGGTCATTGCACTTCGCGCTGTCGAGACTATTGATTTCATGACCGCTCGCTGGGCACATTTGCCCTATGAGCTATTAGAGAAAGTCTCTAATCGGATTATCAATGAGATCACTGAGGTGTCTCGGGTGACTTATGATGTCTCTAGCAAACCGCCGGCGACTATTGAGTGGGAGTAGTCGGGTAGGTGTAACCAATTGATTTATAACGAGTTATGAGTTACAAGCTTGTTACAAACCACCCCTAAAACAGGGGGTTTTACAAAGAAAGTTACAAACGACTGCGACTACTACAAATCATAAGTAGCGTTTAAGAATAGCACCTTCACAGCCAGCACGCCGATGCATCCACAGGTGAGACTATGGCATAAATTAATGATCAATCATTAGTCGAAAAAATCTATTTCAGGCTCATCTCGGAGGAGACTAACCTTGTGATAGAGCGCCTTGCTTGATAGGATATCAAATCATGGAAATTAAAATAAAAAAATTATGTTAACCGTCATAGAAAGACGTCAGAAAATTGTTGAAGAAACTAATGAACTAGGCAAAGTAGATGTATTTGAACTAGCAAAAAAGTATCTCGTATCAACCGTCACTATCCGAAATGATTTAAATGGTTTGGATAAAAAGGGACTCATAGTTCGCTCACGTGGAGGTGCGGTGATTTATAACCGTACTACCAAAGAGTTATCGATAAAGGAAAAGCATTGCGAGCATTTAGTGGTAAAGCAAAAGCTTGCGATTGTGGCCGCAAGTTTAGTTAATGACGGAGAGTCAATTATTCTAGACTCAGGCACAACAACAGAAGAAATAGCTAAGCAGCTTCAAAATTACAAAAACCTTATTGTTATGACTAATGGCTTAAATGTTGCCTCGGAATTGGTTGTGGGGGAAGAAAATGAAGTTATGGTTACGGGTGGAACATTACGTCAAAAGTCTTTGTCTTTTTCTGGACCTCAAGCAGAAGCAAGCTTAGAAAACCTTTATTTTGACAAACTTTTTTTAGGTGTTGATGGTGTTGATGAAAAAGCAGGATTAACAACTTACTTTGCACAAGAAGCCAACCTCAACCGCATGATGTGTAAAATCTCTAGAGAAGTGATTGTGATAACAGATTCTTCCAAATTTAAACGTAAGGGCTTTTATGTTATTAGATCTTTAGATGCTATTGATACGCTAATAACCGATAGTAGAATCCCTCAATCTTATAAAGACTATTTAGAAAATAAGGATGTTAAGTTAATTATTGTGCCACATCCTGACGATTAAGTTTTTTGAAACTCTTTTATAAGGTTGAAATGCCCCATTCTTTGGCCGCTCAACTTGTTAAGTTTTTCGCATTTCACGTAATCCAAAACACGCCATTTCCGAAATGTGCCGTTGAAGCTTTCATTGAGGCCTTCTCTTAATTATTATTTGGAATTGCACTATGAAAAGCCCATCTACTGCCTTCAATGCCACTTCTAAACAAGGGTATTCCCATACAAACTAGTAAAACTGTTTCTTTACCTGAGCAAACGCCTCCAATGCACGATCAATGTCGTCATGACACAGAGCTGCTGACATCTGCGTGCGAATGCGCGCCTGGCCTTTGGGCACCACGGGAAAGGAAAAAGCCACCACGTAAACACCTAATGTCAACATCGCCTGTGCAAAATTAGTGGCCTTTTTTGCGTCGTGTAACATGACCGGCACAATCGGATGCTCCCCGGGTAAAAGGTCGAAGCCAAGGGTCTCTAAACCTGAACGAAAACGTTGAGTATTACTCATTAAGGTCTCGCGTAGGTCGTTGGATTCACGAACCAACTCAATGGCCTTTAATGCACCTGCTACGATGGGTGGTGCTAAGGTATTTGAAAAGAGATAAGGGCGCGAGCGCTGGCGAAGTAGCGCAACTACTTCTTGAGTGGCTGCGGTATAACCGCCACTGCCTCCCCCAAGTGCTTTGCCCAGGGTACCGGTGATGATATCCACTCGATCCATACAGCCGCGATACTCATGGGTGCCGCGTCCCTTTTTACCGATAAAACCCGTCGCATGGCAATCATCAAAGTGAACTAAGGCATTGTAACGTTCAGCTAAATCACAAATCTCATCAAGCCGCGCGATGAAGCCATCCATTGAAAACACACCATCGGTCGTTATCAACTTAAAACGTGCACCCGCCTTGTCAGCGGCTTGCAACTGCGCTTCCAAGTCTGACATATCATTATTGCCGTAGCGGTAACGTTGAGCCTTACACAAACGCACGCCATCAATGATGCTGGCGTGGTTGAGGGCATCTGAAATCACGGCGTCCTCGGGGCCCAACAAAGCTTCAAACAATCCACCATTGGCATCAAAGCACGAAGGGTAAATAATCGTGTCCTCAGTGCCCAAAAAATCACTCAACACCTTTTCTAATTGTTTGTGGGGCGTTTGCGTACCACAGATGAATCGGACTGAAGCCATGCCATATCCCCACGCATCCAAACCCTTGTGAGCCGCCTCCGTCACAGCGGGATGTTGAGCGAGACCTAAATAGTTATTGGCGCAAAGATTCAATACTTGCCTACCATCAGTAACGCCAACGGAGGCTCCTTGAGCAGTCGTAATCACTCGCTCGCTCTTATACAAACCTGCCGCTTCAATCGCCGACAACTCACTGGCGAGATGTTCTTGAAATCGATCATTCATGCCCTTGCCCAATTTAAAATTACTTTACCCGCATTACCTGAATTCATCGCGTCAAAGCCCTGTTGGAAATCTTCATAACCAAGACGATGCGTAATGACCGGTTCGATGTTCAAGCCACTATCGATCATTACTGACATTTTATACCAGGTTTCATACATCTCCCGGCCATAGATGCCTTTAATGGTGAGCATGTTAAAAATCACGAGGTTCCAATCTATGAGCATCTCGGTACTGGGAATGCCGAGCATAGAGATCTTGCCGCCATGGCACATGGCCGACAACATCTGCTGAAAAGCCTGAGGGCTACCCGACATTTCTAATCCGACATCAAAACCTTCTCTCATACCCAGCGCATTTTGGACATCCTCAAGGCGTTCTTTGGTCACGTTGATGGTGTGGGTTGCGCCCAGTTGTTTGGCCAGCGCCAATCGATCGTCATTGAGGTCAGTGATTACCACATGGCGTGCGCCAGCATGTCGGCATACTGCCGCCGCCATTGCTCCGATCGGCCCTGCACCGGTGATCAATACATCTTCACCCAATAAATCGTATTGCAGCGCAGTGTGCACTGCATTACCAAAAGGGTCGAACATTGACGCAACATCTAAGTCTATACCCGGGCGATGTTCCCAAACGTTGGACATGGGCAAGGAAAGATATTCAGCAAACGCGCCCGCACGATCAACGCCAACACCGCAGGTGTGCGCACACAGGTGACGACGTCCCGCCATGCAGTTGCGACAGCGTCCACACACCACATGCCCTTCACCGGAGACAATCTGGCCGGGTTTGAAATCTATGACGTTGGAGCCCACATCAACAATTTCACCCACAAACTCGTGCCCTACAACCATGGGCACTTGAATAGTTTTTTGGGCCCAGGCGTCCCAGTTATAAATATGGAGATCGGTGCCGCAGATTGCGGTGCGATCTACTTTGATCAAGACATCGTTAATACCCATCACAGGCATCGATACATCTTGCAACCATAATCCGGGGATAGCTTCACGCTTAACGAGTGCTTTCATTGCAGAGTCCTTTTTGATGTTGAGTAAAAACACTACATATAGTGTCTGATAAATTAGGCAAATCCGAGTAATAGCGCTAACATTGGCTATTACACGATAGTGGAATAAATTACAGGATAGTAGATTGCGCAAAGATTACGCGTTACCTTTCCTTAATACAAGAAATTTTTCTTATATATAAGAATATTTAGTTCTAAGGCGTTATTCTATGAGTAGCAAAAACGAACAAACCGAACCGATATTGTGTCAGCGGGTGGCTAAATTACGCAAACAACATGGTCTTACCCTCGATCAATTGGCCAATACATCCGGAGTCAGCCGTTCGATGTTAAGCCAGATCGAACGCGGGCAAGCTAACCCTACTTTAACGGTCACCTTCAGAATTGCCCAAGCCTTTGGCATAACTATTGGCAAACTGGTCGATCAACCTTGGGAAGCGCCTAGCATTGAAGTGTTGCACGGCGGCGATGCCAACAACCTTTTTCGTTCGGACGACAAGTGTACTATACGTACTTTGTCGCCTCTCCAGCTTGAACGTTCAGTGGAGTTTTATGAGATTGCGTTGGCACCGGGTGAGTCACTTCAGAGTGCCGCTCATTTTGAAGGCACGCGGGAATTACTCACCGTGACTAAAGGTGAGGCAGAAGTTGAATCAGGGGAAACGTGCAGGCACTTGCACGAAAACGACACCGCGAGTTACCGTGCGGATCTGAATCATTGCATTCGCAATGTCGGCAAGGAGCGTTTGGTTTGTTACCTTGTGGTTACTTCCCAATAGGAAATTGACCGGTCCATAGCGATAGGATGGACGCCTCACGACGATCTAAGCTTTGAAGGGACGTCAGTTTTAGCCCACTTGCTGATAAGGAGTATGCGATAAGGCTATTTCAATTGTAGGCATCGATCTATCTAAATCTGTTTTTCAATTATTATTGGCTGATACCAAGTATCACATGGCGGAGTTTCATTATTAATTACAGGGGAATTATCCGGTAAGGAATGTAAAGACAAAATCTTTTTCCGGTTAATTTATCTCGTTCATTGGACGACTTGACTATTATTATTGAACCTTTAATACCTTGGTCTATTTCATTAAAAATAATGGGACTACTGAACGATTATATACTTAACCTAATAGTTGTCAGTCATACCTAGCACTTATTTCATTTCATCTAAATATTGTCGATGATCAAGAAATGATTTCTCAACGAATTCAGTACAGTGTTTCTGTGCTCTTTGATGATGCTTTATAGCATTGTTTTTTACTAAAGCCTGATGAGGAAATTGTCCCATACCAGCAAGGATCACAAACCAAGACGCCCGTAAATAGGGTGAGCTATCCCCTTGCTTATTTAGCTCGTCCTCAAATACATTTGGGTTTGGATTCTTCCAGGCATCAAGCAGTGCTGATAAGTTATTTGAAATGTTGTTATTTTCTCTACATTTCAGCCAATATTCAGAATCAGACCTAGAGTTCGTTTTGTAATGAGTAACAATATAATCTCTAATACCTTCAAACGTCATATTTATTCTACTATTATATTGGAATTGCCGCTTTATTTGCTCTTGTTGATTTACCGTATATTGTTCTATAAATGTTTCTAATGTAAATTGAACTAACATTAAGGCTGTTGCTTCCAAAGGCTCTATAAAACCCTGAGAGAGTCCTACAGCTAAACAATTTTTATTCCAATGCTTATCTATTCGACCAATCTTCATTGCTAAATGCCTAACTTTTACATCATCTTTATCACCAATATTTAGATGCGTTCTTAATTCTTGCTCTGCTTGATCTGGACTAATAAATGAAGAACTATAAACGTAACCATTGCCATATCTATTTGTTAATGGAATTTCCCAAGCCCAACCATTTGATAGAGCTGTAGATTTAGTACTTGCCCTTATGGAGGATTGCATGGTCTTTGGTGTCTGTATCGCAACCGCTCGATCGTTAAATAAATTATCACTAAATGAAATAAATTCACTTTTCAGTGTTTGTTGAATTATTAGTGCTCTAAAACCAGTGCAATCTATATATAAATCAGCAGATTGAGCATTATTTTTATTTGTAATTAGTTCTTTTATCTCACCAAACTCATTCATCTTAACATCAGTAATGTCATCACTAATGTGTTTCAAACCTAAATTTAAACATCTTTTTTTCAAAAAAATAGCTAATAAACCAGCATCGAAATGGTAACCATAATCAAGTCTGAAATTTTGTGTATTTAGGCTTTTAGGGGCTTTATTCTGATAAGCAATTTGCTTGCTTATAAAAAAATGATCTGGGTGAGCGTTATTAGGAAAGCCGCTTTTCTGCTCTTTGGCTAACTTAAAAAATAATTTTCCTGTATCGCTATCTAGGGATGAAAAAAATGGATGAAAATAACTTTCATATCCTGGAGTTACTGACCAATTAGGAAATTCTATTCCAGATTTAAAGGTAGCATTACAAAAAGGCATCCATTCTTGCTCTGAAATATTTAATGTTTTAAAAAAATTTCTTAGACCAGGAGTAGAACCTTCACCTACACCTATAGTCCCGATATTTTCTGACTCAATTAATACTATATCTGACTCTGGCCAACTGTGTTGCAATAGACTAGCTGACATCCAACCAGCTGTACCGCCGCCAGCAATGATAATTTTTTTTGGAAACATACTGTCCCTCATGCTTGAAATCAATTTTTATATAATTATGGATTCTCTCTATCAATATGAATCGTCATTTTTATTTTGCTATTCGATTTTTGTGCATTACTCAACTGTACCAATTTTTTAAATTGTTTAAGTGACTGCTGAATGCCATAAATAGCGCCCCAATAATTCATTTCATGGAACATAATCACATCTTCTTTACTTAAATAGCTGAATTCGTCAGTATTGATCGTATAGAGATCATCAATAACTTGTGGTTCTTCAGAAAGTCCTTCAATTGAGATTTTAAATTCCGTTAATAAGTTTCGGTTTACTAACTCGGCAATTAACTTATCCGTCTGAATTGATGCATCAACAATAGTATTAAGTTGCTCACGCATATTAGCTAAGTATGGCGATTCTTGTTGATTTACAAATAACATTTCTCCCTCAGTCTTAGATACGTAAGGAGAATTAACATTTATTGTAATACGATTCGCATCACTCTGTGCATCTAAAACTAGGCCAAAGGGATCAAGATTCAAGGCTACAGGAATATAGGTACCCGACCAATCCCCTTTTTCATTAACAAAGAGATTTTCATCGGGCATTAAGCCAAATAATGCCGACAATTTAAACGTACCCTTGCTGACATCTTTTAAAAAAGCGATAGGAAAATTAGCTGTCACTTCAGATATTTCTTCTGCAAAGATAGGTGAATTATTAACTGCTTTTAAATGGTTACAGCCACTATGCGATTTCACTCTAAGCTTGTTATGCGATGCTTCATCGATTACTTCAAAGGTTTCTTTTATATGTTCCATAGGGACTCTTTTTTCCAATAAATTGATAAATAATTAGAACGAATATTGATGAGATTCTATTAATAACTCATCTCTTTTCGCCACTAATTTTTTTAAGGTAGCTGAATAATAGCTTTGATATGGCTTATGGTTACTTGTATTGATCACAGGGGACTTTTGAATAAACGTTTTGATTTTTTGTTTAGGCTCAACATTGAGTTTAGCGAGTACGTCTTCCAAGCCATTTCTTAAATTTTCCATTTCAATAATATTTATATCATAACAATCTTCGTAAAGACGGCTATACAAAAAAGAGTAAAATCCTATTCCTGTTTGATACACGGGTAAAATGCACGCTTGAGTGATATTTAAACCATGATTATCAAACGATAAAGGCAAGCTATTTTTCGCTATTTGAAATAATTTTTCATTGTCACTAATGGTTAATAAATTAGTAATAGTTTGTTCAAAAGTTAGTGTTTTATTATTGCTCATAGCCATAAATAAAGCGTTAGGATTTTTTATTTGTTTTTGAAAATGATACCAAGAAACATAATATGACCATGGATTTCTGACTGTTCCTATTACCGGATGTCGTCGATAGGAAGAGGGAAGCATTCTATAAGGGAGGTGATAGCCAATTGCTTTAGTATAAGGTATGCAAGTACTCATCAAATTAGTGACAAAAGTACCACCTGATTTATGTAAGTGTAAAAATACAAATTTATTACAAACTAACACAGACTATACCTCTTACTGATGCTGGAATGCCACTTTAAATTTCTCTAAACAAAATAGATAATTTCTGGAGTGGGCTAGCGATTTTTTGTGAATAGGCTCCTGAACTTGGGCTGCACTGGCAGTGCCAATAGTAGCCGTATTTTTATGGATATCTATAAAAGTATCATCCCAACTTAACTCACAAAATTCATATATTTTATTAGCTTGTACCAGTGGCTCATCTACAAGTGTTTCATAATTGACTATCATGAACCTTTCACCAAACAATAGTTGTAAATTGGTGGCGAGTTCCCTGAATTCATAGACAAAACTAGCTATCGCGTTTAACTCTAGTGTATATGCATAAGTACCGCTTTGTTGTTCAAAAACCTGTCTATAATTACCAATAATAGTATCTAGGGGATCTCTCATTAGACAAATTATTTTAGCTTTTGGTAAAGCACGTAAAATAGCACCAGCAAGTAAAATATTGAGAGGAAGCTTGTCAACAAACCTAGGGTAATCATTAGTAAGATATTGAACACTTTTAATATAGTCATGACCTAATTTATCAAAGTCAATTGATGGCCAAATTTCTTCTAATACCTGTGCATCAACGAGACCTGTATAATTTTTCATACATTGTTGTTTTAATAGAGTACTAAATTGAATTCTTTCTCCTATTGCCATTACTTTAGGGGTATTCGTTAAGATACGTTCAACGATTGTCGTACCTGTACGTGGCATCCCTGTTACAAATATTGGCGCAATTGTACTTCCTGCACGATTACTGTTAATTTCATTTGCTTGCTTTTTGTACAATGCAGTTAATTTTCTTATATTTTTAGCTCCTGCATTTGGAGAATGAGGACATGAGATACGCAGTCTTTTTTTACCTTTCTCTAAAACATTAAATGCATTAGTGTATTGCCCTAAATCATCATACTCTTTAGCAAGGCCATGGTGAATATTAATACCTGTCCAAGGGTTTCTATCTTCAATAACTAATAATTTTAATTTTTCAATATTATTTTCATTGATGGTTGATTTTCTTGCTTTACTTAATGCTGCATACGCTAAACCAAAAGAAGGAGCTATCTTAATGGCTTGTTGATATGCTTCAATTGACTCTTTAATTTTACCACTTAAGGTCAAAACTGTACCATAGCTATAAAGCAGGTAATGGTCGTCATTTGATAATTCAATCGCTTCTTTATATGCCGTTACTGATTCGTTATATTTACCTAATTCATGATAAATCCTTCCCAATAACGTACAAATTTCAATGCTATTATTTTTATTATTTCTAGTTATATTGGCATATTGAAATGATTCACTAAAGTGACCTAATTTGAGGTGGGCATAAGCAATTTCAATTAAAAACTCACTTGAACAAGGAGAAATGATTAGTGCTTTCCCCAAAAATTCTATTTGCTCAGTATACATACCACGACGTTCTTTAATGAGTGCCATCAAATAAAAAGGTTCAGCATTATTCATTTCCTGCTGAATTAATGTCGCAATGATTTCTTCAGCCTGTTTGTATTTATGTAGGTGAATAAATTCTTTTGCTTTTTGAAATAATACGCGCTCTTCTTTCGTCTGTTTATTTTTAATATTGCTCATCATTTAAGCGTATATTGTTTTATCAATAGGGTCTTCAATTACTTCACCAGGTATAACAAAGTCAAAAATTAGGTGGATACGGTCTTCATCGCTTTTATTGCTAACGCTGTGTTTTTTTCTATTGTTAATTTCCCATAGTTCACCTTCATTAAATGACTTTCTGTGACCATCTACAAAAAATTCCACTTTTTTATTAGTAACAATAGGCAAATGAATTCTATGTACACGGCTTAACGAATAGCCATTATCACTATGTTCGGCTATTTCACTATTTGCCGACATTCTAACCAATAGAGCCCTGATAAAATATGCTTTCCCTATAGGATGCTTTTTGTTGCTCTTTGTCACTACAACTTGATTCTCATAATACTCAGTTATTGCTTTTAGCACGGGCGCTAATGATGTTTGAAACAATTCGAGAATAGAATGAGGGGTTGGATAATGGTGACGGTAGTCTGCATCAAAAAGTAAAGGAATTGTTTGGGTGAAGTTATGAACTTTATAAAATTTTTGTCGTTCATTATTTTCATGCCACTGCTCTTCAGTTATGGCATTAATAACGCTTTTTAATTGTGTAATATCAACATGACCAAGGGCTTTAAACGTACCATTAAAATTCATTGTAAATTACTCTAAAAAAAGGGAGCTTACACTCCCTTTTTTATTCTAATTGCAAATTATTAATATACTAGAACTTTGCTGTAACACCAAGTGTAAAACGTCTACCAAAATCTTCATAACTAACAAAAAGATTCTCAAAGCGACCGTGTTGACTAAGTTTAGATTCTGTTAAATTCACACCTTCGAAGAAAACAGTGGTACCTTCAGAGATTGCATAACTTAGACGCGCATCTACTTGATCATAGTCGGTAGCTAATACAGGTTCATCATTTCCACCTCTATAATTAGCATACTGTGTATCACGAAGGAAACCTTCTCGCTTGTTGTATGCAATTCGAGCAGCAAATGGGCCTGACTCATAAAACCCCACTAAATTCATTGAGTCACTTAAACCTGGAAGTGCAGCTTTGGTGTGATCAAAGGTTGTAGGATTAAACTCAGTATCGGTATTAACTTTTGTGAAGTTAAACTGATAACCAAAACCAGATTCAAACGTTTGAACTAAGTTAAATGTAACACCTGTAACTTCAACATCATTAGATCCATTTGTTGGTCTTCTGACAGTAAAGTCCTGATAAAGTGGATTACTAACACTACTTATAATGACATTATCAACTGTTTCATCTGTTATAAAGTCACTGATATCTTTACTATAAAGTGCTATAGAGGCGATGCTGGCTTCAGCAAAATACCATTCTAAAGATGCATCAAGGTTAAACGATGTATAAGGTGTTAAATTTTCGTTGTTTGTTACTGCCGTACGAAAATTCTCATTTAAAGTTCCAGCTGAAAATTTAGGAGCCATGTCTTCAAGAAATGGGCGAGTCAATGACTTAGATGATGCAAGTCTTAAAATTAAATCTTCAGTTAAGGTTAGATTTAGTGTTGCCGAAGGTAGAACATCACTGTATGAACTAGATAGAGTATGCTTGGTTAATCCAGCAGGACCATTTGCGGCAGCATATACCGGGTCTAAGCAGGTAAGAGCTCCAGTGCCGTCACAAGAAACCAAAGTTAAATCTGTTAATACCTTTGAAAATCCCGTCGAGTCAAGATCAGTTTGAGTGTACCTAATGCCAGCAATGAGCGTTGCATCCATGCCACCTACCTTAAAGTCATATTCACCTTCGATGTAAGCCGAAATTACAGTTTCTTCTATGTCATAACCACTACCTGTTTTAACTGCGTCCCAGCTACTGCCATTATCAAGGTAGGCTTGATACTGTTCCGCACCATTTCTTCCATTCGCTGTCGCTGCAATTGACGCTGCAAGAACATTATCTGGATCTTCTAACACACTAAAAAATCCATCCGCATCGAATTCTAATATATCGTTATCGATACCGTTAGGCTGTCCTAGAGATGAATTATCAACAGAAATGATAGACCCTACTATGGTATCTAAACTACCAGTGGGGATGGCGGTGCGTGCTCTGCTGTAAATACGTGAGAATGAAGTTGGAGTTCTATAAGAAGTGGCTGATTTTTGACTTACTTCATAAGCAAAGCCTGTAGTTATTGTTACGTCCTCAAAAGAATTAATTATAAAATCACCGCTATATTGAAAATTTTCAGCTTCTATATCAACACCATTTTTAAGATTTGATCTTAACTCAAGGTTATTACCTAAATCAGGGCTAGTAGCACTAAAAGCATCAATATTTTCAACAAACGGGATGGTCTGTGATAAATCAACAATAAATTTTGACCCAGCTGCAAGAGCATCTGCCGTAGGTATAAATACTTCAGTACTCATACGTTTAGTTCTACCTTTATTGTCATCTACAGCTGTTGACCAGGCTGCATCAAAGACAAACTCAATGTCCTCGTTGATCGTATACTCAAAGTTAGTGCCAATCATTTGTGTTTCAGTATCTCTCACTCTATCCCAATTGTTGAAAGCTGTAGCTGACTCACCCCAAAAACCGGTAAGGCCATGTTCGAGAGTTGTTATTACGCCATTGTCGTCAAGAACTGTTTCTGAACCAGGGAAGTTTGGAGAATGGGCATCCCAAAAAAAGCTACTTTTAGTGTTGTCCTCGGTAAGAACATCAAACTTCGAGTATAGAAAGTCTACCGTGATGTTAAGGTCATCATTCGGGCGATATTGCAATACACCATTTAAACCTAATCTTTCACGTGTATCATCCGTTACAGTTCTATTTATGTCGCCAGGACGATAAGCCGCGTCGAAGCCATCATTACTATAACCGTAAAGAGCAGGAACTAAAAAAGCACCATCAGCTACGATACCGCCAGTATTTACTTTAAATGTCCTATTCTCTCGCTTTTGAGAAGTAACACCAAATAGAACACCAACTGTTTCATCCAAGAATGTATTACTGATTAACAATGAACCTTGAGGGGTTGTATTTTTTGAATTTCCTTCATAAGTACTTTGTAGAGTACCTACTATATTTAAACCGACATTATTTAATGGACGTGCGGTTTTTACATCTATAATACCACCAATTGCACCTTCACTCAGTGAGGCTGATTGGGTTTTGTATACAATCATTTCACTTACTAATTCAGACGCTATGGTATCAAAGCTAAATGAACGTGTTGCTTCACTACTAGCTAGATTACGGCCATTTAATAATACAGAGTTAAATTCAGGCCCCATTCCTCTAATCGTTACTTTTCGTCCTTCACCGCCATCTCTATCAATTGCTACATCAGGGATGCGCTGTAACGCTTCTGCTAAGTTTGCATCAGGGAATTTGCCCATATCTTCAGCGGAAACACCATCTACAATGTTTGTTGAATTTCGCTTAAGGTCTAAAGCTGCAACAACACTGCCTCGTATACCTGTAACTACGACTTCTTCAATTTCTAATGCGCTATTTTGGGCAAGTGCTTCTGCCATTGGCAAAGAAGCTAAAACAGCAGAGCTTATAGCTATACCCATTTTGCTTAACTTAAAGTGAGATTTACTAGTGTCCATGGTTTTCCCCTAAAGAGAGAGTTAGTTGTTTTGATAATTGCCACCTCATAATGCTAGGTTGCATTTCAATCTAAAGCCAATCCGAAACAAAATGAAAGCTATAAATGTAATTTTAATATACATTACTTTACAAAATATAACAATGAAAGAATTTGGAAGCTATCAAAAGATTTGTTATACTTCTGTAAGTTTATAGGTCACCCCTCCTTTTTTGTGTCAGGCAACTTGCCGCCTCCGATTTTTACTAGAGGAAATAAGCATAGGAGTTATTGACGCAGTCAAAGTGCAGGAAATTCTTGATACAGACTGTCGAACCCTATATTACTGGCCCAAGTCCAGGTTGGCTGTATAATAATTTTGGTGGCGGCGCAGAAAGCATATTCAAATTTTAGGAGGAATAAATGGGAAAATCTAATCATGTCACTGACGATACAAGGCCATCTACGAGTTTAATCCCTATGTTAATCATAGGAGGTCTTTTTTTTATGTTCGGATTTGTCACTTGGTTGAATGGTTCTTTGATCCCATTTTTACAAATAGCCTGTGAACTTGATCATATAGAAGCATATTTTGTTACTCTTGTATTCTATATTGCCTATACGGTAATGGCTCTGCCTGCTGCTGCATTGTTAAAAAGAACGGGTTATAAAAATGGTTTAGCTTTAGGTTTATTTGTAATGGCGATAGGTGCTGCTATATTCATACCTGCAGCGCAAACTAAAATGTATAGTATATTTTTAACCGCTTTATTCATTCTTGGAACAGGTTTGACTATATTACAGACAGCTTCCAATCCTTATATTGTATTGATTGGGCCAAGGGATACTGCTGCTGTACGTATTAGCATCATGGGGATTTTAAACAAAAGTGCTGGTATTATTGCACCCCTTGTTTTTACTGCTTACGTATTAACGGATATGTCACAATTTAATGAAGCAAGACTGGCTTCTTTGGCAATAGAGCAGCGCGGCGCTGAACTGCAAGAGCTTTCCTCACGTTTAATTCTTCCTTATTTCATCATGACGGTAATGCTATTAATTTTAGCAGCTGCTCTTAAAGCATCCCCGTTACCTGAGCCAGTTCAAGGCGCATCTCAAGATGAAGAATTACACAAGGGTAAAACAAGTATTTTACATTACCCACAATTAATTTTAGGTGTAACAACCTTATTCTTTTATATTGGGGTTGAAGTTGTAGCGGGTGATACTATAGGTTTATACGGTAAAGAAATGGGCGTGGCCAATTTTGGTCAATTAACAGCATATACCATGGCTTTTATGGTTTTGGCGTATATTGTAGGCATGATTGTGATCCCTCGCTGGATAAGCCAAGAAAAAGCCTTATTAATTTCAGCAACACTAGGCTTGATTTTTTCGTTATTAATAATCACCACAAGTAGTGAAAGTACTGCTATCTGGCATGCATTGTTTACTTGGACTGGTGCCGGAGCTATACCTAATACCGTACTTTTTGTCGCCTTATTAGGTTTAGCTAATGCGCTAGTTTGGCCAGCTGTGTGGCCTATGGCATTGAAAGATCTAGGTCATCATACCGCTTCAGGCTCAGCTTTGTTAATCATGGGTATTTCTGGTGGTGCTATTCTCCCACTCGTGTACGGCGCATTAGCAGAGACTAATAATAACTCTCAAACCTCTTATTGGATAATGTTACCTTGTTATGCTTTTATTCTATTTTATGCCCTTAAAGGGCATAAAATAAAAAGTTGGTAATAAGAATTATAAACTTATTGAATGTGGATGCAGCTTACTTGCTATTTGAACATTTAGTCATAAAGAACTAACACAATGAAAAAAGCACTCAAAAACATTATTGCAGTCATCGTTGCGAACACATTAATTATATCTTGTTCAAGTGGTGCTGAAGCTCAGTCTGTTCAAAAATTAGATGATGACTTTACAATTAACCAGCTAAAACACTATATAAGCAATGAGCAAGTAGTTAGTGAACATAAAGAGCCTGCTCGAGCGACATTCATCTCATATTCTTCTGTTTCTCGAGCAGTAAAAGGGAAGCTTGCTAATGTAAAGTATTATCAATCTCTTGATGGTACTTGGAAATTTAATTTTTCTAAAAGACCAAGTGATAGGCCTTTAAATTTCTTTGATCCCTCCTTTGATGTAAGCAATTGGCATGATATAAAAGTTCCTGGAAACTGGGAAGTAGAAGGTTTTGGATATCCAATTTATGTGAACCATCAGTATCCGTTTGCGGATAGTAAAGCTCCTTTATCTAACGAGATTGAATTCAACGGCAGAATGCCTAAAAATCCTGGGCAAGTACCTATGGACTACAACCCCGTTGGTTCATATCGTCAAGACTTTTCACTTACGGATGATTGGCTAGACAAAGAGATCTTTTTGAATATAGGCGGCATGAAAGCTGGAGGATTTGTTTGGCTAAATGGTTCTTACGTGGGTTATTCTCAAGGAAGTAAAACTCCGGCGGAATTCCATTTATCTAAATATGTAAAAAAAGGTAAAAATACCTTAGCAATTCAAATTTATCGGTGGACAGATGGTTCTTATTTGGAAGGTCAAGATTTTTGGGACATTTCAGGTATTGAACGTAGCGTTTTTATTTACGCGCAACCTAAAGTTAGGATTCAAGATTTCCAAGTGACGTCAACGCTCGATGCAGGTTACCAGCATGGAGAGTTTGCATTAACTGTTGATTTGGAAAATTATTTAGATAAAGCAAGTAGTATCAAATTACGGTATCAAATTTTAGATGAAAAGGGTCAAGTTGTTAAGACTGATGTAAAAAGTATCAGTGTTAAAGATGATGCGCAAATCAACGACTTTAAAGCATCTATTGAAAATGTGAAACAATGGAGTGCAGAAGAGCCAAACTTATATACCTTAACGCTAGAAACCATGGATAACCAAGATAATATTCTAGAGGCAACAAGTAATAAAATTGGCTTCCGTAGTGTAGAAATAAAACGCGGCTTATTACTCGTTAATGGCGTCAGAATAACGTTAAAAGGGGTCAATACCCAAGAGCATAATCCTGATACTGGCCATGTTATAAATGCACAGTTAATAGAGCAAGATATTCGCTTATGGAAGCAGAATAACATCAATGCGACGCGTTTAAGTCATTACCCTCAACCTGAAATGTTTTATGAACTGTGTGACAAATACGGTATTTATGTTGTTGATGAAGCGAATATCGAGTCTCATGGCATGTATTATGGTAAGGAATCTTTAGCTAAGTCTCCTAGTTGGAAAAATGCTCACTTAGACAGAATGCTGAGTATGGTTGAGCGTGATAAAAATCATCCATCTGTTATTATTTGGTCATTAGGAAATGAAGCGGGTAATGGTGTTAACTTCTACGACGGTTATAACGCGATCAAAGCGGCTGATAATAGCAAACGTCCGGTACAATATGAGCGTCCTTACAAAGACAATAGTGAAGGGCACGCATTAAACATGGATTGGAACACCGATATTATCGCACCACAATATCCAACACCGGGTGACTTTGAGTTTATTGGCAAACATAAATCTAATAAACCTTATATTCCAAGTGAATATGCCCATGCCATGGGCAATAGTTCAGGTAATTTCCAAGATTATTGGGACATTATCGAACAGTATGACAACTTACAAGGTGGTTTTATTTGGGATTGGGTCGATCAATCTATATGGAAAACCGACGAACAAGGCAATAAATATTATGCTGTTGGTGGCGATTTTGGCAAGGATATGCCCACGGACAATACGTTTTTGAATAACGGTATTGTTTTTCCCGATAGAACACCACAGCCGGGTTTATTTGAAGTAAAAAAAGCTCATGAATTTATAAACTTTGAAGCTTTGGGTACTGTTGGTGAAGATAAACAGCAGAGATTACGCGTATTAGTTGAAAACTTGTATGACTTTGTTAATCTATCTAAATTTGATATCAGCGCTGTAATCAAAGCTGACGGTAACGTTGTGAAAACTATTCAGTTACCTGAACTCGCCATTGAACCGCATAGCAGTCAGATGATTTTTATTAATATCAATGATTTTGATGTTAAGGATAATACTGAATACTTCATTCACTTCTCTGTAACGTTAAATCAAGACTGGGGTATATTAAATAAAGGCTACCAGCTTGCTCAGGAGCAAATAAAATTAAATTCATATAAAAAACAAGCAGCGAAAAACAATGTGACTCATGCTATTCAAGCGGATGAACAAGATAATACGCTAACGCTAACGAGCGATGTTCTATCATTATCATTTGATAAGACATTAGGGCGAATCAGTTCATATCGTTTTGAAGGGCAGGAGCTATTAAATCAAGGTAAAGGACCTAAGTTGAATTTTTGGCGAGCACCAACGGATAATGATGTTGGTAGTAAAATATTTAAAAATAACATCGCGTGGAAGCAAGCTAGTCTAGAAGCAGAAGTAAAATTTTTTACGGCTAAAAAACTAACGTTTGGCTATCAAGTTAATGTGACGTTCCAGTTGCCAGGAATTGATACGACAGCGGAAACGGTTTATACCGTATCTGGCGATGGTAAAGTTAATGTCGACAATACGTTAAACGCCTCTAAAGAAAAATCTGATCTACCACGTTTTGGCATGCGCATGCAGCTTGCAAAAGAGTTTGGTAAGGTAACGTATTTTGGCCGAGGTCCTTGGGAAAATTATCAAGATAGAAAAGCATCTGCCTTTGTTGACTTATATGAGTCAACAGTGAGAGAGCAATATGTTCCTTATATCCGTCCACAAGAAAACGGCTATAAAACAGACGTGCGCTGGCTTGCACTAACCAATGAAAATCAAAGTGGTTTATTGATAAAAAGTAACACGGTTGAATCACCTTTTGGCTTTAGTGCCTTGCATATGCCAAATGAAGATTTTGATATGACTGACGGTCTTGATTACACCGCAAATATTAAAAAACCTCATCGTTATGTTGATGGCAAGCTAGTAGAAAATTTTGCTAAACATACTATTGATATTAAAGAGCAAGATTTAGTACAGCTTAATATCGATCATAGTAATAGAGCTGTAGCAGGGAACGATAGCTGGGGTAGTAAACCTGAGGAGCAATATCAAGTTCACGCTTCAAAACCTTTAAGTTATAGTTTTACTTTAATACCGTTCATACAAAAAACTAAAGTTCAACTTATTCAACTGACCAAATAATTTTGTGGGTAAGCACATGTTAAAAAGATGCGTTTAATTTTTTATGTCGCGGATTCAAATTTGAACTGCATCATCTAACTAGGTAGGAGAAGATGTCAGCTGAAGTTAAGCTCTTATCCTTTTTCTATGGAAGCTAGAGAGCGGGGCGTTATTGCAAGAAGGCAGTTAACTTGGTTTGCGAGGATGGAGCGACGTCATTCACCTTCATCCCAATGAAACTAATGAACTGGTTACTTAGGTTAAATTATCTATGAAAAATATATTATTCAATATGGCATTATTAACTGTATTAATATCTAATTGCGCTTATGCATCAACGTATGGACTTAATAACAATAACATCTCTATTTCTTTTGATGATGAAACATCAATTTTCATTGTAAAGGATGAACTATCTAACCATAAGATGGTGCCGGAAGAGTTGTTTTTCTTAACCTTACCAAATGAAGATAAAATCCACAGCAAGGATTTTAAAGTTGCCAAAGTAGAGAAAATTGAGAATTCAATTCACATTAACTATATTAATAAAGACTTTGAAGTTGCAGTTGAGCTCAAAGTCATCAAAGACAAATATGCGAGTATTGGCTACACCATAAAGGCAGTAGGTCAAAGTCGGGAGGTTGCTAAGATCTCGTTCTTCCCAACCAAAGGTCAAACTCAAGCGCCATATGTTAATGGCTCAATTAAAAGCTCTCCTATTGTTGCTGATTCTTTCTTTATGCTACCAAGAAAGCCTATCGTAAACACGTACGCTTATGAGGCAAGAACAAACCTTAATGTTGATCTTAAAACCCCGATTTCGATAGAAGCTCCAGTTAAGTTCACTATATATATTGGTACTTTTGGAGAGACCAGCCAGCTCCGACGTAGCTTCAATGAATTTATAAATGTAATGCGCCCTCGCGCTTACAAACCTTATTTGCATTATAACACCTGGATGGATATTGGGTTTTTTAAACCCTACACAGAAGACAGCGTGCTTAATCGCATGAATACATATCACGATGAGCTGGTTACAAAGCGTGGGGTGACGCTTGATGGCTTTCTACTTGATGACGGTTGGGATGACCTGACAGGTCAATGGAACTTCGGGGACGCATTCAAAAATGGCTTTGACATAATAAAGAATAAAGCTGATGGAATGAATGCGTCAGTTGGCTTATGGCTGTCCCCTTGGGGTGGATACCATAAACCTCTAGCTGTCCGGATGTCTCACGCTAAAGAGCTTGGATTTGAGACAATGGATGGTAAATTTGCTTTATCAGGACCTAATTACTTCAAGAACTTCAACGATAAGATTATCAACCTGATCAAGAGCGAACACATTACTTCATTTAAGCTTGATGGGATGGGTAATGCAAACTCACATATCAAAGGCAGTCAATTTTCTTCCGACTTTGATGCATCAGTACAGCTGCTCGATAATATGCGAGAAGTAAACGGTGAATTGTTTATTAACCTGACAACTGGTACTAATGCCAGCCCATCATGGTTGTTCTATGCGGACTCAATCTGGCGACAGGGTGATGATATCAATTTGTATGGTGTTGATTCTGATGTTCAGCAATGGATTACTTATCGAGATGCCGAGACTTACCGCTCAATTGTGCAAAAAGGTCCATTGTTCCCTCTTAACTCTCTAATGCTTCATGGCATTGTTAGCACACAGAATGCTTACTACGGTCTTGAGAAGACCCAGACAGACAGCGATTTTGCCGACCAGGTATGGAGTTATTTTGCGACTGGTACTCAACTTCAGGAAATGTACATCACTCCTGACATGTTAAATAAAATAAAATGGGACACGCTAGCTAAAGCAGCTAAGTGGTCCAGAACAAATGCTGATGTGTTGGTTGATACTCATTGGATTGGCGGCAATCCAACTAAAATGGAAGCCTACGGGTGGGCATCATGGATTAAAGATAAAGCGATCTTTGCCCTACGAAACCCATCAGACAAAGCGCAAACTTACTATTTAGATTTGAATAAAGACTTTGAGATACCAAGCGGTGAAGCAACCACTTTCACCCTCAAGCCTGTATATGGAAGTAACAAGACTATTCCAGCCAATTACAATAGTGCAGTTGTTGTAACGCTAAAACCACTTGAAACTATTGTTATTGATGCGATACAACAAAAATAAGCCTATGTTCTGACGTGGTCCAATGGACCTGGAATCCCCTTGTGTCACGATCCGACGGGCGGCAATAATCACTGATATACGCAAGCGGTATAAGCACAGTGGTTTAAAGTTCATCACCCAGGCGCAGCGGTACAGTGGCCAATCCGACACGCTGGTCAGGAAGGACCCGGGACTGAGGTTTACTTAAAGAGGTCTAGCTGAATCTCGAGAAGGAACGCAGTGACTTAAAGGAAGTTGCGTAAGTGAACACGACAACTATGTTGACAAACAGCGCTGGCAACAGATGAAATAATATATATATATTTCAAATTCTACAATGAATAATAGGAAAATATTATGTCTAAACTAGATCGCCGTAAATTTTTAAAAGGGTTTGCGGCTGTTACGCCTGTAGCTATTGCAAGCAGTTGTGTTAGTAATGCTCAAGTAACCGAGCCACAGCCTCAAGGTCCATCTGTTATGAGGCTAGTTATTCCTAAAATGGATGTCGTTCGGGTTGCTTTTATTGGCGTAGGTCAACGTGGTATTGGCCATGTCAAACATTATTGTCATATTGAAGGTGTCGAAATTAAAGCTATTTGTGACACACATGAAAAAGTACTCGATGAGTCAATAGGTTTTGTAACGAAGCTAGGTTTACCAAAGCCAGCTCGATATACTGGCTCAGAATATGCCTATAGAGAGTTATTAGCACGGCAAGATATTGATATTGTAATAATCTCAACTCCATGGGAATGGCACACTTCAATGTGTGTAGATACTCTGGAAAGTGGCAAGCATGCCTTTGTTGAGGTGCCGGCAGCAACGACCATGGAAGAGTGTTGGCAATTAGTTAATACAGCTGAGCGTACTCAAAAAAACTGTATGATGATGGAAAATGTAAACTATGGGCGTGACGAACTTATGGTGCTCAATATGGTTCGCCAAGGCTTATTTGGCGATTTATTACATGGCGAAGCAGCATATATACATGACCTCCGTTGGCAAATGAAGGAAATTGAGTCTAAAACGGGGTCATGGCGTACTTATGAGCATACTAAAAATAATGGGAATTTATATCCTACACATGGTTTAGGGCCCGTTTCTCAGTATATGAATATCAATCGCGGTGATCGGTTTGATTATGTAACGTCTATGAGTTCACCTGCAATGGGACGATCGGCTTATGTTAAACGTGAATTTCCCGCTGACCACGAACGTAACCAACTAAATTTTATAGCCGGAGACATAAATACCAGCACGATAAAAACAATTAAAGGTCGTACTATTATGGTACAACACGATACGAGTACTCCTCGTCCTTATACTAGGCATAATTTAGTTCAAGGTACTAATGGTGTTTTTGCTGGGTTCCCTAACCGAATTGCACTGGAAGAACTCCCAGACAGCATGAAAACAGCATACGAGAAAGAATATCAAAATAAAATAACCGCATGGGAAAAGATGGGGTCTAAAGGCGACAAGCCTGAGAAACAAAGTTTCCACTCTTGGGATCAAAATATTGAGAAATGGCGTAACGAATATGATCACCCTCTATGGATAAAAATGGGTAAGCAAGCTGAGAAGAATGGAGGGCATGGAGGAATGGATTTCTTGATGATGTGGCGAATAGTCTACTGTTTACGCAATGCAGAGCCACTTGATCAAGATGTTTACGATGCAGCGGCATGGTCTTCTATTTTCCCATTAAGTGTGGACTCTGTAGCTGACAGAAGTAATAGTAAAACTGTCCCCGATTTTACTAGAGGTGCTTGGAAAACGGCTAAGCCTTTAGGAATTATATCCTAATCTAAAGAGATCACACAGTTGAGGTGCGCGGCAAACCACGGTACACATGAGTTATTCAACAGCGACCAGATCTATTATGAACTACTCTCAGTGTTACATTGAACTTAGCGCACAGAATTTATCTGCTAAGTCAGGTGTAGCATATACTATGTAGCCATCGATGATTGTAGCTTGAACTTGGAACTTATCGTCAACAATGGCAAAACAAGCCCGTTTACCAACAGCAATACTGCCAAGACTACCATCAACGCCAAGGAAACGTGCAGGGATCAAACTTGCCATATGCACCGCTTCTAATGGCGGAATATTAGCTAAGTTGATCAAATTCAAAATTGCTCGCTCTAACGTTAGTGTACTACCTGCTAATGAACCACTGTCGGTTCTAGCCACACCTTCATTAACGTGCACATCAAGCATGCCTAATTTATAGGTACCATCATTTAAGCCACCCGCAACAATGCAGTCACTGATCAAGCCCATTTTATCACTGCCTTTTAGACGATAAATCATCTCTAAAATAGCTGGGTGTAAATGAATGCCATCAGCAATCACTTCTACGTATGCTTTCTTATCTAACAATACTGCACCAGCGGTACCGGGGTCACGATGATGGATACCTTTCATACCATTAAAAACATGCACGCCACCACACGCTCCTGCATGTAATGCATCGCAAGTTTGTTGATAGTTAGCGTTGGTATGGCCAAGCATAGGCTTTACACCTTTCGAAACTAAATAACGAATCACTTCATCTGAATTTGGCAATTCAGGTGCTAACGCCATTACTTTTAATGAACCTTTTGAAGCATCCATAATGGCATCAATATTTCCCAACGTTAAAGGCAGAAAATATTTTTCATCATGCGCGCCTTTATGGTCTTCAGTGAAAAATAACCCTTCGTTATAAGCACCAAGTACCTGTGCGCCTTTAGGTTGATTGGCATAAGCTTCACCTACAGCAGCAAAAGCCGCTAAAGTATTATCCCAAGTAGAGGTTACTGTGGTTCCCAAAAAGCCAACCACACCATGCTTAGCTAACGACGTTGAAATAGTTTCAATGGCTTCACGTGAAGCGTCCATGATATCGGCACCTTCACGCCCATGAATATGCAAATCAAGAAACCCGGGTAAAATGCGTAAATCACCTAGTTCAAGAACGGGCACATTCATTTTTACTTCGCTAGTAATTGCTGCAACTTTAGCATTTTCAATTAAAACGAATTGATCATGGACTATGCCAGATTCAGCATAAATTTGTACAGCATGTAAATAATAACTAGCTGTTTTTGACATGTTGACGTCCTAAAATTGCGGCACCGCGAACACCACTTGAGTCACCAAATACGGCACGAGAAATAATAGGTGATTCAATCCCTGTAAATAGTTGCTTGTTGATCGCTTCAGGTAGTGCTTCAATTATTTCATCAATTTTTGAAAGACCGCCGCCGACCACAATTATGTCAGGGTCGTATGATAAGACTAAGGTACTAAATGCAGACGCTAAAAACTCGATATAGCACTCGAAGGTTTTGATGGCAACTAGGTCTTTATCACGCAAATCCTTAACAAATTTGGTAGTGCTTTCTGCGCCGCCACCAAAATGATTATACAGCCAACCTAAACCTGGGCCAGCAATATAGGCTTCACAACAACCAATCAAACCACAACCACAAGGCCGTGCAGGTAAATTATATTTTTGTAGTAAATAACCAGAAACAGGTAAATGGCCGAACTCACCGGCAATATTATTCCCACTTTTGTATAACGCGCCGTTGATACATAACCCACCGCCAGCACCAGTACCTAAAATAGCGCCATATACTAGTGGTTGTTTATCGCCAGCACCACCACAACTTTCTGATAACGCAAATAATCGGCAATCGTTTGCTACAGCAACACTACGACCAAGTGTGGTTTCCAAATCTGCAACTAAAAGCTTTCCCGTTGCACAAGGAACGTTAGCTGATTGTACCCGAGAATTTTTGTCCAAAATGCCCGGCATACCAATACCAATAGTACCCTGTTGACCACAACGTTTATCTGCTTCGAGAATCAAGTTGGCCACTGTACTTAGGAATTCGTCATAATCTTGTGTTGGTGTGGGGACACGCCGGCTGTCAATAACATTCAGTTCACTGTCAAATAGACCAATTTCTATTTTGGTACCACCAATATCTAAACCGTAAGTAATTGTATTTATCATTGACATAATATCGCTGCTATATTTTCTTTAATGGATATAGAGTAACTCCTTGAACTACACGGTTTACTTTACCAGAAGGGAACGGATTATCTGGAGTGACATTAGCATTAATTGACTTGAAGAGCGATAACACTTGGCAATACACAATGTAAGGTAATCCAGCCCAAACATCATCTAAATCGTTAAAGTCACCAAATAACTTACTGCTTAATATAGTAATAGCTTTAGCTTGTCCATCACGTGTTAATTCAGCTAATAAATCTTGGTCGTATTGCTGAGTATAGACATCAGTGGAAGACAAGAAAATAATTTCAGTGCTTTCATCAACTAATGATTTAGGACCATGTCTAAAGCCAAGCGGACTTTCAAAACAGCCGATCACTTTGCCGGCTGTTAATTCTAATACTTTAAGCGCTGCTTCTTTAGCAATACCTTGAAGGCCGCCTGCACCAAGAAATACTAGACGTTGTACATCTAATTTTCCTTGCGCTTTGACTGTGTCAATACCGTTAGCAAAAAAACTTTCTACAGCTACAGCTGCAGCTTCTAACTGCTCAGGTTTAGGAGTAAAGATAGCTAGGGTACTTACTAACATTGAGCTAAAACTACTCGTCATAATCAAACTTTGATCAAGCGTTCCTTTAGGCATTAATAATGTATAAGAGCTATCTTGTTTTTGAGCATTAACTGCTAACTGACCATCAGGGTTACATGTAAGCACTAAGTGATAACGGTCATCAACCATTTGCTCGACTAACTTCATTGCAGCAACACTTTCTGGACTGTTACCTGAACGGCCATATGAAACCAATAAAGTAGGCCTGTCTTCCAATAAATATTGTCGTGGATTGCCTACAATGTTAGTGGAGCTGATCGTTTCAACTAGTCTACCAAGTTGATAACTTAGGTGTGGTGCAATAGCGTCACCAATATAAGCTGAAGTACCAGCGCCGGTAAGGATAATCCTTAACCCTGGCTTAACTAAAATCGGACTTAACCAATCGTTTATTTGCGCTCTTTCGGCCTCAATTTTGTTGCCCGATTCACGCCAAACTCGTGGTTGCTGACAAATTTCCTTCGCAGTCCAGTAGCCGTTGATCGACTTGAGGAAATCTTTGCTATAAGTTAAATATTCTGACATGGAAAATCCTTAATTAGTACAATGCGCACAGCCACTACTACTTCTGTTTCCAGCAGGCTTGCGCATAAACTTCGGTTACTTGTTTAATTTTTGCTTTAACTAACTCTTGCGCATTTGAACTTAATCGATTGTTACGAATTTCACGATACTGCTCAGGCAGGAACTGACTAATGAGAGGCAATGGAATACCGGTAGTATTTAAATTGTGATACAAGCGTTCAACTGATTGCTCTATACGTGGTTGATTCCAATAATAACGAATACGGTCACTATAACTATAACGGCGATATAAAGTACCTTTGCTTGCAGGTACAGGATAGAATCGCTGCCAGTTCTTCGGTGCTTCAAGCATTTCAGCCTCACAAACTTCACGTAGGTGTGAACATTGCTCAACTGGAATAAGTTCTTCTTCGATATAACTTAAGGCAAAAAGCGCCTCACGTAAGGCCAAAGTTAATTGTGGGCCTACCTTCAAAATACCAAAATGGTCTTTTACTAAGTTTACATACGCTTCATCATTTTGATAGTCGGTTGAATGCGCTTCAAAAACAATGTTTGGTAAGGTTTTAATGCATGCCTTTAAATCGATCGCTTTTTTAGGCTGGTAATCTATAATGCTGGTATGGTCAAATTCAACGCCCGGCTGCACCACCAAACCAATAACACGTTGCCACGCATCTGCTAAATCTAACTTATCAAAAGCATTTTGATGCAATTGCAAGGTTTGCTCAACGCGCTTTACTGGCGTTAATTCAAGTTGTTCAATTTCTTCAGCAGCGCCACCTGGGGGTGGAACTTCAGTGCCAACAACATAAACAATGTCTGATGTACCAAAAGTTGCTAATGCAGTTTGCTCTGCCACTAAACAAAGCTCTGCAGCACGCTCAGCTACAAGCTCATCGGGCATGATTTCTGGATCATCAGCACAAGCCATGCTAGTGTCTAAGTGAATTTTTTTAAAACCTGCAGCAACGTAACCTTTAATAAGTTCACGCGCCTTGACCATGGCCGGCTCTGCAGGTTCATCGACCCAACACACCGGACCTAAATGATCACCACCTGGAATAATATGTTCTCGCGGGTAATTAAGGTTATCGGCAATTTTGCCAATAAACTCCAAAAAATCAGCTGGCAGCATACCTGTGTAACCGCCAAATTGGTTCACTTGGTTTGCAGTAGATTCAATTAGAATAAGAGTATTGTCTTGCTTAGCTTGTTCAATTGCGGCTTCAATAACTAAGGGGTGGGCAGAACATATCGCATATATTCCTTTTGCCTCACCTCTTTTGTTCGCTGCAATAATATCTTGGATTTCTTTCAAAATACGCTACGCCTTTTTTAGAATAACTTAATATTCGGAAGTATAACAAATCTTTCATTAACTTTCATAATATTAATTCATTAAAATATTAAAATTATCAATTACCCCGTAAAATGTTAGCTATAATCTAATTTCACTTTAGTATCAAGGAAAAAAATATAGACAAAAAATAGAAAACAAAACATAATGAAAGGCGAACTCACCGTGCGAGATGTAGCAAACTGGCGCTGTTCCTCGCCTCAGATAATGCCGCATAATTACCGGGCAATCACTGGTAA
>Ga0302118_10000211_pt1 | contig 27307 bp, 34 predicted proteins | sample AG5_331_MG_FD_203126 | JGI IMG/M metagenome (GOLD analysis project Ga0302118, IMG submission 203126) | Marine microbial communities from Western Arctic Ocean, Canada - AG5_33.1 | ecosystem: Environmental > Aquatic > Marine > Oceanic | place: Canada: Western Arctic Ocean | collected 2017-10-01 | reverse complement strand
TTCATTAGGAACAAAGGTAGTTCCACCTGCGGCCTGAATAGAAGTGGGATTAGTATTAACATTGACTACCTTAGCCTGCGAGGGGCTATTTGGCGCACCTTGCGTGGCTGTTTGAACACCAGTTACCGAAGGTAATGTTGGGATTGGTTGTGTAGTGCCTGCTGCAAATGCTACTGCGGTAGGGATACCAGCCACCCATGAGCCTGCGCCACTGGCGTTGGCTACATTGATTACGACAGCATCCATAAAAGTATCATCGGCCATAGGTGTTGTAACTAAACTTACACGCTGGCGTTGAATCAAGTTCGCCGATTCTGGTTTAGGAACAGTATGCCAAGGATAAAAAGCGAAAGCGATAGGTGTCCCGCCATCAATTTGTTCCACCGTTGGTCTAACGGGGCGGCGAAAGGTGTGTGCATCAACACCGGGGCGAATTGCTTCTGTTTGTTGTGTCGTTTCTGTGGAATAAGTATGTGGCGGGAGTGGTGGGTTACTTACAGCCTCTCCTCCTTGAGCATAACCTGTTTGAAATGCTTTCTTACGGTAGGGCCGCTTGATGTTACGGTTAGTTTCTCCGTAACTCCCTGAATAGTCATTAGACATGATAATACCTAAGATGCACGACTACTTAAAGTTTTCCACTATGCTTTACGAGTTCGGCGACCATATTTTTCTCTTTTCTTTTCTATATCTCGGAAGGCTTCTGAAACTTTTAGATAATGTTTCCATGTTTCTGTATCCAACCCTCTTTGTTGAAGCAACATCTTCTTATACCATTCCACATTTTCAACTGTAATTGGGATACCTAATTGTAATAATTGATGACAAATCAAAGCATCTGGTCCATTAAAGAGGTAATACTGTATAAGGCATTCTGCAATTAGTGTGGTGCTTGGAATGTTAGTAACGGTAGCAGTAGTCGCAAAACTTTGTAAATCATTCATCATAGTATAACGAAAATCCCATGTTTGTTCGGGAAGGACATAAATGGGTGGCGTTAAAACATAATGAGCAGGAATATCAGTTAAGCCTTTAGGATATGGGGCAGCATCTCCACTAATACCATATTCCCATGTATTTTGTGGGTCTTGATAATAACCAGTAGTATTGATAACTATTTGCAGAAATCCATTTGGAATCCAATTACTAAGGACACCGCCGGCCAAAACGGGGGCCGCAAGGACCCCGGGTGTGCTACCAAATTGTTTTATGACTACAAACTCATCTTCTCTAACGAAAGGTGGAATCTCAATACGGTTGCCAAAGGATGAGATAAACAAACTCATGTCATTTCCTGCGGATGGGTAATCAGTAGCAACATAGACTCCTTGGCCTGTTAATCTCCACTCATAGTTTTGAATCGTAATCGCCATCATATCACCCTCCGTGGAGAATCTCCTAAAGTTTCTTGTAAAGTGCGCTCAATTCCCAAATCCTGTTGTAGTTTACTACGAATTAACTCTTGTTTATACCATTGAATGTTTTCTGCCGATACAGGAATGTTGGATTTAAGTAATTTCATAGCAACTAATTGGTCTGGACCATCAACAAGTAAATACCGCACATAGGCTCTGGCAATATCGTTGTCAGTAGTGGGTGCGGGTGAACCATTATTAAGTGTTGCCCACGGAGTAAACTCAATCCCCCACGGCTGCCCCGGTAAAACATAAACAGGTGGAACTAATTTATCATAATAACCAATATATTGTTGTCCACTGGTCACAGTAATAGGTTGAAATGGCATGGCACTGGCAGGCATCCCTCGGTCTGGGATTCCATCTGGGTTTTGAAAATAACGGGTTGTGCCGATGCGGATATTAAGTGCGGCTTGATATGGATAACAACCAATAGAATCTATGATAATAAATTGATGCGCTCGCAATTCGGCAGGCATCTCCAAGTTATTTCCAATATCTCCAACCATAATATCAATAGATTGGTCGGCATTAAGTTGAATGGCACGGGCTTGAACAGCACCAGCAGCATCGTAAGTTAAAATCGGATGTCCGGTATTACTGACAGTAGTAGTTGTGCCGGGAACTATGTTTCGCCATTCATAGGCTTGACGGCGCAGACTCATAATAAAGATAGAGCATCCTTGCTACTTAAAGCATTCTATGGGCTTCAGCGTTGGCGTGCTTGTGGACCCATGCTGTTCATTTGGTGTTCCCAATTGCCCTGATGGACTGCAATCTTTTGGATAGCGAGTTCGCCAATTAAGGTAATCTTAATATCTGAACCATTGGCACCAACGGCTTGGTTAGTAGTCACGGTAATTTGAAGTGGTTGCTGGAAAAGACACAATACAGGTGTAGGTAGTGCCAATGTTCTGTCATTCTTACTAAAGATATATCCTGCTGAAAAAGCGTTTGATGGGACATTGTTAGGACCGACCTGAATAGATACTGAATAATCTAATTCAGTAGCGAGGGCTGCACCAGTAGTTGCATCTAACATCTCAACACCAACTGCATACAAACGAACTTCTTCGTTGTTTGCTTGATTAGTAAAAATTGAGACTACATTTGATGTTCCGGACACGGCTGCACCTGCAAAGGTATGCGTAGTGCTGTAAACTTCTGGTTGGGGGTCTTGATTAGCCATGGTAATCCTCTATTAGTTTGTAGGTCTTTCTGATACTTAAAGGTTCTCATTATCTAAGATGTTGAGAAGTTTTACTTCTTCGGGGCTTGGAGGGGGTGGGTAGTAAACAGGTGTGTCGTCTAATAACAGTGGCCCAAAGTTTTCTGATGTTTTCCAAATGTTGTCTTTCATCATTTTTTTAGCCCTCCTCTTACGAATAAAGATAATAAGTGCGGCGAGGAATATAAAATCAATGACAAATGCCCAAATACCATAAGATATGGTATCTTCTTGCATAGCCTCATAAAGAAGGTCAGGGTGAATTGAACCGACTTGTGCAACTAAATAAGTATAGTAAATACAAGACATAACTAAAAGAAGCATAATGGTAGCCCAGCGTGTGTGCCATTTCTCCATATCCATCATAAATCACTGGTGATATTTAAGTTTTTGGATTTTGTGCATCAAATAGTTCCTCTTCATGACTATATTCATCTGGCAGTGCTACGCCTAATTCATCCAATGATGGTGGTTCTTCCGAAGGAAGCCCATGAGTGCGAAGATATTGTAATCCTAATCGGTAAAACTGTGGTGCAAACTCTTCTATTTGATTATTTAGTGATTCACCTTCTGCGGCAGCAGTTTTGTTGAACTCACCCAGTATTTTAGTTAGAGTTTCAATGCCTGACATGAAATCTGCGGTAAATGCGCTGGCTTGTTTTTCTCCAATTTTTGTAGCCGAATCTTGAGCAATCATGGCTAAAATAACAGCACCTAAATTAGTCGCCATCACAAATCCAAAGAATTGTAGCATCCACCACATGAAACTAAAACTTTTTAAGTCCCACAGGGAGGCCATGTAAATAAATGGAACTTGTATAACACAAGCCAATGAAACTAAAATTACAACCATCATTCGGACAGTAATTAACTCTTGGTGAGCCACATCTTCCCATTTATTCGGTTCGTTTGCAGAATCTAAGATACGAAACACCTCCCTCCCATATTACATCAACACGCTGAAAACCATGCTCTCCGAGTAATTCCTCCACTTTTGGTTGCCATCGGCGTTCTCGGTCTAAAATAAAATCAATTTCACGAAAGATTCCTTGGTTGCTTAACAAAACAAAATCTTCATAACAATATAATGGTAAGGTATCTCCATTTTCTAATGTAAATTGGGCAACTGCGGGAACATGGATTTCATCTTCTAAATTAGGTTGGAAAAAATCCAGCCCTAATTCTGTTTTTGCTGCTTTGCCTACATCAAACCCCGTATCTAAGCGTGATTTCATAATAAGCCACTCTTCGTCAATGATTTCATCCCAATAACTTTTGGCCGATTTATATTCAGCACCAATAATAATTGTTTTCTCTGAGTGGAATCGTTCCTTACGGGCGGCCAAATAACCAGCCCAAAAAGATTCTCCATCCATATAGGATGTATTATCTCACACCTACTTAAGCGTTCTCTTTTGGCACAGGTGTATCTAAAAGTTCTGGGTCCTCTCTGTATCTATCAATTAAGATTTCTGCTAAAACTGTTCCAGTGATTGCAGAAACTATTCCTATACCAAATAAAATGGCTTCCCGTCTGAACTTTTGGTTACTTTCCGCAGAAAGTTTTTCTATCTTAAGTGTTTTTTTAGGTTTCTTGGCCTCCTCACGAGCCTTTGCTAATGCTTTGGCCAAAGGTCCTTCTGGGTCACCGCCCCAATTTTCTGCATCTAAAACTTTTATATCGTCATCAGCAGAATCCCACAAATCTTGAAGATTAACAAGATTCCAAAAAGTTTCACACTTTGGACAAGTTCCATAGTCATCATTTAAGATAATAACTGAAGTTCCACATACGCCACAATCGGGCAACTCCGAGCCTGTTTCGGCATCATAGCCATACCACCCTGTTGGTTTTTCTTCCAACCCTACAAACCGAGTATAATGTTTTTCAGAACAAAAAGCGTGGGGTCCTGTGGGTAAATCATAAATCATAAACTTTGGTAGTCCTCCGCAGAATGCACAGGTGCGATTAAGACTTGTAACAAAGTCATACATACTTTCTGCCTCTAATTCATCGTTAGGCCAATTACTAAGAACTACTATGGAGTCATAAACTGGTGGAAACACCATCCAATCGTCAGGCCCTTCTATGGATTTTCCATATGCGTCAAACCTTTCCACTATCTTAATATGATAATGGTCGCAATTATCACCGCACCAATCAACGGGTGCAATATCAATTATAGTTCCAATAACATATGCCTTATCAGTTAGGAGTTCACCACCCATGACAAAATCATACGATTTAACTGTGTCGCCGATTTTTATGTCCATAATTAGACCTCGGCAAGCCCATTTTCTTGCTTCACTTCTTCTGATTGATACAAGAAAGCCATTCCAATAATAGCAAACGGGATGCTCATTAAGGCATAATCAAATGGCTTAAATGCGTCTTGGGGAAATCCATACTTCCGATAAGTGCGAATAAAACCTATAACTGTGGATGCAAAAAACGCAGCAGACCCAACAGCAGGAACTAATAAACTTCGCCATGCTGAACGAGCCGACAATAATTCTTTTTCTTCATCATCATTAAACTTTTGCTCAATGGCTTCTGTATTGCCCACCATATGGTATCACGAGCCTATCAAAGAGTTCCACCATTGAATAATTTTAGAGTCAGTGGGTTTGGATGAATAATCTTCTTCAGCATTCCAGAAACCAAAATACTTTGTGAGCCATGCTACTGTTCCTGCACTGGTTTCATCATCGGGGGCTGTGGTAACGCCAGTAGGGTTAGTATTCCCAGTCTTACAGCCAAAGGTAGGCCACAATGGGTTGCAGGTTCGCTCTTGATAAGCAATTCGGGCTTGTGAACCGGGAGCAGATTCAGTAATATACTTCCAATCTTGTGGGTCTGCACCTGAAGATGGCATAACTTTTCCAATTCCTGTCATTCCACCACCCATAGTCCAAGGAATACCTCCAGAGCCATAAGGCTGATAAGGGTTTCCATCTTGGTCAAGAACAGTTAGTGATGGTTGCCATGCTGTGCCAGCAGCCGTGGTTGCTTGTTTAGAAATAGGATTACCAGAGGAATCATAACCAATAATTTCTTGTTTTACACCTGCCCCTGTAACAACATAGCACTTACGGCTATACAAATCACCGGGGTCACATTGGATATTATAACCTGCTTCAAAAGTTTCCATGACTAATACTTAGTCATTCTGATACTTAAAGGTTACTCTTTCTGACTTTTCCAATAAATTAAACCTATAACTACTGCTGCTGCGGCAGTAGCGATTGCTGCTTTACGATTTCGGTTGCTAATTGGTGCAATTAAATCACCCATCACTCCTTCTGCTGCTGCTTCTAAGAAATCTTCTCCTGCTACGACTGCACCATCACTTTCGGTATCTTTCCAATATACTAAGATATATGGGCCATCTTCGTTGACAGCATCCTCCCATGCTGCATAGGCGTCTGATTCTGCATCATTGTCCCAATCATCCACAGGGTCTCCCCATGTGCCATCGGTTACCATACGAAGTTCATAATAAGGATACAACTCATCAGCATCAAAAGTTTCAGCGTGCATAGGAGTATAGTTATGAGAAGTTGATTGACTACCGATTACATGACCAGAACCTTCTGGTTGAAAACTATCTGCGGGAACCATAGAATCTTCATATCCATTTTCCATTCCGCCTTCAACGGGTCTAAGGGCTTCAAGATTTATTCCGGGACTCATAGTTCCTACAACTTGTGTTGCTTCAAAACTTTCTGCTTTCTTGGTAGCGCACCCGCATTTACATTCAGGACCACATTCACAATCCACAAACACACAACCACAAGCACATTTTCCATCACCATCCACATAACTATGGGCTTCCATGGCTTCCATGGTGTTATCACAACAAGGGCAGCCCGTTGTCATTGAACATGAATCATGACCTTTAACTGAACAAGTTTTACAGTATTCGGCATCTTTCTCGCAACCGCAGGCTTCAAACTCGGCTTCGTGAACTTCACATCTTGAAGAGAAACTTTGGGTAGCAGAGGGAACCGGGGTTGGTTCTGATGGCGGGCCATCAGGGATAGGGCCTTCTGTAAGGGGTGATTCCGCACTTTTGACCTCATTATAAGAATCATATAACTCGGCATTACAGATACGAGTCGTCTTGTGGCCTTTGGGACACTCCGAGACAATAGAATGACGAAATGACTTACCCTTTGAGGGCTTCTTAACTGCCTCATGGACTGGAAGTTCGTAATGACTTTTACATCCAACACAATAAAATCGTTCTGCCATGTTTAATCATACTCCTTACTGATACTTAAAGGTTCACCATCCAAAGGTTTTCTGTTCATAAGTCGGTGCTGGACCTATCATTGGTTGCTGTTGGCCAACTAAAGGACTGGCAAAAACACCAGTATCCATACCCAATGGACTTAGGTTAAAAAAACTTTCAGATTCGTATGTATCACCTTGGTTGGCGTTATCTTGAGCCTCTTGCTCCTCATCTTCTTCGGTAAGTCGTGTAACTTCTTCTTCGGCAGCAACAACTAACTTTTCATAACGGTCAAACTGTTTTTGGGCAGACATTCCACGCATTAACTCCCCGAAACCAAAGCCCAATGGTAAGAATCCAAAGACCGATAATACCAAAGGACGATAGTTATATTCACCTTCTTGTGACAAGATTTCAAGTTTAAGTTTATCCATCACTACAAATAGGACTGATAAGCCACCGAACACAATAGGAAAGCCAGTAGCAGGGCGTAAAAACTCCTCCACTATTGGAGATTCAGTTACCTCTTGGGGGAGTTCTTCTTCCCCATTAAGAATACGATTGCGTAGTTCTGCGAAATCTAACATGGATTATCCTCAAGTTGTCTTGCGTTGCACAACTACTTAAAGATTACTCTTGCCCCACGGCTCGGCCGGGATAGTTTTGCGCCCACACTGGGTCGGTAGCACGCATTGTTGCTGCATACACACTCAAATCCATTACTTGGGAAAGACCATTAGATGCGGTGTTAGCCCATGAATTGTAATTGATAGTCTGACCGACTGCTTGGCCTGCCATGATATTACGCTCGGTTGCTACTCTTTCTATTGTTCCCCAATTGCGGGCAACTTGAGTTTCTTCTTGATATGGACTGACATGAGCCTCAAAACTTTCTGCATTCTTATGGTATCTGTAACCAAAAAGGGCTGCTGCTGCGAATATACCGGCATATATTATTTTATTATTCATTGTTTTCCACCTATTTTTGTTAATGCAACCATTATTCCTAAGATTGCGGCTGTTCCTGCTGCTACACCCATGGTTGCTTTCATAGCCGTTCCGAATGGCTTGACAATTTCAAGGTCCTTCTTTTCATATTCGGTTTTATCCCACGCATATGAATCAAGTGTCTCGGAATTAAAAGAACTATCTCCATCATAAGCGACTACAAAGGTATTCAGTGTGTCGTTTCGGGCATCGTAAATGCACGAGGCCATACTACCATCACGGAACAATAAATCAAGTTCATCGTCACTACGCATGGTTTCTTGTAAGTCTTGGGCAAGTAAATCATCTAAGTATGGTGGCAAAGTAAATGGTCCGCCTGTGGATACTTGACCTTTCCACACACCATCAATATACTCAACCAGTTCGCCTGCGTTTCTAATTCTTTCTCCTTCTGCATCAAACTTATTCAAAAGTTTTTGCACTTTATCATAATCTCCTGCTGCGATTGCAGCATCAATTTTAGCACTGTTTTCTTTTATTTTCTTTACTTCAGCAGGTGACAACTTTCTTCCTGCTCTGTTTTCAATGGCTATGATATTAGAATTAGTATTCGTAACCATGGATTCAAAAGTTTCTGCACCATACTTTTGTCGGCGAGACCTTTTGCGGTCAATAGTTCTTTGCTTCTTGGCTTTTCGGCGCAAAAGGACATGAGCAGCATCGGTTTCGGACCATTCGGCAGCGAATCCTTGTTTTTCGGCACAAGCCATACAATAAAAATCATTGTAATCACCGAGATGTTGTCTCAATTCATAATTACCCGTGAACTCTCCACCATCAATGTCCCAACGAACATCAATATCTTGGAAATTAAAATCAGCAAGTTTGCCACAACTATCGCAAAGGAACTTGCCATCGTCATCTTCGGCCCAATAAATATCAGAAGGTGGCCCTGACGGAGAAGATAGTCCTCCGCTTTCCCATGAAACTACTTGATTTCCTGTGGAACCTCCAGATGGATTGGCTCCTTCTGCTTCATAAGAATGCTTGAGGCTTTCCCATACAGGGTGTCCGACCCAAGTGACATCTAATTCGTCCCAATCTTCGTCCCCTACATCAAGGATTTCATAATCTCCTTCTTCAATACTGCTTCTAATCTGTTCTTCCAATTCGTATTCATCCAACGAACCATCGTCCCGAATGCTCATTTTTCCCTCATATTCGTTCCAATCGCCATCCTTAACTGCGACAACCTTTATTGGAACTTCCACCATATCGGTTTCTGCACTTCCATACCACACTGGAACTCCTTGTCCAGATTCTAAAGCAGAGTTTGTGCCATAGGAATCAGGAATAACGGGTAATCCGGGATAATCCATAATATCTGGAGTCATTTCCATACCTTCAGCAGAGCCATACCATACAGGGACTCCACGACCACCCATTTCAGTGGCGGAATCAGTTCCGTAAGAATCTGGGATTACTGGGAGTTCCATATATTGTGTCTCTGCACTCTTATACCATCGGGTAGTAGTAGTTGGACTAAACATGATACTATAACCTTTACGCTCTTTAGTCCTCATCTTTTTAACTAATGCTCCACGAGCCTGTTCTTGAGAGGTAGGACCTGCGATACGATGAACTTGTGGTCCATACCCTATGCGAGCAGCACCATTCATAGCATACCATGAGCCTGATTTATCTTGAAGAAGGAGAAAACAATGAAACTTATTAGAAGGCTGGCTTTGATAAGTTAAGTAATAAACGGAATCTCTGTCTGCTTTGAATGTAGGGTGCTTAGACTTGATAGTATCAATAGTATTATCAATATCTTCTTTTCCAGCGTCATATGTGCCCATGGCGTCATAATCTTCATCCGCCTCAAAATGTGCTTCGGAACGATACATATTAAAACATGAGTTGAACTGATACTTAAAGACTCGCATCAATCAAAAAGAGGGTGAGCCTCATCAGCATTAGGCTCCCAATCCACAGATGCAGGGAAACTAAAGATAGGATACTTACTTAGGTCTCCATCGGATGAACGCTTTCCTTCTCCACGCACAGCCATGTCAGCAGCATCTTCTGGGTCAGTTGCTTGAACAATATATTCCATGTGGTATGGATAAGACATACTAACTGCATAGGGTTGTTCCAAGGATACTAACTTCCAAAGTTTAATTTTTCCTTCTTCTTCATTGAACTCAAAATCATAAACAAACTTATGTTCATAGTTGAACCTATTCTTTGAGGCATCAGTATATCTGTAATCAGTATAAATCTCAATAATAGTATTTCGCCAATCTTTGTCATCAATTAAATGAGATGAATCCAATACTTCTCTGGCATCATGGGATGTTACTAAACAACCCCTGTCTTGGGCATCGGTAATAAGGTCTTGTATGTCTGTAAGGAAAAAGAATGGCAAATCAGAGCCTCCCCATTTGGTTGGACTAAAACTTTCTGCATCCATCTCATCAATATCATAAATCTCATAAACACAATCGTCACAAACTATGTCGCCATCAATATCTCGTGTATCTTCTTGAGCAAAAGTTATTCCGCAGGAAACACATTTGTAATTAGATGATTCAGCCTCATTATCAAGCCGTTCATTTTCTGTTATACTTACCCCTATTTCATAAGGGCTTGCACCATTTTCAAATCCTGCTTCAATAAATGTTTCATATCTTTCAATTAATTCTTCTGCTTCGGCTTTAGAATGTCCAGTGTTCATTAGGTATGAATGTGTATCTAATTCTAACATCTCATAATCACTATATTCTGTTAATTTATGATTATCTTCGGACATGAGTAAAACACTACGCCCAAATGTATCAGCCATATCAAAATCTTTGGCAGGAGTTGGTTTATTAGGCTTATTCTTTTTAGAATCAAGATATTCATATGGAGTCCAGTTTAATGATTCTCCGAGTGGTTTATCATAACCAACGGTTTCTTCTGCGGAGTAAGTGGGTGGAGATGAGTCATTCTCCACTATAATGTCTTGATATTCAGAGAAGTCAAAACCCTCAGTGTGTAGTATGTTTTGAACAGCCAAGTCAGCCGCTTCATCTTCACTGATTGCATCAACATTTGTCCATGCTACAAAGTATTGAAACACTAACCCCACATTATAACTGTTAGTCTCTTCAGCAGCCCATTCATCCTCAAAGGTTAAACGGTTAATAACTGCTTCTTCTAATTCTTCGGGAGGTTGTATGCCACGGCTGCGTAGCAGACCCGCCATGATTTCTAATTCCATATCCCAACCGATTTCATCAGCGTATTCTAATTGCATCTGTGTTTCTTCTAAAGTAAGGAGTAATGCGGTTCTTGCCTCTTGGCTATCGCCGGCGGGATGTTGAGATAACATCCGATTTACTAACTCATGGGCTGTATCAAAATCAAGATGATTATGAGTAGTTTCCATAACTGCTTCAGAAAGTTTTCTTAGGGTAATCTTACTACCATGTTTAGATGGTCTGCGAAAATGCGCCCCTGTAATATATGATTGCATTTCCTCATCAGAAATCCACCGGCCACCCTCATCACGAGGTTGTTCAGGATTATAGGCTTCAAAAGTTTCTGCTTCTTCTTCTTGGAGGTATTTCTCTCGCAGATATTCTGCCTCTTCCGAAGTTCGGTAGTCATCCTCTAATTTTTGGGGTAGGTCAGCCCTTCCAATCCCATAATCATCCATGACTTCTCCATATTCCTCTTCCAATTGGGCATCAGTCAATAATTCCAAAATTATGTATTCCACATCTCCGTAATCATCTGCCGATGCTTCAAAAGTTTCTGCCTCTTTGAGTGAGTTTCGCATCCCTACGCAAAAGTCTGGGTGACTTTCATATAAATAGAACTCAACTTCTTCATCGTGTTCTGCTGAACTTAAAGTTTCATCATTTTGTTTAGACTGATGGGCAACTGCGGCTTCTGCATCAAATCCACAGTAAGGGCAGACACCATAAACCTCATCCATACATAATATGGAGTAGCCTTGCTACTTAAAGTTTTGCTCAGATATAACTGTCTGCAAACTCATCTTTTCCTTTTGAATATGGAAGGTTCTTTTCCTTACCTACTATCTGGCGGTGGCCATCAATTTGTTTAAGAGAGGCAATCAAATGTGCTTGTGTGATAACTGGTTCGTCACAATACCCACATTCTTCGTGAGCAAACATAAATGCCGTTTGGACAGTCTCTTGTAAATAAGCCCCGGAAAACTTTTCAGTTCGCTTGCCAATCTCTTTTAGATTAATGTTCTTGGTCTTGAATGGAGTCAAGTATTTTTGAATAATGGCTATCCGACTTTTTTCTGAGGGATAATCAAACTTTAATCGGACATCAAATCTTCCGGGTCGGTCTGTTAAAGCCCAATCAAGTTTTTCTGGGTGATTAGTGGTAGCCAAAGTAACGACTCCATGATTCTCTTCAACTCCTGCTAAACAATTAAGGAACTCTCCGAGTAGTGGGTGGTCGCCTTCATCACGAGACAACCCTCCTAATGTATCAATATCTTCCAGAATAACTACTGAAGGAGACAATCTTCTTGCCAATTTGTATAGGTCTCCGATTTGGCCTGTTGTAGTGATACAGTCACGAGCCACATAAACAACTGTTGTGTCTAACTCATTCATTAAAACTTTACAAGCCAATGTTTTACCTGTTCCGGGTGGACCGGCAAGTAATACTCCACGACTACCACGCAATCCCTTTTTCTTAAACAATTCAACTGAATCAATAAATCTGACTAAGTTTCTTTCCAGAGTGTGCCTATCTTCGGCGTCAATAATAATGTCATCCCAAGACAACTTTTCAGTATCTAACATTTCGTAATTGGCTGTAAAATGTGCGCCTTTTAGCAATCCTGATTCATAGAAATACTTTTCTATACCATCCCAAAACTCCGTATAATTAAAACAATCACTACGGAATTGAAAGACTATATCCACTTCATATTCATCAAAAGGAGTAAACATAATAACTACTCTTTGAGTAGGATTCTTTTTAGACTGAACATACATAACTAACTTGTGTGGAACTTTGATAGTTTGCTTACCAATCTTTTCATCAAACCAAACTGGTGCTGTCTTAGCATTCCCATAATTAAAGTTTTCTGAATTAACAATGTCGTAGTCTTTGTTCAAAACCTCCATTAAAGCATACATCCAAAATACATACGACCTGTCGTGATAATACTGGCGTTTGGATTCAATTGGGAATGCCGAGGGGTCATCATCTATCATTAGATATTTAGAAACCTCTTGGTCAATCTTATCAGTTTTAACTATATTTTCAGCCAAAAAGGATAGTCCTGCACTTAATTCAGTAAGATTAGCAGTAATCGGCCCTATCGGGGTGTCTATACTTATGTGTTCAGGCATAATACAACATATACTGTATGACCTACTTAAACATCTCCACCAAGACTTACCATCAGTTCACTTTGATATTTTTGAACTACTAACTTCACAATAAAGTTCCAATACTCTTCGGAAACATCAGAAGGTTTATCTTCCATTAAAACCGGCCGTAAACTATCAAGTCCAATCTGTGCTTGTCGCTGCATTTCGGCCATAGTTTCATCAAAGTTTCTATTGTCGGCGACAGAACTCATGACTCCACATTGAGTAGTTTGCCATTCACCGCATCCATGAAACCCACTGACAGCATCTATTTGATAGCCCCAATAAGTATTCTCATACCCAATAACACCGGGGTCACCAGTCATGCGTAAATAAAGGTCTGTATCTTCGCCAATCTGTAAAGTTTCATCAAAACCGCCGACTTCTTCAAACCGATTACGAATAACTACTGTATTAGAAGGGATAACAGCACTACCCCGAAGAAAATAATGAGTATCTCTGGGAAGTGTTTTAGGAAATTGTTCAAACCAACCAATAACTCCGCCTGTGCTAAAAGTTTCGTTTGTTTTGAAACTTGATAAAATTATTTCGGCATCTGCTCCAGCCCACCAAAGAGCCACTGGAGTATCTTTTGATGCTTCTATGGCCTCAACTACCCATTCTAAATGTTCTGGATACCATAAATCATCGCCATCTAATGTAGCCAGATAGGGTGCAGAACCTCTTGCTACGGCTTGATTTCGGGCTTGTGAAACACCAGTTCCTCTTTGGCGCAAATAAGTAAACTTTTCCGAATCTAAAAAAGGACCGATGGCTTCCATCATAGGTTGATAAGTGTCATGGTCTTTGGGTGTTCCATCGGCTATCCAACAATGCCATGTATCCACGGTTTGATTGACTACGGAATCTAAACAACGAGTAATAAACTCTGGTGAAACCTTGTAAGTAGGGATAATAACATCAAAATCCATAGACTTAATAAGGTGTAGCACCTACTTAATACTTTAGATGGATTTATTTATCATCAGGTTTATAGTCATCAAGTTTTGTTTCACTGCCTGTATAAAAGCGTATCCAGTTGGCTAATCCAAAATCAGCAGGTATATCATAATTCTCTTCTGTCCAATTTTGATACCACCAACAAGTTCCGTTTCCCTGAACATCTCTGGTCAATTTTCGGGACTGTGGACAATGAGCGCATACTTTGGTTAAGTGTCTCTTTGCATATTCTTCCTTCTTGCCCCTAATCTTCAAATGAATGATAGGAATGGTTTTCACATCTAACCACAAAGTTTTCCATGCGGCTTTGATTCGTGTCCACCTAATGATAATCCACCTACTTACTCTTGAGGTGGTCATACATCCCACTGGCTGTCAGGTTAGACCCTATTTGAAACAAACCTACCCCCACCATAGCCCATGCAACATGACCAATGACATTACTTTGAGGGGAAAACAACTTAGATGTGTGATAAGTGGTAAGGATAAATCCTATTGTAAACATCAAACCGCCGATAACAATGGGCTTCATGCTACATCACCACTCAAACGATGAATAAATCCATCCGTCATCATGTTACTACCCATTGTAATCAACGCTACACCTACACAAGTGTAAATCAAAAACTCCCGAACCTTATGTTCAGGGTGGTCTCCTGTCACAACTTTGTGGGTGTGGTGTGAGGTCATCCATGTTCCAACAACAAATAATGCTGTTCCAACAATGATAATGTCCGTTAGTAAATGCTTAATCACGCAATCACATCCTTAGAACCTTTCAAACGAGGCATCATTGATGGCCTTACGGCTATCTCCGTCTCGCCCGAAGGCTCAAAGTGAAACTGTTGTCTCACTTCAGACTTGTGAAGCAAGCAGGCTGCGCTTATACCAGTCCACATTTCCGGGGTTGATACTGATTCCCATCTCCAACAGTTTGTTAGCGATAAGAGCATCTGGTCCGTCATAGAGGGTGTATTTGCAGAATGCTTGTAGTTGTCCAGCGTCAATAGCGGAGGTTGCGGCTGCGACACCGGCTGCTCCTGCGAACAACATACCTTCACAGTTGTAAAAGGTAACCAACATATCCCAAACCTGACCGGGCAACACATATACATCTGGGTATAGGTTGAACGAAGGCTGGAAATCAATGGTTCGTGGGTAAGGACTTGCCGCACCGGGGATACCATCGTTTGGAACATTGTCTGGGTCAAGGAAGTAATCGGTTGTGTTGATTCTCACTTGAACATAGGAACGGCCACCGGCCACTCCACCAACAAGATTGTAGGTCAGACCACGAATTGCGTCTGTGTCCACTGCTGCGAATGCTGAGTTGACTCCGACAGGTAGTGAAGGACTGCAAGCAATATCTTCAATAACTACGAACTCTGTTGCAGTTGTCTCTGCGGGCTTGGTGATGTTGTTACCAATTCCACCGATAAAGACACTGATTCGGTTTCCGGCGTTGCTTTCTGTTGCTGCTGTGCCTCTTGAGGCATCCCATTCATATACTTGGCTTCTCATACTCATTTTAAGCACCTCCATTAGATGCGGCTGCTGCGGCTGCGGCGGCTGATGCTGCGGCTGCCCCACGCTGTTGCTGTTCAATCAAGGAACGCTTATACCAATCCACATTGTTTGGGTTGATAGTAACTCCGAGTTCAAGCAACTTGTTAGCAATAAGAGCGTCTGGTCCATCGTAAAGAGTGTATTTCACGAATGCCGACACAACTTGTGTGCTTGCGTTGGTTGCAGTAAGCGGGGTGTAAAGAATCTGGAAGGTCTGTCCCGGTAGGACATAAACATCCGGATATAGGTCAAACGACTTTAGCAAGTTCTCTGCTGTAATCTGTGCGGCTGCGGTTGTTACTGCGGCTGCTACAACGGTTGTGCTTGAACCACGAGGGTAAGGACTTGCCAATCCCGGGATACCGACCATATCGGTAACATCCGGGTTCTGGAAGTAGTCTGTCGTGTTAATGCGGATTTGCACTGCACCGTTTAGGGTTGCACTGCACGCAATATCTTCAATCACAATAAATTGTGTTGCTGTCGTTTCTGCTGGCTTAGTAATGTTATTACCTACACCACCGATAAACAAATCATACTCTCGGTTCGCAACAAGGGCCTTTGGCAGGTCCGCAGTCGTTCGGCGAAGGCTTGATGTTACACCAGTAGGTGCGAGGTTGGCCCATTCATATACTTGGCTTCTCATACTCATTTTTTTTTCATCTCCATTTTTTTAGGACAACTATTAATTGTGCTATATACTATATAGGTCTTTTTGACTACTTAAAGGTTTGGGTTGTCTATCCGAAACACGCTTAATTATAGTGAGATATGATTCATGCGTTGGACCCTTGATTGAAAAAGTTTTCAATCTTCTAAGGCTTTTTTTAACAATTCAATAACACTTAGGGGTATGCCTAACTCTTTTCCTTTCAGAATGAGTGCTTCTAACGAAACTTCCCAATCTTTAATATCATCAGATACCATAAACGGTATAGTGTGTAGCAACTACTTAAAACTTAAGTAATTTTCTCAATTCATGTAGGACTTAGCCTTGTTATACAGGGGTGTCCCCTTTTTGATTGCAGTAAATCCTTTAACACCAAGGTCGTTACGAGCCTTAGCAACTGCATCAGTCCACTTCATATTAGCGGGTGCAGAGGTTTCTGCCTCAAGAATAACTTCTTCATCATTTTCTGCCTTAATTTCTGTTGGGTTAATGTGGTCCACGGTTTCTGCACCCTGAACTTCAGATGCAACAGGCATTGAAACTTCGCTAACGAGGTTATCTGCTATATCCATGACCTTATCAACTACGGGAATGCGGGAAGTAACTGGGCGAACCTTTCCGAAAAGGAAAGCAAGACCCAAACTTAGTGGGACTAATCCAACAACACGGCCAACAGTAACGGATGCACCACCAATCACTGGGATGGCAGAGGGCATACTAAATAGTTCGTAGGATAGTGCGTCAGTAAATCTTGTGCTAAAGAATCCGGCTCCAACAAGGAGTAGGCTTCCGCCAACTGTGTATTCATTTACAATCATGCTTTTTATATTCATTTCAAATCACCTCAATATCAATTTCTTCATCTGCACAGCAGAAGTCCCAAACCCAGCAGCCACCGGCTACGGTTAGAACCATACCTACAATTGTTTGTGCGCCAATTTCTTTGCCCATAACAGTTACAGTCGGATTCCAAGGAATAATACTCAATAGTTCTTGTGGGGCGGTCATCATTAGATGTAGTCCACCTACAAGGGTCGCAACACCTAATACAAGTTGCCCATCACGGGAGTTTGTCCAATTACATATTCGTTGTAGCATATTAGTCACCTATTTATTGTCCCACCACACTTCCAAATCCTTCAGATTGGGTTACATGGCGAGAAAGTGTTCCAGTGGCTCCTGTTTCTGCCCCATACCACTGAATTGGTTGTCCGGGGTTCATCATTCTTGCTGTATCCATAATCATTTCTTCAGCAGAAGTTGATGGTTTCATGTAAGCACTCCAGATGTCGGGCATTGAACCTGCCATTGGGACTGGACTTGGCTTGCCTACGCCGATTGTAGGTTCTTCGGCATTAAAGTTTACAGGAGGTTCGTAACCTTTGCCGTAAACTGATTGAGTATATTCGGAACTCTTGTTCACATTCATAGCACGCACACCCATAGTATCAACTGATGATACATAATTGCTTACATTTGTCTGCGGTGCGTAATTGACTGAAGATGATTCAGCAACTCCACCAAAACTTTGTGCAACTCCACCAGTAGGTGAGATTCCATCTGCACCAAACCATTGTGTTACGCCATGTCCAAGTGGGGCTTCTTCAACAACTGAATCCAATGGATTATTAGGAGGCACACGATGAACCATTTCATAGGTGCCTTCTTCAAAAGTATCGGAATTGTAAATGTCGGAGAAGTCTTGTGTTGCGGTTTCTTGTCCGAGAACACGACCAGAGCCTCTTTGTGGAAGGAATGAGGATTCAGCAGCCTTACCTGTTAGAACTGAACCAAGGCCATTGAAGCCGGGAATGCTAAGTCCTGTATTTGCGGTAATGTATCCTGCAACTTGACTTAGACCAATGAATCCGAGAACTGTTCCTGCACTTAGGTATAGTGGGCGCAACTCATCTTTCATATTTCGGGACTCCATAACTAACCATGCGCCAGCACCAGTTGTGGCTGCTGTGCGAACAAGATTACCCATGACGCCTACTTTGTAAAAAGGAATAAGAGTCATAACTGTTCCCATTATGCCTCCTACTGCGATTCCAACGACTCCTGAATAAAAAGAAGGGTCTTTCAATCCAACATAAGATTCTTCTGCAATCTCGGTTACGGGGTTGGTCATATTTTATACTCTCCTGTTCAACTACTTAAAGACTTCGGTTGGTTCTTACTGCACCCATAGGACGAGTCGGCGGAGCAATATGAACTCCCACTGGGTCTCCCAGTGGCGTTCTTAGCATTCCGACTTGCGCTTGTGTCAGTGGTGTAGGGATAACTGTGTCACCCATGAATGTATTATTCTTTTGTTTGGATACTCCGTGATATGCAGATGCAAGGTTCATTTCCAATCCTCCATTAGTCATAACAGGTGCTTCCATAATTCTGGAACCAGTGGTAGCAGTGATAACATCATCAAGGGGATTAGTATCAACCGTGTATCCTTGTTGTAAAGTTTGAACACTAACTGTTCTCATATTAGTCATCACATATGAACCAATCTTGTTTTTGGTTGAAGCACTAATAGTCCTAATTTGTTCAATACTACTCAAAAAACGGTGAGAAGAGTTTGTGCCATAAGAAGTAACTATAACTTTATTTTGTGGTCTCGTGCCAAAAAGATTATTCCAAAAATTGGGTTTACCTTCTTGGCCAAGTGTCCAATTCTTAGTCTTAGCATCATAAGTTAGAGTAAATCCATCAATCTTTGTGCTAAGATTCTGATTTGGGTCTGCGGCTGCATAAGTTTCTGCTTTCTTAGTAATAACTGGGCGGCTAAGTTCATTCGGACTCATGTGTGCTACTGGAACACCTAAAATAGATTCAGCAGCCTTGGCGGATTCTGTATAAGAAGTAAGTTGATAAGTGTTGCCGAAGTTAGACATAACTCCGTGCATGGCACCTTCCATTTCACTTCTCTTTAAGACATTCTGAATAGCAAGGTCCAGATTCATAATAATACATCACCATCCTTGATACTTAAAGATTACTATTATTTCCTCCAAAAGAAGGGAATAAGAAATGCCGTAAGAGTAGTAGCACCAATTAAAACATATGGCACATAATTAGTTGTGGTTGATTCAGGTGCCCTAAATAGTTCGGCTGCTAATTCAGTTGGAACTGCGGATGCCGTTGCTTTCAAAGTAGCAACCATTTGAGAAGCGGGTGCATTCTCAACTTGGGCGATAACTTCACTGCGAATTGGGTTCATAAGATTTTGTCTGCTCCATAGGGCTGCACCTATCTGAACATAGGCAGGAAATAGTTCCTCATCTAAATTAAGTGAATTAGAATCATAACCTGCGGCTTTAAGATTGGCCATAATACGAGCCAATGTTATTTGACCTGATGCCCAATCATCAGTGTCTTTTTCAGGAAACAACCACTCTTCATATTGTTTTTGTGTCATGCTGGCTACAACTATCTCTTGTTCTTGATTTGCCAATCGTTCTGCCAAGAAATCAACTTCTATGGGATTGATTTGACGAGGTAATGGTTCTGTGGGGGGTTCTTCGGGACCACCCATATCGGTTTCATCCAATCCGTGTTCAGGGGTTTCTCCCATGTGGCTGATGTCGGGTTCGGGTTCTGCCGCAATACCTAATCCGTCTGCTTGTGCAGTTGAGTCAGGAGAATCAGCCATTTCTGAAAATGAAGGCATAGCATCATCTTCGGCTTCTTGGGTTTTCTTTTTACGAATAATTCCTTCTTGTAGGGATTTTGGTAAAGAACTACGCTGACCTGCACTAAGATATTTATCATAATCTTCTGTGCCAATTTCCACAGTTTGAACCACCGAGTTTTCCACAGAATCGCTATCAAAGGCCAGAGCATTGTTGGGGTTGCCAGATGCCTCTATGACTACTTCAGATTCAATCTGTTCTAAAAAAGGAGAAATCCCTTCGTCAGTCATAGATTAGGGTAAGTTGAACGACTACTTAAAGATTGGTGTTGGAATCATAGGAGACTCTTGACGGTGGGCTTCTAACAAATCTTCAACGGTATCATAGGCTAATGGGCGATGATATTCCCAGTTATTAGTAGTAGGTGTGCCTTGAATACTTATTTGGATTTCTGTGCCAGCAGAGCCGGGGTGAATGACTCGGCGCAAGCCGAGGATTGTATGACCCTCGTTGCGAGGGTCAGGTTCGCCAACAGTAAAAGTATAGGAACTACAAATAAACTCGTTAGTGGATTCTCCGTTCCATGCAAAGGCTGTCACCGAAGATAAATAGGTAGTGATACAGTCATCATAAATAGGGTGGCCATAGATTTGCCACTGATATTCTTCAGACATATCCATAAATAAGATTATAATCAATGAGTGTTATTAAGATGAGGTTAATCAATTAACTTACCCAGCAGCCCTGCACCACTTGTAATTGCGGTGGCCTGCACATATGCTTTGGGGTTACGAATGATAAAATACATATAGGCTCCTGCCAGCAATCCGATGCCACCAAGAATATATCCTGCGGGACAACTCATACAGAACAAAGGTTTAGATTCTGTTGGCCTACTTGATGTAGTAGTAATAGTGGGAGATGATTCATCAACTGTTTCATCTTCTTCCTCTTCTTCCTCTTCAGGCACAAGCCAATCATCCAATCCAGACAATTCCCAGACCTGATACTCCCTCATAGTTTCCTCTTCGCCCTCTGTAAATGGGTCTCTAACATCTTCTTTGGTTAAAGTTGTTTCTGCTGTTTCATTATTGGCATCTGTAAATATATTATGAATAGTTACATCAAAAGGGGGTGGATGCGAAACTTCTTTATGTTGAGTAACTGAACCAAACGGTGTGTCAATAGTTCTCTCAAACTTTTCCAGTGGGTGTCCGTTGGAATCAGTGGTTTCTGTAAATGTCCAAATTGGAATCTCAATATCTTGTGATATTGCTTGAATAGATGGGTCATCAGTCTTGGCTGTGGCTTCGTCTGAAAAAGCATTAAAACTTTTTATATCCCATGTGTTGTGTCCGAACATATGACTTGCCTCAATTTTTGCGAGCCATCCATGCGCCGCCTATCAATCCGATAACAGCAGCAAGGCCAATTACCTTGGTTTTGTTTGCCAATGCGATGGGTGCGCTTTCGTCCAGCATATCAACCATACGAGATGCACCAAAGTCAGCCTCAAATCCGAGTGTGTCTGCTCCATACCACTGTGGAACACCATATCCACTACCACCGGCAGAGTCAGTTCCAACTGTGTTTGGAATTACTGGCACTTCATAAGCACCGAGTTCAACAAACTCTATTGGGTTAGCCTCACCAGCACGAGCAGGTATAGGAATATCTATATCTCCACCAGTTCCTTGGTAGGAATAATCTTCTGCGTTCTTACGCATTCCTGCACGAGCCTTAGCCGCCATACCTTTGCGCCCATATTTAGCCGCACCAATGTTATATGCTGTTCCTTTACCGATTTTTGTGGCTTCTTCTGGACTCATACCTTTCTTTTCATATTGGCGAGCAATCTTATGAGCCAACTTATCAAACTTTGATTCGGCAACTAAGACTTCGGCTTCAGCAGCAAGACCGAGTTTTTCCACTCGTTCCCATGCAACACCCTTAGCAATCTTTCGTGCCTGTTGGAAGTTTGGTCCTTTGCTCCATTGTCTGCGGTTTTCATCGTATTCAGCAGGCTTAGTAAAGTATCCGAATCTCTTGCCTTCATTACTGCGAGCAATATCATCACCGACTACGGGTTCTGTGCCAACAATACCTGTGCGCCAATATCCACGCATCTGATTACTAACGGTTTCGCCAAAGACTTCATTACGAATATCTCTCTTACTACGCCATCTGCCACCAGAGCCTCTGCGAGAATGTTGGTATTCTGCGGCCATTTCTCCATCAACCATGACGGGAGGTTCAATATATTGACTTGAGCCAGAGCCATAGGATACAGGAACTCCTCTTCCTGATTGTTCATCTCCGATTTCAGCAGAGGATTGAGGATAGAAATCTGTGGTTTCGGCAGAGCCATACCATACAGGAACCCCACGGCCACTCATTTCAGTAGCCGAATCGTTTCCGTAAGAATCTGGGATTACTGGGAGGCCGACTTGTTCGGCATCCATAGTGCCCACAGAGGAATAAGGTCTGGAATCATCATACTTTTCAGTTCCCTTAGATTCGTCTCTTCGGGATTTGCGGGATTGTGTGAAATCTCTTTCAGGACCGTCACGCTCTCCGAGTGATTCATCAAGTTCATCATCGTATCCTTGGTCGTATTCTGACATATACTCATCATCAACTATTACAGGTGGTTCAAGATATTGACTGGAACCAGAGCCATAAGCCACTGGAACTCCACGACCAGATGATTCTCCTCCGACTTCGGCAGAGGATTGTGGATAACTATCAGTAATTCCTTCCGCAGCCATTTCTCCATCAACAAGAACTGGGGGTTCAACATATTGACTTGAGCCAGAGCCATAAGCCACTGGGACTCCACGACCTGACTGGACATCTCCGATTTCTGCGGAGGATTGAGGGTAAGCATCAGTAACTTCTTCTGCGGAATAAGATTCTTCGGCAGGATTTACTTGTGGATTTGCTGGTTCATACTCACTGGGAGTAGCAGGAACATCTAAAGGACTTTCTGCTGACTTGCTTTCAGATTGTAAACCAACTGCTTCAGCGATTTGTTCGGGTTCTGTTAAGAACCCAGACACAACAAAACTTCCTTCCCTTGTATTAGAACCATCTTCCACACCTTTTTGGATTTCTTCAACAGATGTTGAGCCTGATGGGGCTTCCTTCATACTCAAAGAACCAACCTTGTAGGAAGAAGGTGAACCGACACTAAAGTTAATGGTTTTGCGCTTGCGACCCTTCATACCAATAACTTTGGCATCATCGGAATCCACATCCACAGAAAGTGTTAGGAAATTGTGATTGTCAGTAACACCTTGAACATAGAATAACGCACACGGGTATAGTTGTGACTGATTTTCCTCATCCATCCCTTCATACATAGTTGTAGGGACAACCCATGTGTATTCATAAAAGTTAAGTGCTGTATTAAAATCAGACTTTGCATAGCCCCAATAATCATCTGAACTTACATATACCATTTTTTGTGTTGCCATATTATACTCTCCTTAATTGTAATTCTTGTCCACCACTAAGCGGGATTGCCGATACCATGGTATCTGAATGACGGAGGACTGTGTATTTAGTTCGCCATTGACTTAGTGGCATAGTTTCACCAGATGATGCCGTATAAGAAGCATCAACTTCAGGTGATAAGGCAGTTTCACCGAAACGGCCATTGATATTATCATCCACACTGTTACGGGCTAAACTACCAAAACGGTTGCCGCCTACTTCAGAACTTGGGACTTGAACAAAGGGAGCATTTACTAATGAAACCATATAAGGGAAATCTCGGTTTACTTCTGGAGGAATCCTTGCGACAGGTGTAGCACCTTGATACGCAATTGGTATTCCATCCACACCCGTAGCAGGGTCAAGACTGTAAACGGGTGAACCATCGTGAACTTGTTGCCTATAAGCACTTCCAGCCACAGGGAAAAGTTCTGGTGGGTTTGCGGTATCAAACATAGTTGGTGTTTCTTGTCCTACGAAACTTCCAGAAGCCTCAAAAGAGGTTACACCACCATCACCTGATAATTTACCATCCTTTCCGCCTCCTCCCTTTCGGCCAAATAAGTTGTCCCACCAAGATACTTTACCAGCAGGTTTGTCTCCGGTGTTAGGTGTGTGTTGGGTGTCTGCGCCGAACGCTTCTTGGGACATAGTGTAACCAATATCAAATGGATTTTGATATACTGGCTTAGAATCCACGACACCATCCATAAATGGAGAGTCATTAGCGACTGATGTAGTTTTACCTAAATGAAGTTGTTGCCAACCCAAAAATGATTGAACTTGTGAAACTGGGACTGTATCCACAGTGACTCCGCTACTTTCTATGTGCATCTGCTCAAGTTTAGCAGGAGTAATTCCATCTGCATTAAATGAAGATAGTTTATCACGAATAGTCTCATTTCCAAAATAAAGACTCATCCCGACTAAAACTGCCCCAATGCCAACTTGCAGTAAACGCATAGTAATCATCTATCTATTCTGATACTTAAAGATTCGCTTTAGAGTGAGAACCCTATTCGCTGTGCGATTGCTTCTTGCTTTCTTAAATATAACGATATTTGGTCCATCTCTGAAAACAAATCTGTATGGCGGGCTTTGGGATTTGTATTCAATTTTAAGCCGTGTGGAGGTGTGACATTTAATGCCCAAGTAGGTGATGAGTCTTGCATAAGAGTTTCTAAACTTCTTTCACTTATTTCACCATAAACTGGTTCAGGATTACTGGGTGTAAACCATGATGTGTCTGCCCCCCAACGAGAACTAAAGTCAGGTGGTGTTGCCTTGTAAGTTTCTAACCATGCAGGGTCCTCTTTAATAAATAGTAAATGAACTTTTTGTTCAATGCTGTGCCAACCATGAGGGTAGTTCTCTTTGGTGTGATTTTCATCATTAGGCCAAACGGCTTGAACGGTAGTAGGATAAACACGAATAATGTGTGCTGTGGCTAATCCACCACCATCTAAGGAATTACGAGAAACATTGACTACATCACCGGGCTTCCATTTTCTTCCATCGTCATTAAATGGGGTTCGGCCAGCAATCATTCCTGTATTCTTGTAAGAAATAACAGGATTCAAAAACTTTTCGGAAGAACTACGAATGGTTTCAAAGAACTCAAGTTGTTGGTCTAAAGAAACTTTTTTAAGTGCGATGACTTTACTAACTTCTTGGCCTGCACCATGCAAAACTATTCCTAATCCCTCTTCGTTGTTTCCACTTTGGCCTTGTCCAGAAACTACTTGTTGATACGGGTCAGAATCATAAGTTGAATAATAAGTCGGAGATACTAATGCTTGGATACTAAATCCCATCGGTAAAACTTCTTCTTTGAGGACTACCCATGTAGGAGGAATACGATTGTTGTATTGAAGATTAAGTCCTTCATTTCTTAATGCTTTGCGTAACTGGTCATATTGAGTGGATTCAGCATTATACAATGTGCCCACCGAAGGCCAATCTGGACCACTGGCTGCGCCGGGTGGTGTATCAATTGCCCGAAGGGTAATTGGGGGTAGGCCATTAGAAAAGCGAGCATAACCTGTGAATGTTCCATCATTTTGATGATACAAGGTATAACTTTGTGCCCACCTAAGAAGAGTTTTGGTGTCTCCTGTGGAAACCTCTTGGTAATAAAAAGAGTTTATCATTTCTTTAGGAATAGAAGGTATCGCCATATTAGAACCTCCGAGAAAGTTTTGCTCCTTGGTTATGCAACAACCAATTCGTCATAGCAATATCAAGATTATCTTGAAGATTAAGATACTTTATCAATGTTGGACTGCGAGGAGGTAGCCCTCGCCAATCAAACCATGTATCAGATTCAAAAATATCTGGGTTAAGAGAAGCGGTGCCATATTGATAAGGAGTAGGTCTGAAATCTTCGGAAGGGTCATCAAAATCTTGTTGTGGTGGTAAATCTAAACGCAGTGGACTATCCACTAATTTTTCATTAGTGCCTCGGCGGGGAATCTTTGTCCCACTTGGGTCAGGAATTGGTAATGGATAATCAATAGATTCACCGACAAAAATTAAATCTTGGTAGCGTTCTTTACTCCAAGAACCATCATCCCACTTGACTACAACATGAGATATTGAAGGGTATATTACTGTTCCAACCCCTGTGGCTTGAACAGCAATTGAGGTAACTCTTTCCCCTGAAGTGAACTCACGAAGCACCTCGCTTCACCCCAAAGCGATACACACCATATGCTATTACACTCCCAAGTAACATAAATCCGATGTTCTTGGAAATCCAACTATTAAACGAACCTGCGGCAGTCATGGCTGCATCTGATAATACTTGAATATCTTGTGAATCAAACTTTTCAGTAGTAGTGCCACTATCAGCAACTACTGTTGAAGAACCTGATGGGTTCACAGGAACAGCATGAGATTGACTATTAGTTTCAGGGTCATAAAATGGTGATGCTGTAACATCTATACCTAATTCTTGAGGAGTATATTTAGTAATTGGGTAATCATCACGAAACGCAGTAGCAGGCATTATGGAACCATCTCCCATCATCATAGCCTCGCTTTGAGTTGGTGGTAAAAAACCAATTTCACTATTTCCATCCTTACGAACAAAGCCATTAGTTAATTGAGCCATGACTAATACTTAGTTATCCTGATACTTAAAGATTACGCCCAATAAAGATTCCTATGCCCATAGCACCAATGGCTTTTAGAAAGTCATTTCTGCGAGCATCTTCTTTTTTAATTGTCTTACGAACATACTTCTTCTTTTTTTGTTTCGGTTTTTTCTGAACCTTTGGTTTGGGTTTTCCACAAGTTGATTTATTATGTCCTTTGACACCACATTTACTACACTCAACTTGCCAACCACTGGTGCCTCTGGCTTCAAATGTTTCATCATCAAGGTCATATTGATAAAAGTTTTCTCCATTCGTGGGTGTAAGGTGTCCAGAGAACTGTAAAACACCACCACGGGCTTCGGAATCCCACTCCCAATCGCCACCACTATATGTAGTCAAAAGGTCGCTCATACTCACAAAGAAATCTTCTATGGTCTGTTCATCACCTTCGGCTTCCATATTCTGGACAACTGCTACAAAGTGTGGTTTGTAATGGGTGTTTCCACCTGTGAACTTGATGCGAGAACCTACTTTGATGTCTGAATGAATTGGGTCATTATCCAGAATGCCTACCCCCTCAAACTCATTACCTTTTTCAAGGATGACCCACATAGATTCACCACTGAATCCTGAATCATCTGTGACAGGAAAT
>Ga0302118_10000205_pt1 | contig 27730 bp, 31 predicted proteins | sample AG5_331_MG_FD_203126 | JGI IMG/M metagenome (GOLD analysis project Ga0302118, IMG submission 203126) | Marine microbial communities from Western Arctic Ocean, Canada - AG5_33.1 | ecosystem: Environmental > Aquatic > Marine > Oceanic | place: Canada: Western Arctic Ocean | collected 2017-10-01 | reverse complement strand
TAGAGGTCTTACGACGACCAGTACCATAATATTGAGTAACTGCCATGATCGTCTCCTTACAGGGTCAATGCTTGTGGTTGTTGCGCTTGATGTGGATGCTCAGTACCGGCATACACTTTAAGCTTGGAGTACATAGCACGGCCCAAAGGACCTTTTGGCAACATACCTTTAACAGCGAATTCAACGGTGCGCTCAGGAGCATGTGCAACCATTTTTTCGAAAGACATAGAACGCAAACCACCTGGGTAACCAGTGTGACGGTAGTACATTTTGTCTCTTGCTTTGTTGCCAGTTACGCGAACTTTCTCAGCGTTAACAACAATGATGTAATCGCCAGTATCAACGTGAGGTGTATATTCTGGCTTATGCTTGCCGCGGAGTAGACGAGCGATCTCAGATGCCATACGACCCAAAGTTTTACCTTCAGCATCGACAACAAACCAGTCACGTGTGACGTCAGCGGGTTTAGTACTTACGGTTTTCATGTAAATAACCTATTTCATGGCCCAGTTTATTAGGCCTACCTATAATTATTGAGTTATTGCGCTGCAATGCATAGAAAATGTATAGAAAAAACATACACAAACACACAAGTGCTGCCAATAACGTGCCTAGCAGCCTATGCCCCTAACAACTTTAAATGTAAACACCCAAAGCCAACACAGAAACTGCGAGGCCAGATTATACAGGACAAACAAGCCCTGTGTTAAGCCTTAAAGCAAATGTTTTTAAGTCTTTTTGTATCCTTTACGCTAACTAGCCCATCACATGGCCTCGAGACAAGTATTCATAAGACTGCATCTCCTGTAATCGGCTTAATGTGCGCCGAAATACAAAATCTAACTGGCCGCCAGCATATAGCTCTAACAAAGGCACTTCGGCAGAAATAATCACCTTTAAATTGGCGTCATAACAAACATCCACCAGGTTCACAAATCGCCGCGCCTGATCATCCATCCCCGCCCTCAAACACGGCACGTTACTGATGATTAAGCCATGAAACTCATAAGCCAGCTCTAGATAGTCATTCTGCGAACGAGGTTTCACACATAACTGATCGAAGGTGAACCAAATAATGCCATCACTCTGTTTAACATAGGTGAAGTCGCGTCCATTGATATTCACAATGCCATCCTGGTGTCTGCTTAATGTCAATTTAGGCTCCACTACCACAGGCATCAACATAGGCACCAATGCAGCAAAGCTTGTGGCCAGACTCACATCTGCCTCTTCGTCTAAGGGCCAGTGGTACAGTTCAGCCTGGGACAGCGTTCGTAAACGATAATCAACACCTCCGTCCACATTGACGATATCGGTATACCGCTCCAATAACGCGATGGCGGGTAAAAACCGCTGCCGCTGCAAGCCATTTTCATATAACCCCTGAGGCTTAATATTAGAAGTAGCCACTAGCACCACACCTAAGCCAAACAGGCTATCCAACAATTGCGCCAAAATCATGGCGTCAGCAATGTCTGTAACAAAGAACTCATCAAAACAAATCACCCTAGATTCATCTGCCAGCTCCTGCGCCACCAGCAACAAAGGATTCTTTACGCCTTTATGAACTGCCAAGCGACTATGGACATGACGCATAAAACGATGAAAATGGGTGCGTTGCTTATTTTCAAACGGCAGGCATTGGTAAAACACGTCCATAAGGTAAGTCTTGCCGCGCCCTACGCCGCCCCAAAAGTACAAACCTTGAGTAGTGACTTCTTTTCTAGCCTTTCCACCCACCCACCCAGATAGTCGCTGCGACCATTGAGTAGGGTTAGCTTTCGGTCTGTCAGAGGCACACATATCCTCGTAAAGTCGCTGCAAATGCTTAATAGCATTGACTTGAGCGAGGTCTACTGAAAACCCTAGCTGCTGCTGGTCGTTACGATACTGCTCTATTGGTGAAGGCATATATGAGTCAAAATAGTAAATATGGTCAATAAATGAACGTGTTAGGTAATATCTGAGATGAACTAATAAATTAATTCCATTACAATACTAGCTTCTGAGACACTTTATTGAAAGGAGCTGCTGGTGGATTTACTCAGCAACGATTGGTTTTTTTGGTTAGTACTGTTACTACTAGGTTTAGGTATGGGGTTTTTATTGGGCCGCAACAACAATAGCGACCTCAAACGACAGAACCAACTTAGCAAGCAACTGCAAGACGCCCACACTGAAATGGCCGAATACAAAGAACAGGTTAACCTGCACTTTGCCGATACTGCCGCAGCTGTTAACCAGCTCACGGACAGCTACCGCAACGTGCACGAGCACCTGGCAAAAGGCGCACAAAGTTTATGTGACGACCCAGATGCGGCCAGCAGCTTGGAAACTATTTCTGGGCCAGCAGAAAGCGCTATAGAGCATCAGGCAGAGCCTGCACCCACAATTCGCCCTCCAATGGACTACGCACCAAGTAGCGCCACCAAAGAGCACGGCACCCTAGACGAACGCTACGGCCTTAAACCTAAGCCAGAACCCGAAGCCCCGTCAGCTTACGATATACCCGTAACACCTTCCTCTAGATAGCTTAACCCCTATTATGCGGGGTTAGGTAGATCTACAAACTCACAATCCAACCCTAACTCTTGCTGTAAATGAGCAGCAAGAGCCTTAGCTCCGTAACGCTCCGTAGCGTGATGCCCTGCAGCGAAATAATGCACTCCATTTTCACGCGCAACATGCACTGTCGATTCAGATATTTCACCAGACACATAAGCATCTAACCCTAAGGCTACCGCCTGTTCTATCATGCCTTGCGCACCTCCTGTACACCAACCTATACGCTTAATGGGTTTGGATGGGGTATCAATGTGCAATGCTTCACGCCCTAATATCCCAGACAGATGTCGCTGTACATCAATACCAGAGCATGGCTCTGGTAACGTTGCATACAACCCAAGGCCTGTCACCCCACTAGACTGCATATGTGCATCCGCAACCCAACCCATCAACCTACCCAACTGGGCATTGTTACCTAGGTCAGGATGGCAGTCTAAGGGCAAGTGGTAGGCGATCAAGTTAATATCATGATCCATAAGCGACTTAATGCGGTGCTTCTTCATACCGACTAACGGACTGGCTTCGTTGCGCCAAAAATATCCATGATGTACCAACAGGACATCTGCTCCACGGGAAATAGCTTGGTCGATCAGCGCCTGACTGGCAGTGACTCCAGTTACTACTCGTTGTATTTTTTGCACACCTTCAATCTGTAGACCGTTGGGTGCATAGTCGTTAAATTGATCAGGCTGTAACAACCGATCTAAATAAGTAATTAATTCCTGACGTTCAATAGTCATCCAAATATCTCAAGTGTTTTTTTGCCTTTAACTGCACCAAAGTTTACACTATAGCCAAGCAATACAGACAGACATCTGCCAACCTTTTATGCCATCAGCGACGCATTCATGACATGACCCGCTCATTTATCAAGTATTTATTACGCTTTGCCCTTGCAGGCATAGTGCTGGCGACCGCCCTTATTTTCGCTGCCCCACAGTGGCTGTCACAAAAAACGGGGATTCCTCTTTGGTCCGAGAACACCCCAAGCACCCACCTCAATACCCAACACAGCTATGCCGAACTACTTGAGGGCGCTATGAGTTCTGTTGTGCGCATATACAGCCAGACTGCCACACCGCCGGCCAGTATCGCACTGCTGCAAGACCCCCACTATGCCAGCTTACTGGAAGGGCAGTTAATTAACACCAGCGCCAATGAAGTACATTTAGGATCTGGCGTGATTGCCAGTACAGAAGGTCATATACTCACTAACAATCACGTTATTGCAAATGCCGAGCTCATTCAAGTGGGTTTAGCAGATGGCCGCTCTGCACCAGCCACATTAGTGGGTACCGACCCTGCTACCGATTTGGCGGTCATCAAAATTGAACTGGATAACCTAACACCAGCCAAAGTACCCACCAACCTAGACTCGCGGGTAGGCGACATCGTATTTGCCATCGGCAACCCCCATGGTTTAGGTCAATCGGTGTCTATGGGTATTATTAGCGGCAAAGAACGCAACCGTTTAGGTCTCAACACCTTTGAAAGCTTCATTCAAACCGATGCCGCTATCAACGCTGGCAACTCAGGCGGCGCTCTGATAAATACTCAGGGAGAGCTAGTGGGCATCAATACAGCTCACTTTTACAGCTCGGCTACCAGTTCTCGAAGTCAGGGCATAGGCCTGGCGATACCCATTAATATCGCTTCAGAAGTATTACACAGTCTCGTATCTCAAGGCCAAGTAGTGCGGGGGTGGTTGGGTATCGACTTCAATGTCTTTAAACGTCAATACAGTCAGAACGCATTTGCCTCAGAGCAAGATACTGGCATCATGTTATCTGGTGTTTACGCCAACAGCCCAGCCCATAACTCGGGGCTAAAACCCGGTGATTTAATCACTCACTTTGATGGCAACCTAATTATAGATTGGAATGAATCGTTAAACTATGTCACCAGCCTAAGCCCAGGAAGTGAATTAAGCATCACTTATCTCCGAAGCGATAACACCCAAACTGTCACAGCCATTCTTGGCACTCGCCCAACCGCTAAGTAAACTTCTGATTATGACTCACCATACCAAACCACCCGTACACGACACCATTTTTGCACAACCTCTTGAAACACTTGCGCCGTTTGAATTTAACGCTCAAGTAGCTGACGTATTTGAAAATATGATTCAGCGTTCGGTTCCTGGTTATCATTTTTTGCTAGATGTAATCGGCCTGCTTGCTGCTCGATATGGCCAGCCCCATAGCCATTGTTATGACCTAGGCTGCTCCCTTGGCACCATGACCTTGCGCTTGCGCCAAAATCTTCCTGCCCAAGCCCACGTTATTGGCGTAGACAACTCCGCCGCCATGGTGAGCCGATGCTTACACAACATGGCTCGTGACCACAGCCAGGCCAGCTATGAAATTCGTCATCAAAACCTACAAGACACCGCTATAGAAAATGCGTCCATGGTTATCCTCAATTTTACTCTGCAGTTTATTGCTGACATTGAAAGGCCTAGCATTCTCAAAAATATCGCGGATGGCATGCTCCCCGGTGGTGTATTACTCCTGGCTGAAAAAGTGTGCTTCGACGACCCAGAACAGCAAGACTTACAAGTTGATCTATACCACGACTTCAAACGCTACCAAGGTTATAGCGACCTTGAAATTGCACAAAAACGTGCCGCCTTAGAGAACGTCTTGGTACCAAATACTCTAGAACAACATCGCCAACGCTTGCTTGATGCAGGCTTTAGTCGCGTTGAAACCTGCATGCAATGTTTTAACTTTTGTGCCCTTCTGGCATTTAAATAACGCTCTGCTACCCAATTCAACTTATTTTCACTTGCGAGACCATCATGGGCATAAACTTAGAGGCCTTTTTTGAGCATACCAGAAACACAGATTTAGAGCAGTTCCACCCACAGCTAAGGCAAGCGTTACAGCAGCACTATGAGCAGAAAAGCCATGGTCGATCTGGTGAATGGGACACCGCGCTAAATGGCATGCCACAATTAGACAATGCCAACTATTGCTTTAACGATCACAGTGTCAGCATTTCAAAACCCGATACTCTCGAGCTAGATCACTTGGCCTATACTCAACAACTAAAAGCTTTTATGCCTTGGCGCAAAGGTCCCTGGAACTTGCTGGGCGTGGAGATAGAAACAGAGTGGCACTCCGACTGGAAGTGGCAGCGTATCGCACCCCACATTAGCTCCCTAGAAGGCAGGCAAGTGCTAGACATTGGCACTGGCAACGGCTACTTCTTGTACCGAATGTTAGGGGCTGGAGCTCGCCTTGCATTAGGCATAGACCCTACCCGAATTTTTCTTTACCAGTTCCACGCAGCACAACGATTATTACCCGCCAACGGGGCACACTTATTACCCCTGCGCAGCCAGCACTTACCTGCCTTTGGCAGTTTTGATACAGTATTTTGCCTAGGTGTTCTGTACCACAGGCGCTCGCCTATCGATCACATTCAAGAACTCATGTCTTACCTGCGTCCAGGCGGTGAATTGGTATTGGAAACTCTAGTGGTGCCAGGCGACGTCGACACCATCTTAGTGCCACCAGAGCGTTACGCGAAAATGTCTAACGTTTGGTTTTTACCCAGCACTAAGGCTTTGGAGAATATGTTGCGTAAACTAGGCTTGAAAGATGTGCGCACGGTGGACGTAAATCAAACGACCACGAAAGAACAAAGAGCCACCGACTGGATGACCTTTCATTCGTTAGCAGATTTTTTAGACCCGAACGACCCCACCCTTTCAGCTGAAGGCCATCCTGCACCTTTGCGTGCCACCCTGGTTGCTACCAAGCAATAGAGCTTAAGCAACTACTAAGGCCTAAACCTTAAGCGGCGACCCATCCATAAAAATCAGTCAAGGATGCGATATTCGGCAGACCGGGCGTGAGCAGTTAGGCTTTCGCCTCGGGCCAACACTGAGGCCACCTTACCCATGTTGCTGGCACCTTGCTCTGAAAACATAATCAAAGACGAGCGCTTTTGAAAGTCGTACACCCCTAAAGGTGATGAGAAACGTGCGGTGCCAGACGTTGGCAATACGTGGTTTGGTCCAGCACAATAATCGCCTAAGGCTTCTGCCGTATGCCGACCCATAAAGATGGCACCAGCATGGCGTATTTTAGGCAACATGGCTTCAGGGTCTGCCACGGATAGCTCTAAGTGCTCCGGGGCAATGCGGTTGGCAATATCAATGGCTTCCCGCATATCTGCCACATGAATAAGAGCACCACGGTTTTCAATTGAAGCTTTGATAATACTGCTACGTTCTAATGTAGGAAGTAGGGCTTTAAAGCTTGCTTCCACCTGATCCAAGTAGTCGTTGTCTGGACACAACAAAATAGACTGAGCTTGCTCATCGTGCTCCGCTTGGGAGAACAAGTCCATGGCCACCCAGTCTGGGTTGGTTTGACCGTCACAAATGACTAAAATTTCTGATGGTCCAGCAATCATATCAATGCCACAAGTGCCGAAAACCGCTCGCTTTGCCGTGGCAACATAAATATTACCCGGGCCAACAATCTTATCTACTTTTGGCACCATCGATGTACCGTGAGCAAGGGCTGCAATAGCCTGGGCTCCACCAATGGCAAATACGCGGTCTACGCCTGCAATGGCAGCAGCAGCCAGCACTAAAGGGTTAACCTTGCCGTTGGGTAACGGTACGGTCATGATGATTTCTTTCACCCCAGCCACCTTAGCTGGGATAGCGTTCATTAATACTGAGGAGGGGTAGCTCGCTTTACCACCTGGTACATATATACCTACCCGATCCATAGCAGTAATTTGCTGACCAAGTAAGGTGCCATCAGCTTCAACATAGCGCCATGAATCTTGCTTTTGGTGCTGGTGATAGGCACGAATGCGATCAGCAGCAATTTGTAAGGCCTCACGTTCTTCGTCGGTAATCTGAGCTAGCGCTTGCTCAAGCTTGTGCTGAGGTATTTCAAGTTCTGAAGCGGTTTTAAACGGTGTGCGGTCTAGCTGATTAGTCAACTGCAATAAGGCCGTGTCACCTTGCAGCCTGACTCGCTCAATAATGTCTGCAACGGTTTTCTGTACCCGTTGATCGGACACACTTTCCCAACCAAGCAAATTACTAAGCTTAGCCTCAAAATTCACTTGCTGAGTATCTAGTCTATTAACTTTTAGCCACTGCATGTTAACGTCCCTGAATGGCGTTGACCGCCGCAGAAAGCTGTTCAATAAGCGGACCTATGCGGCCATGCTTAAGTTTCATAGCTGCTTCACCAACCACTAACCGACTACTTATAGTTGCAATTTCTTCCAGTGGCTCTAAGCCATTGGCCCTAAGGGTGTTGCCAGTATCGACGATATCCACAATTTGATCAGCCAAACCAAGTATGGGGGCCAGCTCCATGGCACCGTATAGCTTGATGATATCAACTTGCTGCCCTTGCTCGGCAAAGTAGGCCTTAGTAATGTTGACGAATTTAGAAGCCACTCGTAAACGTCTACCCGCTGGTGCAGCACCAATGGGTGCACAAGTCATCAACCGGCACTTAGAAATTTTTAAATCTAAAGGCTCATATAAACCGCCGCCACCATGTTCTAACAATACGTCTTTACCTGCGACACCCATATCTGCAGCGCCGTAAGACACATAAGTGGGGACGTCTGTCGCCCGAATGACTAAAAACCGCACCCCCGGCTGGGTGGTTTCAAATACCAGCTTTCGGCTGGTAAACACATCTTCCAAAGGCTCGATGCCAGCACTTGCAAACAGAGGCAAAGTCTCTTTTAAAATGCGGCCTTTAGACAATGCAATGGTTAGGCTATTGGGCATGGTGTAATTTCTCAGTTAAGCAACGCGCTTGATGGTAGCGCCTATAGCGCCCATTTTTTCTTCAATACAGTCATAACCACGATCGATATGATAAATACGGTCAATCACTGTTTCACCGTCGGCCACTAGCGCCGCAATCACTAAGCTGGCAGAGGCTCTAAGATCTGTTGCCATCACCGGTGCCGCTTTAAGCCGTTCAACACCTTGTTGAATCACGGTATTACCCTCTACAACCATTTGAGCACCCATACGCGCCATTTCATCAACGTGCATAAAGCGGTTTTCAAAAATAGTTTCGGTAATCCGTCCACTGCCTATAGCAATGGCATTAAGAGCAGAGAACTGCGCTTGCATGTCTGTAGGAAAGCCTGGATATGGAGCCGTTTTTAAATTAACCGCTTTAGGCCGCTTACCGTGCATATCTAAAGTAATCCAATCTTCACCTGTTACTATTTCTGCACCAGCCTCTTCCAACTTAGCCAGTACAGCTTCCATAGTGTCTGGGCGAGTATCTTTTACTTTAATACGACCACCAGTTACCGCTGCCGCCACCAAGTAAGTGCCCGTTTCTATGCGGTCTGGCACCACGTCATAATGACAACCATGTAGCTTCTCTACGCCTTGTATACGAATGGTACCCGTACCATGGCCGGTGATTTTTGCACCCATAGCGATCAAACATTCTGCCAAATCTACCACCTCAGGCTCACGCGCCGCGTTCTCTAGCACTGTTTCCCCATCGGCTAAGGTTGCGGCCATAAGAATGTTTTCAGTGCCTGTTACGGTAACTGTGTCAAAAAAGATATGCGCTCCTTTAAGACGAACTGCTTTGGCGCGAATATAGCCATCTTCTACGGTAATAGTGGCACCCATAGCTTCTAAACCACGAATATGTAGATCTACCGGCCGACTGCCAATGGCACAACCACCTGGCAAAGACACTTCTGCTTCGCCAAAACGCGCTACCAAAGGACCCAATACAAGAATAGAGGCCCGCATGGTTTTAACCAAGTCGTAAGGTGCAATACAGTGGTCTAACGTACTTGCGTCTATCTCTAAGCTCAGCTTATCTCCTACCAACAAAGACACGCCCATGCGGCCCAACAATTCAATCATCGTGGTGACGTCATGCAAGTGAGGCAAATTGCGAATAGTGACAGGCTCCTCTGCTAGCAAGGTTGCCGCTAAGATAGGCAGCGCTGCATTTTTTGCACCCGCTATACGAATCTCGCCGTCTAGGCGCTTACCACCGGTAATGCTTAATTTATCCATAATCTTGTTCGCCCAATGTATATATGTCTTGGTTGTCTTGGCTATATAGCCGCTTAATTAAGCGTTTACACGCTGCCACTGATCTGCCGTATAGGCTTTGATACCTAAAGCGTGAATGGACCCATCTGCAATTTGATCCGTAAGGCAACCATAAACCAGCTGTTGTTTTTTAACGGGTGATAAGCCTGTAAACAGGTCTCCAATTACCGTTACTTGAAAGCTACAACCTTCGCCGCTAGGGATCACTTGTGTGCCAGCCAGTTGCTGCTCAATAATTTGTTTAACTTGTTCTGCGTCCACGATATTCTCCATGGGCTAATGAAATTGGGCCGTACATAATGGCGGCGTACATAAAAGGGGTATAATAGGGGCGCAATTGTAGCAAAATACTCGCTGTTATCGCTACCATCGATTCATAATTCAACGGATTCAAGACGGGTCATTCCAAAACGCAATGACGTCATCCATATTACCTTTATTTTGCGCCATGGCGCCGGCGAATTGCTGTCTAAAGGCTAGCCCTAAGTTAATACCGTCAAGAGTCACGTTAGTCACCATCCAACCTTGCTGACGTTTTTTCATGGCGTAATTGATGTCATAAGCCGCCCCATTTGCATAGACCTTTACCCAGACTTTTTGCCTTCCAGGCTTACTACTGCTGCTGGGGTTAGGTTGAATTTTAAAATTATTGATCCTCAGAGCCACCAAAGCTCGTGAATAGGTACTCAATAATGAGTGTTTAAAGGCGACACTAAAATCCTCTATTTGCTTTGCCGATGCCTGTCGATAAAATTTAGCCATAACACCTTTAGCAATACTGTCAAAGTCAATCACAGGACCCAACACCACTTCCATGCCTGTCAGTAGCTCAGGCTCATTAAGCACTACATCTTCGCTCTCAATTTCGCTGTTACGAATGGCTTCTAAGCGACCCTCTTCAAGCAAACCAATCATAGTTTGAGTGCTTTTTTCAACCACCTGACTAGCGTCTCCCCATTCATCGGCCTTTACCATCAAGGTACATAAAAGAAACAACACCCCGCACACTATCTTTGTACTGCGGCTATGAAAACTTGCCATGTTCACTATTCCTTATTTATTGTCGCCAAAGTTGAGTAAAAACTGGCCAATGAGCTCTTCTAACACTAGGGCCGACTGAGTGTCTTCAATCACATCACCATCCACTAACACATCCTCTTCAGCACCTACTGATAGCCCAACATATTTCTCTCCCAGCAAACCCGCTGTAAGAATGCTGGCACTGGAATCAATGGATAAATAATTCACCTGTCCATAGATCTCCATATGCACTTCAGCCATTAACGCATTAGGGTCTATATCAACCGCAACGACCTCTCCCACTGTAACCCCAGCCATGGTTACTTTAGCTTTTGGACCTAGCCCTGCAGCATTATCGAACAAAGCAGTAATCGCATAACTTTCGGCATTGCGTGACATATTGCCGCCGCTTACCTGTAAAGCCAAAGCCACTAAAGCAGCTACTCCAGCAACCATCATTAAACCTACACTCAGCTCTAACCATCTCTTGTTCATACTGCGCCTCCAAACATTAGCGCTGTTAAAATAAAATCAAACCCTAAAATAGCCAGGGAACTATAGACTACAGTTCGGGTTGTCGCTGCACTGATTCCTTGGGATGTAGGAACACATGAATACCCCTGATACAAGGCAGTCCAGCTAATCAAAAAAGCAAACACCAGCGCTTTAATCATGCCATTCAGCACGTCTTCATTAAAATCTACTGCCTGCTGCATATTGCCCCAATAGGAGCCACTGTGAACACCAAGCCAATCTACGGCAACTAAGTGCCCACCATATATACCTATCAAGCTAAAAATGGCTACCAATAATGGCAGGGAAATTATACCTGCCCAAAAGCGCGGTGCAATAATGCGATGGAGAGGGTCTATGCCAAACATCTCTAAACTCGACAACTGTTCTGTGGCCTTCATTAAGCCAATCTCTGCAGTTAACGCAGAGCCCGCTCGGCCAGCAAAAAGCAAGGCTGCAACAACGGGGGAAAGCTCTCTCACTAAAGTTAAAGCCACCATTTGGCCTACTGCCTGTTCGGAGCCATAGGCTGCCAGCAACGTATAGCCTTGCAAACCCAGCACCATTCCAATAAATAATGCTGAGACAAGCATGATGATGAGCGATTGAACACCCACTACATAGAGTTGCTGAATAAGCCTAGGCAGGCTGGATGTCTTAGGTTTTACAGCGATAGCCTGCAACAGCATCAGCAGTGCTTCGCCCATGCGCACCAACTTGCTCAAAACACCCGCACCTAGATCAGCAATAGGGCCATTCATTCTGATTGCCCCCTCAGTTCTTGTTGCAGGGGCGGTGCAGGAAAGTGGAACGGGATCACACCATCTGCCTCACCGTGGATAAATTGCTTTACTGCTGGGTCGTCACTGGCTTGCAAAGCAGCAGGACTGTCCTGTGCCAACACTCGGCCATCACCTAGCAGTATCACTTGGTCGGAAATAGCGCAAGCTTCCGCAATATCATGGGATACCAACACACTAGTTAACTGCATTTGAACATTAAGGTGTTTAATTAACCTTTGTAGAACTGCCATAGCAATAGGATCCTGCCCTGCAAACGGTTCGTCGTAAAGGATCAGCTCCGGCTCCATTGCCACCGCTCGAGCTAGGGCAACTCGCCTCGCCATGCCACCAGAGAGCTGTGAAGGCATAAGATCTCTCGTGCCGCGTAAACCTACTGCTTCTAGCTTCAACAACACCCGGTTATACAAATCATCTGCCGACAAATTCATATGTTCTCTTAATGGGAAGGAAACGTTTTCAAATACCGATAAGTCGGTAAATAAAGCACCACTTTGAAACAACACTCCCATACGCGCACGGAGTTGGTTTAATTGTTTGCGATTAAGCTGGGCAATGTCCTGACCAAACAGAAGTATTCGCCCTTCATCTGGTTGCAACAGGCCACCGATTAGGCGCAAGAGTGTGGTTTTACCAGACCCACTAGTGCCCATAATAGCAGTGATTTTTCCGGTATCTATGGTGCAGTTAAGGTTTTTAAATATCGCCCGGTCGCCACGATAGAAGCTAACATTTTGTATGTTAATAATGTCGTCTGTGGCCATAGATGAAGTCCCAGTTTGTAGCTAAGCAGGTGTTAAATAGGCGCTAAAGTTATCTAACCCCAAGTTTAGCATTGACGCGCTTAAGTGCAAAGAAACTTGCAAATTGCGTCGAGTCTTGTTTTCATTGCCCCTCTTCGTTTGGGCTCTATCTATCCAGGGCATCCATTAACTGTTTATTACCACTCTTATTAGACTTTTATATGTTTATTGCAATTGCCGCCGTTCTAGTTGGCTTAGGCTTACTCATTTGGAGTGCTGACCGTTTTGTCGACGGCGCTTCTGCTACCGCAGGCCACTTAGGAATGTCTCCTATGCTTATTGGCCTGACCATCGTGGCCTTTGGCACCTCAGCTCCAGAAATGTTGGTTTCTACAATGGCTGCATTAGATGGCGCACCGGGCCTGGCCATCGGCAATGCCATCGGCTCCAATATCGCCAATATAGCGTTAGTATTAGGCGCTACAGCAGTTGTTTCCCCAATACCTATCAGGGGCAACTTGGTACGCATTGAATTGCCAATATTAACCATCGCCACCATTGGCGCAGGAATAATATTGCTAGATTACTACCTTGATGCAATAGACAGCGTATTGTTATTATTTGGTTTGGTCGTGTGTTTGTATCTGTTTAAACGGTACCAGCAGGAACACCCAGAAGATCAAGTTGCGCCATTGGCTAGCATGACCTTAAAGGCAGGTATCATTTGGCTAATCGTCGGTTTAGTTGTATTGGCACTGGGCTCAAGGATCTTAGTTGGCGGTGCTGTGTATATTGCTACATCCCTAGGCGTTAGCGAGATGATTATTGGCCTCACCATCATCGCCATTGGTACCAGCCTACCAGAACTTGCAGCCTCCATTATGAGTGCTCGCAAAGGCCAACATGGCATTGCCTTAGGCAACATTATCGGCTCTAACATCTTTAATTTACTAGGGGTGATGGCTATTCCAGCCCTAATAAGCCCAGTTATTATAGAAGCTGACGCCTTGTGGCGTGACTATGGACTAATGCTTTTATTAACCCTATTTATGCTTACTCTTGGGTTTAAGGCCCGCCGCGGCGGCTCCATTACCCGGATCATGGGCAGCTTACTGCTGTTGATCTATGTTATGTATATGCTTTTACTTTATACTAATGCAACATAAGCCACATATATTCACTAACATGCCCCAGGAGATGTGTTGAGCCATAACAGCACTGTAAAACCCAGCCACACTCAGCTCAAAGCAAACGACTAATGGCAGCATTATTTCGCGGTCGCTGGCTGCCTATAAACATCGTTACTTTAGGTTTGGTGGTGCTGTTATTTTGGTGGTGGCAGCAAGTAGAGCAGCAAGCCACAGCATCAGAAGCCAACTGGATTCCAGACTACTACATTACTCACGCCAGCATTAGCCAGTATAATGAACAAGGTGCGCTTTCTTCTAGCATTAGCGCTAAGCGATTTACTCACATACAAGAGTTGGGCACTACCGATATGCTGCAGCCCAGGTTTAACATCTATTTAGACAGTAGCAACACAGCGTGGTTTGGCAAAGCAGACGAAGGCCTCATATTGGATTCTGGCGCGCAAATTAACCTAACAGGCAACGCGCTAGTCACTAACGGTCCAGATATTGATCAACCACTGAGCCTTAACAGCCAAAGTCTTAGGTTATTCCCGCAACAGAACTATGCAGAGTCTGACGATCAGGTTACCTTAGTCGCCAAGTATAGCCACTTGACGGGCACAGGAATGCAGCTCACACTCGACACCCAGCGTTTACTATTTTTGCACCAGGTCAAAGGCACTCACTCCGTGCCAAGGAATTAGCCATGTTATTGCCGTCCCACAATACCCGCAGAGCTTTTGGCCTACGCCACTGGCAGAGTATTTCTATCTGCATACTTACTAGTGCAGCATGGTTTTCGAGCCCATTAGCGTGGGCACTTGACAGCGACCGTCAGCAACCCATAGAAATCACCGCCGACAGTGTCGAACTCAATGAAGGGGAAGGTTTTTCGATTTATTCTGGTAATGTTATTATTACCCAAGGCACTATGAAAATTGACGCTTCCCGAGTAAAAATTACCTTCAACGACGACGGCATAGAAACCATGCTAGCCACAGAAGGCAACAATGGCGGTTTAGCCTACATGCGTCAAGAGTCTGAACCTACTGGAGATGGCAAAGGCGATATAATGGAAGCCTGGGGTAAGAGCATTGAATACCAACTTAATACCGAGCATTTAACCCTACTAGGCAGCGCTAAAATGATTCAAAGGGGCAACCAATTCAGTGGTCATGAAATCCTTTTCGACATGCCAACAGAAAATGTCAAAGCCACCGGTGGTGAAGGCAAGCAAGTCAAAATGATTTTCTTACCTAACTCAAATTAATTATCATCTGACACAAGTTTGGCACTGATCTCATGCACAATAAGACCACCACTATAGCCACCTTAGAAGCTAGAAATCTGGCTAAATCTTACAGTAAGCGGGCCATCGTAAAAGACGTCAACATTCGCATTGAGGCTGGTCAAGTGGTTGGCCTTCTCGGGCCCAACGGTGCCGGAAAAACCACCTGTTTTTATATGATTGTGGGCTTAGTCCGTGCAGACCGTGGACAAATTTTTATCAATCAAGAAGATATTTCCAATGAGCCTATGCATGGCCGAGCGCGAAAAGGCATTGGTTATCTACCCCAAGAAGCCTCAGTTTTTCGCAAGCTTACTGTAGCAGAAAATATATTAGCCATATTGGAAACTCAAAAACAACTGACTAAACCTGAGCGGTTACAAAAGCTAGAAACTCTGCTATTAGAGTTTAATATAAGCCACATACGTGACAGCCTAGGCATGAGCTTATCAGGCGGTGAACGCCGCCGTGTTGAAATCGCTCGAGCATTAGCAAGTGAACCACAGTTTATTCTGCTAGACGAGCCCTTTGCTGGAGTAGACCCCATCTCTGTAAAGGACATTAAACACATTATTCAACAGTTGCGTGACAAGGGTATCGGTGTGTTAATCACCGACCATAATGTGCGGGAAACCCTAGATATTTGCGATTTAGCTTACATCGTTAGTGAAGGTTATATTCTAGCTCACGGAACCAGTAGTGATATCTTAGCGAACCAGCAAGTAAAAGAGGTATACTTAGGCGACGATTTCACTTTATAGCTAAGTAAATAACCGAGTAAGAAACAAACCAAAACCAATAAGTTAGCGTTATTATGAAAGCATCTTTGCAGCTCAAAATGAATCAGCAACTGGCCATGACGCCACAGTTGCAGCAGGCGATTCGTTTACTGCAGCTTTCAACCCTGGACTTACAGCAAGAAATCCAACAAGCCTTAGACTCTAATCCCTTACTCGAACTAGAAGAAGAGCTTGACCAGCCTGAAGCTAACCCCCTAGAAACAGACTCTAACGACACCCAGACTGATGACCAGTCCAGTGAACATCTTGCTGACGAGCACCGAGCCGACAGTGATTGGAGCGAAGAAATCCCGGTAGAACTTGCCACTGATAGCTCTTGGGACGATATATACCAAAGCTCTACCACACCAGCAACTGGCCCAGGCGATGACTTTGATTTTGACGCCCACAATAGCCCCGAACCTAGCCTGCAAGAACACCTCGAATGGCAACTGAACGTGAGTCGATTAAGTGACCTTGATCAATTTATCGGTGCTAGCATTATTGATGCCGTAGACGAACGGGGCTACCTTAGCCAAACCCTGGCTGAAATTACTCAAGGCGTCAACCGCAATCTAGCTGAACAAGAGCTAGAAGCCATTGAGGAGGATGAAACTCAAGCAGTGTTAACCTTGATTCAGCAATTCGACCCTATTGGTGTTGCAGCACAGGATCTAAGAGAGTGCCTACTTATCCAGTTAAAATATTTACCAGCTGATACGCCTTGGCGACAAGGTGCTATCACTGTTGTGGATAAGCACATAGACCTACTTGGCAGTCACGACTACAATGCCTTAAGGCGACGTTCTGGGTACAAAGAAAATGAATTACTGCATATTTTTGAACTGATCACTAAACTGCAACCAGAACCAGGTGTAAGCATTGCTTCAAACCAAGCCGAGTATGTTATTCCCGACGTAATGGTACGCAAAGTTAACAACGTATGGCGGGTTGAACTAAATCCAGACTCAGCACCAAAAATTAGAATTAATCAGCAATATGCAAATTTTGGTGCCAGTAGTAATGCCGCCGATAAAAACTACATTAAAAGCCACTTACAAGAAGCCCGCTGGTTTCTCAAAAGTCTTGAAAGTCGTAATGAAACCTTATTAAAAGTTTCTGGGCGTATCTGTGAGATACAACAAGGTTTTTTGGATCATGGCGAAGAAGCCATGAAACCACTAGTACTTGCAGAAGTTGCAGACCACGTGGAAATGCACGAATCTACTATCTCCCGTGTGACCACCCAAAAATACATGCACACACCTAGGGGTATTTTTGAGTTAAAGTATTTCTTTTCTAGTCATGTAGCCACAGCCAATGGTGGAGAATGCTCATCTACGGCCATAAGAGCACTTATTAAAAAGCTCATTGCTGCAGAATTAACGCGCAAACCTTTAAGCGACGCAAAGCTTACAGATATGCTTGAGTTGCAAGGCATTAAAGTAGCACGCAGAACCATTGCTAAATATAGAGAAAGCATGAACATTCCGCCTTCTAACGAACGTAAACGGCTCAACTGAGCCCCCAGACCCCATAGGGTTAATAAAAACATATGAATATCAGTGACATCCTCACGCCAGAACGCACTCTGGCCGATTTGAAGTGTGCCAGTAAAAAACGCACTCTCGAATCCATTAGTAAGTGGCTTGGGGACCAAATGACTTCGTTTGATGGCAAAGAGCTGTTTAATGCATTAATCACCCGAGAAAAATTAGGAAGCACAGGCTTTGGTGATGGAGTAGCTATTCCACATTGTCGCTTAGCTAGTTGCACCCACGTTACTGGTGCTCTAGTGCGATTAGCTAAAGCGGTGGATTTTGATGCCATCGATCACCAGCCTGTAGATTTATTGTTTGTGCTTTTGGTACCCCTAGAAGCCACGGACGAACACCTGCAAATCTTAGCGACCCTAGCGGGAAAATTTGGCCAATCTGAGTTTCGCGAGAGCTTACGCAAGGCCACTGATGCAGGTGCCATGTACAAAATCGCTATCGCATAAATGCCCCAAAAAGGGTATGCTATATGGCTAATCTTGATGAGATCACGCTATGCTTATCATATGCTATTTCATTATTTTATAGAGCCACGCCCGCAAGGTTTTCTGTATGATCAACCAACAAATCACTATCATCAACAAACTTGGCTTGCACGCTCGTGCTGCTGCAAAGCTTGTGGGTGTTACTGGTAAACATTGTTGTAGCATCGAAATTGGTAGCCCAGGAAAAATGGTGGATGCAAAAAGCATCATGTCAGTTATGTTATTAGCTGCGTCTCAAGGTACTGTGTTACACCTTGAAGTAAATGGTGATGGTGCACAGCAGGCCTTTGACGAAGTATCACAACTGGTTAATAATTATTTTGACGAAGGCGAATAAGGCTAGCAGTCACATGAAATCCCGCCTTAAAGAACTCAACGACGCCCTAGACAGCGGTGCTTTTATTCAAGCCCGCCACATGCTCAATCACACCTTAAAACCCGCCCACACTGCACACTTACTGGAATCTTCTCCTCCAAGAGAGCGTGAAATACTGTGGAATTTGGTGAACCCAGAGTTAGAAGGCGAAGTACTACAACATTTAAGCGACGAAATTCAAGCTGAATTCGTTAATCAAATGAATACCGAAGAGCTACTACAAGCCACAGAAAATCTCGACACCGACGACTTTGCTGACATCTTGCAACAACTACCCAAAAAGGTAATGCAAGAAGTTCTTAATAGTTTGGGACTGCAAGATCGCGAGAGAGTGGAACAGGTACTGTCCTATCCAGAAGACACTGCTGGTGGCCTTATGAATACGGACGTTGTGAGTATTCGACCCGACATCACTATAGACGCCGTACTACGCTATTTACGGCGCCACGATACGATGCCAGAAATGACTGACAATCTATTTGTGGTAACACGAAAAGACCGTTACATGGGCTTATTACCACTCACTAGCCTATTAGTAAGTGATCCCAACACTCTCATTTCCGACATTATGGACACCGAGCGAGAAGCTATACCTGCAGATTTAGACGAAACAGATGTCGCCAACTTATTTGAACGTAACGATTGGGTTTCTGCACCTGTGGTAAACCAAGAGGGCCGACTTCTTGGTCGTATTACTATCGATGACGTGGTCGATGTTATCAGAGAAGAAGCCGACCACTCACTCATGCGCATGGCCGGTTTAGATGAGGACGAAGATACCTTTGCTCCCATCGTTAAAACCGCTAAACGCCGTGCAGTATGGCTTGGAATTAATTTACTAACCGCTCTCTTTGCCTCCATGATGATCGGCCTATTTCAAGACACCATAGAACAAGTGGTCGCCCTTGCTATTCTCATGCCTATTGTCGCAAGTATGGGTGGCATTGCAGGTAGCCAAGCGTTGACCATAGTGATCCGCGGACAAGCTTTAGGCCATGTTGAACGCAGTAACATTGGTTACTTACTCAACCGAGAAATTATCGTTGGCGCTCTCAACGGCCTGCTTTGGGCCACCGTAGTAGCCACCATTGCCAGCTGGTGGTTCTCAGACTTTACCATTGGTCTTATAATTGCTATTGCGATGATCATCAATTTAATCGTGGCTGCTGTTTTTGGTACCTCTCTTCCCGTCATCCTTAAAGCAATGAATATAGACCCTGCTTTAGCTGGAGGCGTTATTTTAACCACCATCACTGATGTGGTCGGGTTCTGTGCCTTTTTAGGCCTAGCCACATTATTTTACGCGTAAGGAATTTAATATGGGCAAAGTTAAGGCCCGCAAGGCCGCCGCAGAACTAGAAGCGCTGCAGCAAAATCTGCCTGCTGAAGAAGAGCTTAGTCGCACTCAAATTAAGCGAGCGATGGAAGCTCTACAAGACTTGGGTGGCAAGTTACTGGATCTTAAGCCATCCGAACTGGCTCGCATCCCAATGAGTGATACGCTGATAACCGCAATTGATGAATCACGCCGTATTGACCAAAATGAGGCCAAACGCCGTCATTTGCAATACATTGGTAAAGTCATGCGCGATGAAGATTCAGAAGCGATTGCTAAAGCCCTAGCTGTGCACGATTCGGGTTCCGATGAACACCGCCGTGTGTTCCATCAGATAGAAACCTGGCGCGATGGCTTAATCTCCAACAACCCAGATACACTTAATGAAATTGTACTGTTACACAAGGGAGCTGATCGCCAACACATCACTCACCTAGTGAAGCAGGCACAAAGCATGAATCAAGAAGCTAAAGCGAAGTCTGCGGCCAAAAAACTGTTTAAGTACTTGCGCCTATTGGCTGATATTTAGACACTCTAAATCCAATCTACCAGTTTTTGGCGTAGCTTCTTAACAGAGCCACTTTGAATTTGGCTGATACGAGACTCTGACACTTCCAGTATTGCCGCGATCTCTTTTAAATTGAGCTCTTCGTCATAGTACAGGGCAAAGATTAGCTGTTCACGCTCTGGAAGTTCCCCAATAGCAGTGGCCAAAGCGCTCTGAAATGCCGCTTCATCCACTTCTTTTGTAGGGATTAAAGCCGACAATGGGGGCTCTACGCCTTCAGGTTGATCTTCTATTTGCACTGTTTGATAGTTATAGTTTCTGCCTTTTTTCAGCTGCAAATCTTCCAAGCTCATACCCATAGCGTGGGCCAACTCAGTATCTTTAACCGTGCGCCCCATTTCTTGTTCTAATGCAGCAGTTGCTTGGTTAATTTCTCGGATACTCGTCATCACGGAACGGGGCAAAGTACTAAATCGACGCACCTCATCTAGCATGGCACCACGCACCCTCAGCTTAGCAAAGGTAGTAAATTGTGCGCCCTTGGTTGCGTCAAAGTTGTGCAGAGCTTCCAGCAGCCCCAACATGCCCACCTGAATGAGATCATCGATATCCACACTGGCAGGCAAACGCGCACTCAGGTGCAACGCAATTTGTTTTACCAGTGGCATATGCTGCACCAACGGGTCTGCTGCAGAACCGGGTGCATGGGATTGATAAAGTGACATATTGTGCATCAATGCGTTATTTCCAATTAAGCTTTATGTTGCAACAGCCGTTCGACAAAAAATTCCACCTGCCCACTCAAGCCAGTAGGTGGTGGCCAACGTTCTACCACGGCAGCCATGCGTGCGTATGCACGAGATGAGGTCGCCATGGGTGCAGCCTGAACAACTGCTTTTTGTTGTTTATTTGCCATTCGCAACTGCTCATCCCGTGGGGAGCTACCCAGATATAACATGGTAGCGCCTAAGTAATGATCAACTACGCGTTCAATTTTAGCGTATAACGCTTGGCCTTCTTTTTCGTTCTTCACCATGCTGGCTATAAAGTGGAACCGGCTCGCGTCATAGCGCTGATTCATTACTTTAATAAGCGCATAAGCATCGGTGATCGATGACGGTTCATCACAAGCGATCACAATAACTTGATGGGCCGCGTTTAGAAATGCCAATACGTTGTCGGAGATTCCTGCTGCTGTATCAATAATAAGGTAGTCTAACTTTCCATTGTACTCACTGAAAGCTTGAATAAGGTGTTGCAGCTGTTCGTTTTCTAACCCAGCCATTTCATAAATACCAGATGCAGCGGGCACCACTTGTATGCCAAACGGACCTATTTGAATAATTTCACTTAAGGTTTTTTCACCACTCATCACGTGAGCCATATTAAATGAACACTGCAGCCCCAAGTTAACATCAATATTTGCTAAACCTAAGTCTGCATCCATCAACATCACTTTATGGCCCTGTTTAGCTAAACTGGCGGCAATGTTAATGGAGGTATTGGTTTTACCAACACCTCCCTTACCACTGGTTACAGCAATAACTTGCACAGTACTTGAACTCATATTAGTGGCTCCTGTAGGACGCTAATCCCATGGCAGCAAGAGGTGTATCTTCTAAACTGCCAAAATTTGAACTGCTAGTGGACATGGCTTCTTTTGGAACTCTTTCACGAGGTCCCAAAGGCTTCCCTGGCGTAGTGTGCAACAATTTTGACAATGCTTCAATACTACCATGTTCCTCTGCCAACTCAGCTTCTACAGCATGGGCAACCAACTGCTGTGAACTAGGGTAGCCCAAGTCCAGTGGAATTCGCTGACCATCAGTTATCATTGCTAATGGCTGCTTTGACTCAATGAGTGCCGCTAACAGGCCACCTAAAGGTAAACATTCATCCAATTTTGTAGCAATAACACCTTTTACTTGGCCCAAATAGTGCTTCATTAAGTAGCGCAATGAATGAGACTGGCTATTAGCCGCTAATGTAAGGTATATGTTTATTTGATGGGGCACACCTAGCAACCCGTCTACTAAGTTTTGAATATGTGGGTCAAAGGGGTTGCCCCCTGAGGTATCCAACAAAATGTAATCTTTGTGGGTCATTTGATTTAAAACTGTAGTTAACTCGGTGAAGCCTGCCACGTGGTGCACGTCTATACCCAACATAGTGCCAAATACCCGTAATTGGTCTCGTGCTCCAATACGTTGTTGATCCATGGAGATCAGTGCAACCTTATGCTTACCGTGTTTCATGGCAAGTTGCGCACCCAGTTTCCCGATGGCTGTCGTTTTACCCACACCTGTAGGGCCTACTAGGGCATAAATGCCAGCTTTATGCACCAAGCCTTCGGAGCTAGTGGTTAAATTATTTTGCAGCCATTGCTGTGCATGGTCCCATAACTGGTCTGCATCGTCACTAGCTGGTAATTGTCCTAACAATGGGTCAATTAGGCGTTTTTCAAAGCCCATACGCTCAAGCCTTTGAGCAACCTTTATCGCTGCAGCACTAATAAAACTATTTTTTTGACTTGGACTCTGACTCATCTGCTGCTCTACCAACAAACGTAATAGGCCAAGCTCCTTTTCCATCCGCATCATATTGTCACTTGCCGGCACTTGATGTCTGATATCTGACTTTAGCGTGCTCTTAAAACGACTGAGTGGTGGTACCTCAGAAGCAGCGTTAACTGGTGTAATCGGGCGCTTGTACTGGTTTCCTTGAAACTTCATCCGATCCAAATTGGCACTAAGGCGATCGGAGAAGGCTGAACTAGAATGCGAGACTGCGCGTTTTTCGTCATAATCAATCGCCGCTACGATTTCAACTTCGCCGGCAATTTTATTGTTTGATAAAATGACAGCATCATCACCCAAACTTTCCTTAATCATGGCAAGAGCGGTGCGTGTATCTTTGGCTAAAACGCGCTTCATTTTCATCTTCTGTAAACCTTAATGCTTTTGGTTTTATTCTACAGGTGCTTACGCATCCACTAGAGGTTGTTGTTCTATGGTCGACACTACTTGAATGCCTTGTTCATCTGGTATTTCGTTATAACCCAATATCACTAAACCTGGGATACGGTTCTTAACCATCTTAGCAAGCCAAGGACGAATACCTGGAGAAACCACTAACACTGGAGGAATACCCTGTTGCGCGAGTCTCTCGCTGGTTCCTTGCAGGTTACCTAACAACTGTTCCGCTAGGTTAGGTTCTATAGCTAATCCGTGTTCTTTGCTTTGCTGTAATATGTTATGCAATTGTTGTTCCAATCCGGCATCTAATGTCATAACGGATAGATCGTCCCCCACCTGAGTGAGTTGTTGCATCATCATACGACCTAATGCAGGACGCACAGCGGCTGTCAAAATGTCAGGATCCTGACTTCTAGGCGCTTGCTCCGCCAGTATTTCGACGATTGTGCGAATATCTCTGACAGCCACTCCTTCAGCCAATAGGTTTTGCAACACTTTAGCCACCACACCTACAGACAGTTGGGTAGGTACCACTGCCTCAACCAACTTGGGTGCCGCTAGAGACAGCTGATCCATTAGCTGCTGAGCTTCGTCATGCCCCAACAATTCGTGGGCATTTTCTTGTAATACTTTATTTAAATGAGTAGCTAATGCGGTGGCGCCATCCACCACTGTATAACCCATAGACTGAGCATATTCTCTTTGCGAGGTATCAATCCACATGGCATCAAGTCCAAATGCCGGATCTCGCGTTGGAATACCCTCTAACGTGCCATGAGTTGTTCCTGGATTAATGGCTAAGTCTCGTCCCATCATGAGTTCACCCTGACCGCGGGTGACACCATTAATATTAATATGGTATTGGTTAGGTGATAAATCCAAGTTGTCTCTAATGTGAACCGATTGCACCAAGAACCCAAGTTCATGAGAAAGCTTTTTACGTACGCCTTTTATCCGCTGCATCAATGCACCACCCTGGCTCTTGTCTACCAAAGGAATTAACGCATAACCCACTTCTAAGCCAATCATGTCTAACTGTGGAATGTCTTCCCAAGACAAGTCTTTTGATTCTTGTTCTTGCTGCTGCTGCACCTGATCGACCGGTTCGGGTAGCTCTTCTTGCCTTGAACGCCGCACAGCAAAATAGGCAAGAGTGCCTGTCGCTGCGGCTAATAACAAAAACACAAAATGTGGCATGCCAGGTATCACACCCAACAATGCCATAATGCCTGTCACCACGATGAGAGCCTGAGGGCTACCCAACTGGCCCACCACCTGGCTAGACATGTCTGTGGTAGACGAGACACGTGTCACAATAATCGCCGTTGCCGTAGCTAATAATAACGAAGGTATCTGAGCCACTAAACCGTCGCCAATTGTCAATAATACGTAGGTTTGCGTCGCTTGCTCAAAACTTAAACCATGGGTGCCCATGCCAATAGCAAGGCCACCTACAAGGTTAATGAGTAATATAAGAAAACCGGCAACAGCATCGCCCTTTACAAACTTACTGGCACCATCCATAGAACCGTAGAAATCGGCCTCTGCTGTTACGTCTGCACGACGTTCTCGAGCTTCATCCTGACTCAGGACACCGGCATTTAAATCGGCATCGATGGCCATCTGCTTTCCTGGCATTGCGTCTAAGGTGAAGCGCGCACTCACTTCAGATACGCGGCCTGCACCCTTGGTAACCACTAGGAAGTTAATGATCATGAGGATGGAAAATACGATGATACCCACCACATAATCACCGCCAATAACAAAATCTCCAAATGACTGAATGACCTGCCCCGCAGCATCCGTACCTGTATGCCCTTCTACCAATACAATACGGGTAGAGGCCACGTTAAGGGCCAAACGCAATAAAGTAGCAAACAACAATACCGTAGGGAATGAAGAGAAATCTAGCGGCCGCATGGTATTAATAGAGATCATGACTATGATCAGCGCAAGGGCAATATTAAGAGTAAAAAACACATCCAATAAGAACGCTGGTAGGGGGACCACCATCATTAAAATAATCAGCAGTACCAAAATGGGGATTAACAAGCCCGTCAAATGTTTGACGTTGATTTGATCCTTTAAGGTTAACGCTTGTGAAAAATTCATAATAACTTAGGCCCTGACGCAAAAAGATAAAAACTAATGGGTTGTTTTTAAACGTTTTTAATATTTTATTGTTAACTTTTAGCAAATAGTGTCGATAGTTAATTCACTGACACTTTGCTCGTTACAACATGATCCTAAGTCTTTAAAAGCAATAACAGTGCCAACATTTGCTCTTCTTTAGTAATTATTTTACTTTGAGGGCTAAAGTCCTCGAAGATGAGGTCGATATTATCTATATAGCGATAGAGGACCTACCCATGAATGTTAAAACCATACGTAAACCTAGCCTTTGGATTATAGCGATTACTGCTATCACTTTAGGCGGTTGCACCATGTCCATGACCGCCAACCAAGCCACTGAAGCTGTTGCAAATACTCCCATCTATAAGAAAGAAGTTATTATTTCTACGGGCTATGCCAATATCAGCGCTCAAAAGAGTAAAAACCAAGCTCAGCGGCGGTTAATGGCGATTCGCGCGTCAAAACTAGATGCCTATCGCAACCTGACAGAACAGGTTTACGGCCAGAACCTCAACTCGACTACCACCGTAGAAGACATGATTATTGCCAATGACACAATGCGAGCCCATGTGGAAGGCATCGTTTATGGGGCTAAGGTTGTCAGCATCAACCCAATAGGTGATGATAGCTATGAAACCAAGTTAGAACTCGAACTAGATACTATGCTGGAACTTAGGCGTATTTTTTTAGTCGTTAGATAACTCCACTTACGGCTATCTCATGAAACTTTCAAATCCCCTACAGCGTATAAGCAGACTTTCCTGTGTTGCGTTGTTTGGGGTAGCCATTTCCCACCCCAGCTTAGCTAAACAAGATTCAAATGCTCCATTGTTAGTTACTGGACAGGCTTTGGTCGCTGATGGAGATATTGAAACTGCAGTAGTCCGTGCAGTTCTTGATGCTCTGCGCACTGCAGCAACCCAGCGTGAAGGTAAAATTACCAGCCATAGTATGGTCAACGCACAAGGTGAGCTGACGGAAAACATAAGCCTTCAAGCAAACCTAAATATCCGCCACATGAACCTATTAGAGCAAAGTGCTGTACATGGTATTGCTACGGTAAAATTAGCCTTAGAGCTGGATGAAAGCAAAAAAGACTGCCAACTGCCCCAATTAACTCAAGTAGTGACAACCGATTTAGCCTCGCCACCAGGCAACAATAATTATCACCAAGTTGATATTAATCAATTACTGCTAGATACCGAAGCTCAGTTTTCTGACCTAGCCAAAGAGGTTGATTTTGTCACCCAGAGAATTAATCCTGCCCTCAACACCTATCAAACAGCGTGGCTGGCCTCAGAAGCGTATAATCAAGCCGACTTTCACTTAGCCATAGGCGCTCAATGGCTAGAAAACTCTTCCAGCCAACCTATCGCAAAAGGCCTTAGTTCCTTGGTGCGTTCATTTAGCAGTCAGGCGGGCCAAAGCCCTACCTTAATGTTAACGGCCGCTTTTTCAAGCCCCTACCTTCCCCATATTGATTTATACCACCAGCAACAGTTTGCCCTGCCTCCCAATCAATCAATTTCCGAATCAAGTAAATCAATTCCTCAAACGCTAAGCCAGCAGGTGGCCACATGGGTACAAGAGTCATGGCGTAGTATTTACCAAAATGTGCAATGTGAAGGCAGCTACATCAAACTGAGCAAAATCATTGATCAGCCATTATGGCGTATTAACAAAGGCCAAATCTTAGGCCTAGAACAAGGCCAAAAACTGTTACTGTTGCCCCAGAATTACCAGGATGGGATTCTTAATCCAGATGCAGTAAGTGCGCCACAGGTGTTCAAAGTGACCCAATTACAACCTCATGCTGCCTTGCTAGAACACATTGCAGGGCCCGACAACATAACCACCTCCACCGCCCAGGTGATTGTATTTTGAACGCTGGCAAACCTATTTGCACAAGGAGTTAGAACATGAAAAATAGTCTTATATGCATCCTACTAGCTGCTAGCCTCTTGGCCAGCCCTATTTATGCAAACGAACAACAAACACAAGCCCACTTAAAGACGCTACTGGGTGAACTCCTGCAGTTGGAGCAACAGTTGGATGCTCGCAAGCAAGATAGTCATTCGATAGTGCCCGGTTCTAAATACCGCATCAAGCCTGGTGACTCTTTAGGGGACATTACGAAACGTGCCTACGGTGAGACCAATATCAAACTAGGCTTGGTGATGGACCTCATTATCAGTAATAATCCCCACGCGTTCTTCCGCAGCAACGCCAATTTTATTTATGCAGATAAAGTCATTTCCATTCCTAGCGTTGATGACTTTAGAGCCATGCTATTTACTGGCGATACAGACAGTTTGTTAAATGATAGTGCTGACAAGAGCCAGTGGATTCGTTTTCCTTAACCTCAATAAGAAAATTAAAGATCCCTATATAATCTGATTACGTAATTCATCGATAGACTCTGGAATAGTAAGT
>Ga0302118_10000202_pt1 | contig 27888 bp, 26 predicted proteins | sample AG5_331_MG_FD_203126 | JGI IMG/M metagenome (GOLD analysis project Ga0302118, IMG submission 203126) | Marine microbial communities from Western Arctic Ocean, Canada - AG5_33.1 | ecosystem: Environmental > Aquatic > Marine > Oceanic | place: Canada: Western Arctic Ocean | collected 2017-10-01 | reverse complement strand
CGTTTTTCTGGACGAGAGCATGCCATGGTGGAAGTGGGTTGCGGCAGCCTTGATCATTGCCGGACTAGTACTCAACTTGCGCTCAACAAAGTCGCCCACACCCGTAAAAATAAATTAGGGCAGCTGAGGCACACTAGTCATCATTAAGAAATTAGTGTGAACTAATAAAAATAATTAAACACAATAACGCCACCAAGGCCAGATGTGCCCACGCCAATACCTAGTTGCAGGTAACCTAAAAAGCGTTCGATACTCTTACCAGGAAGGCTAAATGGAAGGCTAATGGCTGCGGATAAAAGCGCCATGCCAGCGATAGAGCCTATGCCAAACAGCAACATATAACCCGCACCTATCCAAAAGTTTTTCGCTGCATTCAATGTTAGCACAACTAACGCCGCAGAACCTGCCATGCCGTGCATGATACCTATCATTAATGTACGTACTGGAAATGGACTTTTGTGTCTATGTTGGTGAGCACTTACATCGGTGTGAAGTACATAAGAATGGTGCTGATGAGCGTGAAGGTGGCGCTTACCATGGTGTTGATGAACATGAAAGTGGACGCCTTTACGACTCATACGCCAGAGTAAATCTAAGCCCAAATACAGCAGCATAAAGCCTACAGCACACTCCAAGACAGACGCCACATGATCCGGAATCAAGGTGTCGGCTAGCAATGCTGCGGTGCCAATGATAAACAGGGTAATGGTATGCCCAAAGCCCCACACAGCCCCATGGCGCAATGCTGCAGATGTGCCCTGCTTCTCGGTCACAATAGAGGCCACGGCAGCTACATGGTCAGCCTCTAGGGCGTGACGTAAGCCGATCACAAAGCCCACTAACAGAACACTTATTTCCACCTAACATCCTTTATTTAACGGCCAATTTTTTGCGCGTATTAAGTTAACGCCTGCAGGCGATATATGCTCATATTTACGTGTTCATAATTCTTAGCAATCACTACTTCACCGCCCAATTGGCGCAGCATCACTTGGGTTTGTTGGCCATAAAGGCAACTCCTAAAACTTGTATAGGATTGCCCGCCCTTTACATCCCCATCGACTTTGGCTTCCAACGACGCAAAATCGTAAAGATCCGGAAGGTTAAATTCTAAACCTGCCGCAGTTACCCTTAAGGACGTTTTTACTTCAGTAAGCCTTAAGCCCAGGGCCTCTGGATCCAACAAATACACACCAAACACAGATTCAAGCACATAGTCATAAAGCCGCTGCGTGTTCACTAAAATACTAAGCTTTGATGAATCGTTTAGCGGCGTAACCCGTTAGACCACCCAAAATGATCCAAAACACACCATTAGCCAAAGTTGTGGCATAAACAAATTGTGTTTGTAGGCCTTCTAAGGCTGCAACCACTTGTGCATCTGGGTGTAAAAAACCGGCGATTTCTGGGTGTGGCGCACCCACAACCCAAGGTGCAGCAATAAATACGATTGCAGCCGTTTTAGCCATACCAGGTAAAAACACTAGGCTGCCGATAGCTAAGCCTGTGGCCAAAACAGCCAAGACCCACCAAGATTGACGACCTTCAAGTGCAGCCGCTTCCATACTCGGGATCTCCGGAGGCAAACCTAATGCTGGAACCACAAAGAATGTCAGGTAACCGGCTAAACCCCAAACAATACCCCTAAACCAAGAAATATTTAAGTTAGCTTTGTCACGCGCCATGAACATGGAAGCCAATAAAATCATAGCAAAACCGAAGGCCGACAAAACATTAGATAGCGCTGTATAGCCAACACGTTCAAAACCATCCTTTACGGTCCAAGCTTGGTCATCATGAGAATGCGAATGGCCATCGTTGAGGGCGGCAGCCACCCCGGGTTCCGCAACTTCAAATGCTTCGGCCGAATAGATAATGGGGGAGACATGCAAGGCTTGAACGGCACTCAAAACTAAACCTGCGACCAAGGCAATACCTAGCGCAGTTAACACCATAGAACGGAACATAAAATTAACCTAAAAAAGGGCGGAGGCCCTTAGTGGCAAGGAAATGCAAAAGAGTGGCGGGTATCGTGGGCTGCATTGTGCGCCACATCCATTGGTGCAAAACCAACACCCATTAGTACAACCATGCCTAGAATTGCAGCAGCGGCCATTTGTACGTTGGTGTTTGCTAATGCTTTGCTTGGTGCAGCTGTATCAACTTTAGATGTAACTGTAGTCGTTGTCATGTACTTCTCCACGTGCTCACCCGCACGATAAAACTAGTGTTAGAGGGTATTAACCCATGAATTGTAGGGCGGTGTCCGGGCTAACAAGCATGGCTTGCTTACCGTTGCGGGGGCAGCACAGTTCACATTTAGACTGTTTTCCCGTTAAAGCTAAATTCGTGTAGCCACCTACGGGCCTACTTTATGCCAAAACGGTTAGATTTTGAAGCCTTAATGCGAGAGGTTTCATTCAACACGCGACTCATGGCACAGAATTACCCACCAAACCCAATGACGAACAGTGTAATTTTACTCAAACTTAACATCAAGCACTCGAAAAAACGTCTCTAGCGATGGTATGATGTGGGGCTTAATTGTACACCTATTTGATAGTGAGATACTCATGACTGCGTTCGGTACCCAATTTGTTCCTGAAATGGCTTTAGCCACCTTTGACGGCGAAAAGTGGAACGCTCCAAGTTTAGTGCCAAGCGACAGCATCTCAATACACCCTGGTGCCCACGTCTTGCATTATGCCAGCACTTGTTTTGAAGGGTTAAAGGCGTTTCGTCACACCGATGGTAGCCATCACATTTTTCGTATGGACCAAAACATCCAACGCATGGCACAAAGTAGCCGTTTATTGTCTTTGCCTGCAGTAGATACAGTGATGCTTAAAAGCATGATCCTTGATTTGGTAAGCCGTTACGCCGATGAAATCCCTGCGCCTCCTGGAACCTTATATTTGCGACCCACACACATGGGTACAGAGGCTGCTATTGGCAAAGCTGCCGCACCTTCTACTCAGTCTATGCTTTATGTGTTGGCTTCACCTGTAGGCGATTACTTTGCTGGAGGTGATGCAACACTGAGAGTACTAGTAGACGAAGACGGTATGCGCTGTGCGCCACATATGGGTATGGTTAAAAGTGGTGGCAACTACGCCAGCGCCCTGCCAATGTTAAATAAAGCACGGGCGGAGTATCAAGCAGACCAAGTTTTATTCTCTCCAAATGGCGATGTGCAAGAAACGGCTGCAGCAAACTTTATCTTGATTGATGGCAACGAGCTTATCACCAAGGCGTTAGATTCTTCCTTCTTGCACGGTGTCACTCGAGCATCAGTACTCACTTTAGCAGATGAAATGGGCTTAACCGTGAGCGAACGTGATTTGTCAGTAGACGAGTTGATCGAGCGCAGCGCTAACCCCGATGCAGAAGCGGCTCTATCTGGCACAGCTGCTGTTCTCACGCCTGTTGGCACCTTAATTCACCACGGCAAGGACTATACCGTAGGTACTGGCAAACCAGGCGCAACTACAATTAAGCTTCGCAAAGCTTTGAATGATATTCAGTTTGGCCTTGCTGAAGATCGCTTTGGTTGGTTAACCCAAGTTTAATGGGTGTTAATGGGCTTTTCCCTTCTTAATCAACCCAATACTGTGCCCGTGCTGTTAGGGTTTATTTTACGATTGCGAGAAAATACACCTAAATTTATAGGTCGGCCAGAATACTTAAGGTTAAACACGACAGGTTCTAGATCATGATCGTGCCCATCCTCACATGCAACGATCAATTGCGCCATCATCTCGCTGACTATAGGGGCATTTTTAAATTGATTGCCACTGGTGCCAATGGCCATGTAATAGCCTGGCACACAGGATTTATCATAAATCGGAGCCCAGTCAGGAGTTACGTCATACAACTCAACCACTCCTTTGGCTTGGTTGGGAATAGGCAAGGTTTGGATACGCTGAGCTAGGCGTAGGGCCTGCACACGCCATTGGTCGGTAAAGTCTTTATTATAGTCATCAGGATCCACCCACTGTTGATCATCACAATCGGGGTCCTCACTACCAATAAGTATATGGTTGCCTGTTTCTGGTCGACAATAAGCATGAATATCGCTGTCGGAACACACGCAGCCTTGTTCTTCGAAATTAAAGCCGGCAGGTGATGGCACATGCGCCACTTCATGGCGTAACGCGCGAGTGGTGATCTTCATATCTTGCTCAGCATCAACCATGGCATTTATTTTTGCCGAATGAGGGCCTGCCGCATTCACTACAACAGGGGCATCAATTTGATCTCCATTGACCAAAGTAACACCAACAATTCGACCATCTTGCTGCCGTATAGCCGCCACTTTAGTATTAAATTGAAAGCTTGAACCTTGGGCTTCTGCCGCCCGTTGCAGGTTATGTGTAGCCAATTGCGGGTCACTCACATAGCCACCATCAGGGAAAAACACACCACCACCAATTTTTTTGCCATTGGTCTCACCAAAACCCTCGTCGTCAGGGCGCTTAGCTGGAGTATAAGACTCTACGTTAAAGATAGGCATACGGGCGACATACTGCGCCTGATCCAATTCTTGGTATGGGGCCCCAATCGTGTCTAAAATCGCCATAGTAGGGCGTAAATGTTGATTGTTTTCAGTTTTTGCTACCAAGCAACCTACAGCATGGTATTCAATGTGGCCTCGTTCATCCTCCGCCTGCAAAAACTCACTCCAATTACTCCAGTACCGGTGGCTTTCATGAGCTATAGCACTGGTCTCAATGGTGGAGTAATAGGGCCTAATAATGGCGCAGGAACCGCTAGTGCTGCCATAGCCAGCAGCTGGCAAGGCATCAATATTGAGTGTATTTTTACCTTTTCGAGCTAACCCCAAAGCGATAGCCGCACCAATAACACCAGCGCCAATAATAATGGCGTCATACTTTTTATTCATAGGTTTATCCTCTTTCAGCTCCAGGAGCTACTCCACGTTTTAGGTTACAGCAGGGTTAATTCTGGCCAACATTGTTTCACCTTGGCAATGGCGCTAAAGTTAGACGCCATCAACTGTCCATCTTGCCACAAGGCCACTCCATCAATCTTGACGGTGGGATCTTCCACCATGCCGCAGATTTCACCCGGCGGATAATTACCACAGGTGTGAAAATGCAAATAACGAGGACTGGTAAACATGGTGTTAGACCAACGATCTAAATCCACTTGGGGGTCCAACGGGTGAACTGTGGCAGGGTGAAGTCCTAAATGCCAAGAATCTACTAACCAAGGTTCAATATTGAATTGCTTGGCCACTTGCTGATAATGATCTTGTGCAGCACGGATATCAGCTGCATCGCCTTCGAATGAACTAATCACCCCTTTGTCTATAACTGCAATAATACCGTTAGGCAACGACAGGCAAGTGGGTGAATATACTTTGGAGCCGGTCGGCGCTAAACCATGGCGAAACGCAATCTGGCCGCTAAAGGTACGGGCAGATATGGGTTTACTAACTGCAGCAGGAAAGCGAACCACTGCAACATCCGTGGAGCCTTTGCCTTTAGGTTGAGGCGGTTTACCCTGCAACTGGGTGCCAAAGGGACAAGTGATTTCAATATGTTCCGCCCCATCAAAAATCTCATTCACTGCTGTTTTTAGCGCCACCATTGCCGCATGAGGCACGGTACCCAAACCACTTTTTAACTGTTCTGTGGTGCGGGCGTATGTCATCAGCTTTCCTGGGCCTCCATCATTAATCTCAAACCGATCTTGATCGCCAATACGCGCCAAGAATATAATCCAATCCCAGTGCTGCTCTTTTAACATCTGCTCTAATTTTGGGTGTGGGCTATTGGTTGGCTCTTCAACCTCTAGTACTTCTACCACGGCACCAAGCTGGTCAACTGCGAGGGCACGCAGCGCCTTAGGCAGCTCGCTATCGTACCAGCCATACTTTGGATTTTCCTGCACCAGCAGCACCCGTTGCCCGCGCTTTAGGTCAATTGCTCCTTGCAAAAGGTTAGTTAAACCTAGGTCTAAATTCGTTTTCATCGCCGCTCCGCCTGAACCGTCAAGAAGGTAAAGGTTTCAGTGATAACTTCAGTAAAACCATGACTTAACTCCGCATCTACACTGATGCTATCGCCTGGATTCAACACGAAATCCCGCTGACCGTATTGATAAATAGCCTGCCCTTGCAAGGCGTACACAAACACAACTCCATGGCTAACATACTGGGGGGGATGGGACTCCTGTCGAACAAGGGTCACAGATCTGGCCTCAAATTGCAGCTCACTACGGGTATGTTGGGCTAAACTCACATATTGGTGACTATGGTTGCCCACCAAACGGGTAGAGACTAAGCCTTCACCACTCTTAACATGGGTATAGTCAGAATGTTCCGTCGCGATTTCTCGAAACAAACTAACCAACGGCACATTTAGGGCCTGACTGAGCGCACTCAAGGTGGCCATTGAAGCAGACGCGTGGCCTCGCTCAAGGCGACTGATCATGGCTGCAGATACACCTGATTTCTGTGCTAGGGCACGTGCGGTAAGGTTATGAGACTTTCGAATATCCCGTAGAGCTGATCCTAGTGCGGCGTCAAGGTTGTTAGAATTTTGTAATACAGTCATGGTTTAATTCCGGTATGAAAAGGCTTTCTTAAAACGCCTATCCAGATAGTCACCACAGGTGATAGCAGCAAGATCACCCTTATAGTTGGCACCAATAACGGACCTTGGGTCTATCACCGTTTCTGGGTTTGGATCATAGGCTAACACTATGGACAATCGTTCGTAGCCCGAGCTGTTTATTACGCGATGTGGCGTTGACTTGTAAGCACCATCAGTCCAATGACTTAGCAGATCGCCGACATTAACCACTAGACTACCTTCAATAGGCGGAGCCTCTAGCCACTGACCGTTAGTATCTTGCACCTGTAGGCCGCCTACTTGGTCTTGGCAAAGTAGAGTCAAGGTTCCAAAGTCGGTGTGCGGACCCACCCCAAACTGGTTAGGATCAGTATCTTCCTGATTAGGGTAATACACTAATGAGGCCCGGCTTAAAGGCTTCTCAGTAGTCTTTAAAAAGAAGTCTTCTCTAAGCCCAAGGCCTAGAGCAAAGCCCCGCATAAGGTGATATGCAACCTCATGGGCTTGTGTTAAATAGGCATTACCTAGGGCTTCAAGCTGCGGCACAAAGTTAGGCCAGGTATTGCTACCTCGTAAGAAGTGATCCTCTTGATGACAAGCATCCTCAATACCCCATATATAGCTTTCTTTGAAATCAGACAGCGCTTTGTCATCCATTTTAGCCTGCCCAGACCCCAACCATCCTCGGTGATTTTGAGACACTCCTACAGATTGTTTTTGCTCCACCGGGGCACGAAAAAACGTCAATCCAGACTGATAGAGCTGCTTAATAAGATGGGGATCTAATCCATGGCCAGTAACATACAAAAACCCTAACTCTTGGCTAGCTCGGTGTAGACTCTTTGCCACCTCTATATCAGCTTCTCCACGCACCAAAGAGGATATATCGATAACCGGTATTTGGTCTGCACTAACCCGCTTTACCTTAGTCGTAATCAATCGCTGCTCCCGCTATAGTAGCCAACGATATCGCCGTCTGTTGTGACTCCCAAGCCATTCAAACACCTATTCACATAGCTAAAATATCCTATAATTTGATTAGCCTCTAGAATTTCACCATCAGTAAGTCCAGCATCTTGCAGAGCTTGCACGTCTGCTTGCACCATAGCACCTGGCGTAAGTGTTAACTTCTGGGTGTAGCGCATCAAGGCCAATTCAGCGCCCTCAAATACTTGTTCTGGGTCCTGCTGGCGCAGTGCCTTCTCAACGGCTAAAGCACGCTCGGGACTGCCCATCAAATGACTGGCATTAGCCCAGTGGTTTGCATAAGAATAAGGGCATTGATTGAGCATTGATACATAAGAGCCAATAACCTCCTGCAACCACATTGGTAGTGTGTTGGCGTCGTCGTGCAATGCAGCACGGTATAATTTTACATGACCAAGCATGGTATTCGGTCTTAGGGAATGGACCCTCATTACGTTGTCCACTGTGCCGTGAGGAGTACGCGCCAAACTAAGGGCGTCCATCAGCTCTGGGCTGGCAACGTCATCATTAATCATTTCTATCCAAGCACTCATTAACTAAACCTCCTCTAACTTTCATCGCTTTGCATACGGGACTCGAGCCAACGGAAAAAACCCGACACCACTAAGATTAGCACTAGGTATTCCAGTACTAAAATTGTGTAAATCTCCAGGGGACGATATTCCGTCACCACTAGTTCGTTGGCCTTGCGGGTAAGCTCCTGCATACCAATAACCGATACCAAAGATGACATTTTCAGCATGTACACAAACTGATTGCCCAGAGCTGGCAAGATCCGTTTGATGGCCTGTGGCAAAATTACAAAACGCATTGTGTCTGCGTAGCTTAGCGATAATGTATGAGCCGCTTCATACTGACCTCGGTTGATCGACTGTATTCCGGCACGAAAAATTTCTGCCTGAAATGCGCTATCGGACAAAGCTAAGGCAATAACTCCAGCGCCGAACACACCGATACTGATGCCCATTATCTGGGGCAAACCGTAATACACCCACAAAAGTAACACAAGAATAGGAACCGCTCGAACCACCTCAACATAAACTCGGTTAAAACGGCGCCAGCCCTTTGAATCAGCCATTCCCGGCAGCGCCACCGCTAGCCCAACGACCACAGAAATAGCAATAGCAGTAAAGGACATAAGTACAGTCTGTTCTAATCCGCTCAATAAAAATTTAAGGTTTATAAGCCCCGACTTCTTAGTGGGGTCAACAACGTACCAGCCCCACTGAGAGCTACAAGACGATAATAAAGGAAGGCTTATTAGTAATAATATTAGTCTATTCATTTCAGACCTTCTAATGATGTAATATTTTGGCCAAAAACTGTTGGCAACGTAGGCTTTCTGGTTCGCTAAAGAACTTTTCAGGGGGTGACTGCTCCACAATTTTTCCGTCTTCCATAAACACCATGGTATCAGCCACTCGCTTGGCAAATCCCATTTCATGAGTGACGCATATCATGGTAATACCGCTGTCGGCTAAACCCACCATCACCTCCAGCACCTCGTTAATCATTTCTGGATCCAGAGCCGAAGTGGGCTCATCGAACAAAATGATATCTGGCTCCATACATAAGCTTCGTGCAATGGCTACCCGCTGCTGTTGGCCACCAGAAAGTTGACGGGGAAACTTGTCCGCTTGTTCTGGAATCTGGACGCGTTCTAGGCAAGCGCGGGCCCTCGCCTGGGCGTCACTACGGCTGAGTTTGTTCACCCGCATAGGGCCAAGAGTAAGATTTTGCATCACTGTAAGGTGTGGGAACAAATTAAACTGCTGGAATACCATACCGATACGAGCATCACGCCCGCCATCAGCCTGCACTGGCGCTATGAACACACCTCCTGCGTGAATATCTTCCAAGCCGTTGATACAGCGAATTAAGGTGGACTTGCCAGAACCGGAAGGTCCACAGATCACCATCTTTTCACCTTCATGGACTTGCAAAGACACTGAATCCAAAGCTTTAAAGTCACCGAACACTTTGTCGACGCCTTGCATGTTAATGACCACACGAGAGTGGGCTGAAGACATATTGCTTACTCCTTTTGAATAGCTAAAATTATGTTAGCACCGGATTTATGAGGGCGCAATAAATTAATTCTCTTGCAATTTCTTTTCACTCCTGCAATTATCTTTAAGCAAAAAAATAAAATTATAATGGGAGAAGTACCATGATGAATATGAAAAAGTGGGCTCTAGCAGCGGCTCTTGCCATTGCAGCCACTCCAGCGATGGCTGGATCAGCACTACAAGATATTTTGAGTGAAGGTGTATTGAAAGTGGGTACTACAGGTGACTGGAACCCCATGACCATGAAGGATCCAGCGACTAACTCTTACAGAGGGTACGACATTGACGTGATGACTGAGCTCGCAAAAGATCTCGGCGTTGAGGTAGAATTTGTTGCTACCGATTGGAAAACCTTGGTGAGCGGTGTTACTTCCGGTAAATACCATATGACCGGTTCGGCTTCTATTTCGCCAAAACGCGCCAAAGCTGCTGGTTATTCTATTAGCTACTTTTCGTTAGCAACAGTGCCTCTAACCTTAACTAAAAATGCTGACCGCTTTCGCGATTGGGCAGATCTAGATAAAGCAGATGTCACCGTCGCTGCCACCTTGGGTACCACTCAAGAAACCCAAGTAAAGCAATTCTTCCCCAATGCGAAGCACCAGATTGTTGAGGCTCCTGCACGCGACTTCCAAGAAGTACTGTCTATGAGAGCTGATGCTCACATCACGTCCAACGTGGAAGCTAAAAAGTTAGTGCTAAAATACCCACAGCTTATGATCGTACCAGTGTCTAAAGCCAAGGCTCCTACACCAATTGCTATGCTACTGCCACAAGCAGACCAAGTATGGATAAACTACGTCAATACGTGGATTAGCCTTAAGAAAGAGCGCGGTTTCTTTGAGAAAACTGGTGCTAAATGGAACCTTCTATAACAGAAGGTCACACGGAAATGCTGGGGGCCAACCCCAGCATTCCTGTACCACATTTCTGTATGTATAGCGTGCCAGTTAGTTTGTATTGCGCTAAGCTCAGGCTGTTAATGCGTTTTAAAAACCTAACATGGGATGAACTGCCTCCTCCTGGCGGTTATGGTTCAGAAGCCTACAGGGCTTTAGTTCCAGCCGGCAGTCTGCCTGCCCTGCAAGTGGGGGAGCATATCATTGCCGACTCAGAGGCAATTGCCGAATACCTTGAAGAAAGTGTGCCGCTACCACCAGCCTTGCCCACAGACCTTATGCAACGGGCACAAGTGCGGGCGTTAGGGCGCTTTCACGACACACGATTGGAGCCTTGCGTGCGCGCATTATTTTCGGATATTGGCAAACCACACCCTCGCATCAACGCTTTAGAGCAACTGAAACAACGCCTGCAACAACTGCCTAGGGCCTTAGCATTACGTCCCAATATCCAGTTCTGTCTAGCTGACTGTGGCCTAATAGTAAGCCTAGAATGGATTGCTGTTATGTATAGAAGCTGGGGGCTACCTCTCCCTTTTACAGGCATCACCACTGACTATCAACGAACCATGGAGCAACTTCCCTGGGTATCGATGGAGTTAGACAGCTACAGGCCTTTATTAGCACAATGGATACAAGCCAAAAACCCCTAGCCCTGAGCCAACTGACTTGGCCAGAGGTTGAAACGTATATTGCTACCGGCAAGCCGCTGTTATTGCCCCTTGGCTCATTTGAGCAACATGGCCCAATGGGCCTTATGGGCACCGATTATCTATGTGCCGAGAGCGTTGCAATGGCTGCTGCTGGAATAGCTGGCTGGCTGGTCGCACCGCCGTTGGTTTATACTCCGGCACCCTTCAATATGGCCTTTGCAGGAACCGTTTCAGTATCAGTGCCAACATTTACATTGCTGCTAGAAGAGGTATGTAGATCTTTTATTAGCCACGGCTTCAACCAAATTTACTTACTCAATGGCCATGGTGCCAACCTTGAACCAGCACGCCAAGTCATAAAGAATCTTGCACCCCACTCCATCATGTTACGCAGTTGGTGGGACTTTGACGAGGTACAAGACCTACGAGAAAAAGCCTTTGGGGAATGGGAAGGGATGCACGCAACACCTGCAGAAATCTCCATTACCCAAGTCCACCACCGCAGATTAGACCCGGACTCAGCGAGAGACCCTCCGGTGCTGTTAAGTGAGGCTTACATCAAAGCCCACAGCGGTGATCGCCACGGAGACCCGATAAGCCATCAGCGCACCTTCCCGGATGGGCGTGTAGGCTCTCACTCTGCCTTAGCCAGACCTGACATTGGCACTCAACTAATAGCACTTGCAGCGCAAGCCATTGTAGATGAGCTAAGCGACTAAACAGAGGCTAACTCGGCATGTGTCGAGACTGAATATCAAACAAAGGCTCGCTCTAAATCGGCAATAAGGTCTTCAATAGCCTCGCAGCCTATAGAAAATCGTAACAAGTCATCTGGCACTGGGCTGGTAGGGCCTTCTATGAGGGCTCTATGCTCTACAAGGCTTTCAAGGCCGCCCAAAGATGTGGCTCTAACCATCAGTTTTAGCTTGCCCATGATGATGGCAGTTTGTTCACGTCCGCCCTTAAATCGAATGGATAACATGCCACCAAAACCGTTCTTACATTGCTGCTTAGCAATATTATGCTGCGGGTGGCTGGGCAACCCAGGGTACATCACCTCTAGGACCTCAGGGTGGTTATGGAAATGTTCGGCAAAGGCTTGGGCATTGCTGCTGGCGCGTTCAACACGTAGATGCAAGGTGCGCATTCCCCGCAATAATAGCCAACTCGAAAATGGGCTCAGAATACCGCCTAGTTGTGCTCGAGTGCTACAAATGCGCTGCCAGCGCTGATCTTGTTGAGCGCAAGTGACTACTCCCGCAACCACGTCTGAATGGCCATTAAGGTATTTGGTAGCTGAATGAAAAACCAGATCAGCACCTAGCTCAATGGGCTTACACAGTAGTGGCGTTAATACCGTAGCATCTACTACTAACTGTGCGTTAGCTACGTGAGCCACTTGTGCTGCAGCGGCAATATCTACCACTTGCCAGGTGGGATTTGCAGGTGACTCAAGCCAAACCATGTGAGTTGGTTTGGCTACCACTACACGGGCTAAATCGGTGGCATCATCGGTATCATAAAAAGCCAGCTCAATACCCCAGTCATTACAAAAATCCACCATCCATGCGCGTAATGACCAATACATAAGCGTGGGCGCAACCAAACGCTGCCCTGGGCGCAATGATTGCACTATAGCGGTGGCTGCGGCCATGCCGGACCCAAACAGACGGCTTGCTTGGCCGCCTTCTAACCTACAGATCACGGCTTCAGCTTGCTCGCTATTGTCACTATGATCACGGGCATAGGTGCGAGATGCGTTGTATAGCTCGCCCTGTTCGTCGCGGGCATAGGTGGAGCTAGGCTGTATTGGTGGTACAACAGCTCCAGAGCGAGTGTCTAGGTAATGGCCGGCGTGGGCAAGAAGGCTAGCGTCTTGATGTTTTGGCATGCAAAGTCCATGGATAGAAATTTTACGTATAGGCGATTATGAACCGCAGATATAATTTAAGCTAATGGTTTGCGCTTACAAAAAAAGATGAGTTAAGCGACTAAACAGAGGCTAACTCCGCATGCGTCGAGACTGAGGATCAAACAAAGGCTCGCTAAACAGCCTTGCAGGGCGCATTTCCCCTAAAATTTCGATCTCAAATTCGGCGCCTTCAGAAATCATCTCCCTAGGGACAAAACCCAGTGCAACAGATTGTTCACTAAAGTGGGCATAGCCTCCAGAAGTGACAAAGCCCACCACATTACCATCTTTCCAAATGGGCTCGTCTGCCACTACATCGGCATCTAGCGCATCTACTATCAAGCTCACTAGCCTGCGCTTTGGAGGCTGTGCCAGTTCGGTAAGAGCAGCCGCCTTGCCGATATAGTCAGCATCTTTGTGGTAATCCATAAACCGATCCATACCTGTTTCCATAGGTGTGTAATCAGGTTTGTATTCTCGCATCCAAGATCCAAACGATTTCTCTAAGCGCAGGCTCATCATTGCGCGCATACCAAAGGGCTTAAGATCAAACGCCACACCTGCATTAGCTAAGGTATGGTACAAGCTTACTTGCTGCTCGACCGGCACATAAATTTCGTAGCCTAAATCGCCGGTATAACTTACCCGTTGAACTACAGCATCACACTGGCCCACCTCAATTTTGCGTACCGACAAAAACGGCATAGCGCTGTGGGAAACATCAAATCGAGTACAAGCAGCTAACAATTCACGTGCCTTGGGACCTGCAATTTGAAAGCCTATACGGCTCATAGAAATATTCTTTACGTCTACGTTTGGCGCCGGTAAATATTGCTCAAACCAGCGCATGTGGAGATCTTGAGCTCCAAAAGAAGCAGTGAGTTGGTACTCATTTTCAGCAAGATGAGAAATAGTGAAGTCGCCCATGAGCTTGCCTGATGGACTGAGCATGGGGCTTAGGGTAATCCGTCCAAGCTTAGGTAGTTTTCCTGCCATAACACCATCTAACCAGGTCCGAGTCCCTTCACCAGTGACGAGGTATTTACCGAAATTATGCACTTCGTTAATACCCACAGAATTACGCACGGCTCGGCATTCATTACCAATGGCAGCAAAGGCATTGGATCGCCTAAAGCTTGGGGTTTCCTCTAAGGGCTCGCCCTCGGGAGCAAAATAGTTCACATGCTCCATACCATAACCTTGCCCGAATACGGCGCGTTGCTGCTGCCAGATAGCATAAGCTGGGGTAGTATTCAGCGGACGACCCGCTGGCAGCTCCTCGTTAGGATAAGAAATGCTAAACCGCTTCTGATAGTTTTCTCGTACCTTGTTACGGGTATACGCCTTGGTGCAATAATTGCCATAACGCGCTACGTCCATAGCAAACACATCTCGTGATGGCTCGCCATGTACCATCCACTCAGCCAAGCTCAAACCTACTCCACCGGCCTGGCTAAAACCCGCCATCACGGCGCAGCAAGACCAGTAGTTTTGTAATCCAGGTATAGGGCCAACCAAGGGATTACCATCTGGCGCGAAGGTAAACGGCCCGTTAACAACGGACTTAATACCCGCTGTTTCTAAGCAGGGGAAACGCTTAAACGCAAACTCAAGAGAATCGCCAATGCGATCAAGCTTGTTGTCTAAAAGCTCGTGACCAAAGTCCCAACGGGTGCCATCTACGGCCCATGGGTCACAGTCTTGCTCGTAAATACCAATCACCAGGCCTTTGCCTTCTTGGCGCAAGTAACTTTCCCCTGAAGGGTCCATTATATGGGGTAACTCTTGATCACGAGTAAACACTTCAGGCAAGTCATCGGTAATCAAATACTGATGCTCCATTGGGTGAAGAGGCAGAAACAGTCCCACCATTTCGCCCAATTCACGGGCCCATAGACCTCCAGCATTAACCACATGCTCAGCATGGATCATGCCGTTTTTAGTGGTCACATCCCAACTCCCATCTGGGCGTTGCTTAAGAGCAGTTACCGGATTTCTTAAATAGATTTCTGCCCCTTGTATTTGGGCCGCTTTAGCATAGGCATGAGTGGTACCAGACGGATCTAGATGACCATCAAGTGGGTCATATAAGCCCCCTAAAATGCCGTCTGTATTAACAATTGGGCTTAGTTTTTTGATTTCTTCTGGAGTAATGATTTGCGTGTCTAACCCCATGTGCCTATGCATGGCTCTTGCCGCTTTGATAAAATCCATACGCTCAGGGCTATCAGCCAGAGTAATGCCCCCTACATGATGCAAGCCACAGGTTAAACCACTAATAGCCTCAAGTTCTTTATAGAGGTTAATTGTGTAGCCTTGTAATGCTGCCATGTTGGGGTCTGAATTAAGCGTATGAAAACCACCAGCGGCATGCCATGTAGAACCAGATGTTAGCTCCGAACGTTCTATAAGGCACACATCGGGCCAACCCAACTTGGTGAGGTGATACAGCACTGAGCATCCAACTACACCGCCTCCAATCACTGCAACTTGAACATGAGTCTTCATGGTTTTTATTCCTTTTATTATGATCCAGGTGCTGCCCCACCTTCATGGGTACGCCGATCTACAAAGTCCGTCAGTTCGTCGTCTATGGCAGCGTCTAACTTGGGCTCTTCATAATCCTGCAACATCTGCTTCCAAATTTTGTTGGCACGTTGCGTCGCATCCATCGCCCCCGCATCTCGCCAATTTTCAAAGTTAGACCAGTTTGATAATAACGGCGAATAAAATGCATCTTCGTAACGCGACATGGTGTGGGGAGAGGCAAAAAAGTGGCTCCCAGGCCCCACTTCTGCTATCGCATCCACTGCTAACGAATCTGGACTGGTATCCATAGGCTGCAAAAAAGCTTGCTGCATTTGGATCATTTCTGCATCTAGAATAACCTTTTCATAAGACGTGCATAACCCACCTTCAATCCAACCTAAGCCGTGTAAAACATAATTCACTTGGCCCAACATACACGCCCATAAAGACATCTGAGACTCATAGGTGGCTTGTGCATCAGGTGCGTTGGAGGCGTTGGCATTAGAAGCACGCAAAGGAATGCCATACATACGTGCTAGTTGGCCAGACACTATGGTGGCTTGGCTGTATTCAGGGGTGCCAAACGCTGGTGAGCCAGATTTCATATCTACATTGGAAGTAAAGCTGCCATACATGGCAGGTGCTCCAGGATTAACGCACTGGTGAAAGGCAAGGCCAGCTAAACATTCAGCATTTTGCTGTACTAAAGCGCCCGCCATGGTGATTGGTGCCATGGCGCCCGCAAGCGTAAAGGGAGTATAGATAACAGGCTGATTGTTTTCGGCCATAACAATGGCACCTTCCAATAGCGCACCGTCATAAATGAGTGGAGAATTTGAATTCACTACGGTATGAATAGAAGGCTGTTGTAACAGCGTAGCATGGTCAATGCCACGACCGATTCGAACGATATCAATCACGTCCTGCATACGCTGTCGGCCTAAGGCATAACCGCCCACAGGTTTAGTGGTCAGCCGTGCCATGGCTGCACCTGCCACAATGTGGCGGGTATTCACATTAACGTCGCAGGGTTCAACTGGAAAACCTGCCTGTAGTTGAACGCTGTTCAGGCTTTCACCCAGACGTAATAAATTACAGAAATCATCATAATTGCCCGCGATTCGGCCCCTGTCTAAATCGGATACGTTGGGTGTGCTGGCCACCATGGCAAAGGCAATTGAATTGCCTCCCATGGCGATATGCCGATCTGGACGGCGCCCATGTAAGACAAATTCGCTTGGAGTGGTAGCAATGGTTTGCATAACCCAATCAGCATCAAACCTAACCCGCTGTCCGTCGGCATCGACCATTGCCCCGGCGCGTCGCAAAATATCGACGGCTTGAGGGGATTGGAAATCCATGCCTGTGTCGCATAGTAATTTTAGTGATGCCTTATGAATGTCTTCTAATTGACTTTCATTGATCAACTCCATGGGTGCGTATGGGTTACGCATTTGCCGTGAGGGTACTTGACGAGAACCACCACTAGGCCTGGTTGATTTGTTGCGATTAGCGCGAGAACGCCTCATTTACACACCCATATGCTTGCCTTAAAAAGCCATCATAAGGTATTGTCTAGCTTATGAATAATTAATATTTTGTTGACTACCTATGAAATTATTTTATATATGCTGCGCTTACAACTAAGCCACTATCGGGTGGTTCAGGCGGTGCGTATTCATGGCACCGTATCAGCTGCAGCACAAGCCCTGGGGTTAACTCAGCCAGCACTAAGCCACCAAATAGCGGAGGCAGAACGGCGCTTAAGCACTAAATTGTTTGCTCGCGTGGGGAGGCGTTTAAGGCTAACCTCCGCGGGAGAGCTGCTCGCCACCAGTGCTGACACTATTCTCATGGAGGCTGGTTTAGCTGAATCTACCCTCATGGGCAAAACCGGTGCAACACCAGGAGAAGTTATTCGCATTGGTACTTTTGCCTACAACAGCTATCGCTGGCTGCCATTGTTTTTAAAACAACTGCAACACCAATGGCCCAACTTGTATTTTGAATTCGTTACTGACTCTAGCAAAGTGCCTATGACAAGCCTATTAGACGGTGATGTGGATATCGCTATTAGCGCAGGCAGTCTTGCTTCTAGCCGTGCCAACGTATACCCATTATTTGATGACGAGTTACTGGCTATATGTGCGCTTGATTACCCCACACCAAGCTGTGGTTATATGCTTGCTGCAGACTTTTTGGCTGACCCATTCATTACTTATTCCACTATTTATGAAACGGGGTTTGAAGAAGAGCTGTTGTGGCGGCCGGCTGGACGCAGGCCACTTAATTATTTACGTGGCGGAAATACAGAAGCCGTGATCGAAATGGTCAAAGCAGGCTTTGGCCGTTCTATTTTAAGCCGCTGGGCGGTACAGCCTTCCCTAGACAACCAAGAACTAGTTGCTCTGCCTGTCACCGAACAAGGCATGCCCGTGCATTGGAGTGCACTGGTTCGAAAAAGTCATCAGCATGCCGAGCTACTTAATGCCGTGTCTGAACAGTTACAAATCTGGTGCCAGCTAAATTTTAGCGGTTCAAGCCATCAATAAATGACTGCCTAGAAGGCAGTCGCTATTTGTTTAATTGCTTTTCAATGGTAACCGACAAGGCCACCTTACCTTCAGCACTGTAGCCTTGGCTTCGGCTCTCGATAAGCGGTATCTCGTATAGGTAGTTAACCATCATTCCTTCTGATTGCTTCAGTCCATTCTCAGACGTGTCAGCCATCCAATTCAAGCGCTCTATCTTAGCACCGTTGCTAAGGTGGAAATGAGCAACAGGGTCTCGGGCATAGTTTTCATTGCGCTTCTGTTTTTGCTCGCCAAGGTAGTGAGCGGCCATTTTCTGAAGGTGTTCCGGTGACCTTGAGGTTAACCCCTCATCTAACAAAGCAGCTTCTTGAGCAGGATCGATACTGTCTAACCAACGACAGAACCCGGGAATAGGCGAAAGAGTTGCGAACTGTGTAAGCTGAGGGAATTCCTGTTGCAGTTTTTTAACCACCTGCTTAATTAGAAAGTTTCCGAAGCTAATCCCAGAGAGCCCCTTTTGGGCGTTAGAAATAGAATAAAATATGGCGGTGTCGGCTAGGCCAATGTCTTCCAGGGGAGCAGCTTCGTCGAGCAACTCTTGCACATTACCAGCCATCCCTTTAACCAGGGCAACTTCAACGAATATTAACGGCTCTTCAGGCATATTAGGGTGGAAAAAGGCGAAACAACGGCGATCTGAATCAAGGCGATTTTTAAGATCATTCCAACTTTGTATTGCATGTACTGCCTCATAGGCAATCAACTTCTCTAGTAATTCGGCGCTGGAACGCCAGTTGATTTCTTCCATTTGCAGCAACCCAACATCAAACCAAGCACTCAAAAGGCGTTTCAAATCAGCCTCTAAGGGTGCAAGTTTTGGATGCTCTTTGCGTAATCGTAACAACTCAGCGCGCATGTCCACAAGAAATTTAATACCTTGAGGAAGCTCGTTAAACTGCGTCAGTAGTTTCATTCTTGGCGGTTCTAAGGCGCTACGAAGGTCTGCTTCCAGGTGTGTACGCTCACCCGAATCTGCAGCTAGCCAAGACTCTATAACCTGCTTTAGGCGCTCTTCATCAACAGAATAGTTATCAGCCATCAGTGTCAGAAAACGAACCCGTCCTTCGTCATTAAGATCTAAGAAGCGTCTGCCGAGTTCTGCTGCTCTTGTTCTTGCAGCCACCTCCCCACCGTTATCTTTAAGGCAGGCGTCCATCCAAGTTAATAACACCTTTTCATCGGTAGTGGTTAAGTGGGGATCAAGTGAGAGTTTTTCCAATAGTTCATGCTGTCGAGGCACATCGCGCCAAAACGGTACCCATCGGCGGATAGTCTTCTGAAATAATTGGTTCGCCAACTGCTGCATGTTAATCCCTCTCCAAAAAATGAGCCAGGGTCATCTTCCCAGCCGGTGGCACAATTGGTGTTTCAAATTGTGTGCCATCACTCTACCACCATTGGCCCTGCTCACAACTGCTTGACTTGTGGGTCGAGGATAGCCCACCCCGTTGCTTGTTTTAGATTAAGCGTCAGGTAAGGCAGCTTTTCCAAAGGAAATTTAAATACCTAGTGCAGCAATCACTTGGTGTAAATTTTCGAGCTCTAAATTTGGCGCTTTAGACAGTGGCTCTGGCGGTTGTGAAAAACGGTTAATCCAGGCTACGTTAAAACCAAAATTAACGGCGCCTGCAACGTCCCAAGCATTACTTGAATGGAACAAAACTTGGTTTTTAGTCACGCCAAAAGCATCAACAGCTAACTGGTACACCTGAGGATCCGGCTTGTATATGGCTAAGTCATCAACTGAAATCACCTGGTCAATTAAGCCTGTTAATCCAGCATACTCCACTGCGGCCTGCAGCATATTGGGCGAGCCATTAGATAGGATCGCCGTAGCAATGCCGGCCCCGCGAAGCTGTTTGAGGGTGGCAACAACTTCGGTATAGCTTGATAGTTGGTTATAAGCGAGGAGCAAACGCTGCTCCAGTGCGGCGTCATTTATTGTGTGGGTCTCAAGGGCATAATGTAGTGCTTCAGCAGTCACTTGTGCAAAGTCCACATACCGTCCCATGAGGCTGCGTAGCCAGGTATATTCAAGCTGCTTTTGACGCCATAACATGGAAATGGCCTGTGCCTGAGGGCCTAATGAGTGCACATGCTGCCCTACGGCCGAGTGCACATCAAACAAGGTGCCATAGGCATCAAACACACATAAAGAAACTTCTTTGAACTCAGAATTCATAACGGCATTCCCTCAATAGAAGCGTAAACAGATAATCAATAACAGCTTACTCCAATCTGAACCAATTAGCTGATGCAACACCCAGGTTTGAGAAATAGACTGAGAGTAACTACAGGCCTGAAACATTGAATTAAATAATGGATTTGTTTTCGCTGTATAAAGCGACTATGGTTAGCGTTCTTGTATATAAATACCAACACGTCCATGGCTTAACTCCTTGCCCAACCTTCCTGCGACTAACCGTGTAACCCGCTATAGGACCTACCCCTCATGAGTGAAAATAGTTACGAAAAAGGCCGCCTTAATTTACCTTTTGTTGGCTTCTGCACCTTTGCCAAAAGCCCTATTGCTGAAGACTGGGACAACATTAAGGCAGATGTAGCCTTTATGGGGGCCCCTTATGATTGCGGCACCCAATGGCGCTCTGGCGCGCGTATGGGGCCTCGTTCCATCCGTGAAGCGTCAACGCTGTTTTCGTTTGGTCATGGCGGTGCATACTCCTACGAAGACGACACTATGTATTTACAAGGTGTGAGCATTGTCGACATGGGTGACGCTGACATGATTCATACCAACACCGAACAGAGTCACGCCAATATTGAGTACGCAGTGCGAAAAGCATTAGCTGCTGGCGTTTTACCTGTAGTAGCTGGTGGTGACCACTCTATTAATGCCCCCTGCATCCAAGCCTTTGACGACCAAGGCCCTATCCATATCATTCAAATTGACGCCCACCTAGATTTTGTAGATGAACGCCACGGTGTGCGATTTGGCCACGGCAACCCTATTCGCCGGGCCTCTGAAAAAGGCTACGTTACAGGGATGACCCAACTAGGTATACGTAACGTGTCTTCATCCAATCGTGAAGATCATAAGAAAGCAGAAAGTGTGGGTTCTACCATTTTGTCTGTTCGTGACGTGCGAAGACTTGGCCCAGAAGGCGTATTAGCCCTGATTCCAGATGGCGTGAATTACTACATTACCATTGATATAGACGGATTCGACCCGTCGATAGCACCCGGTACTGGCACACCAAGCCACGGCGGCTTTACTTATTATGAGGTCATGGAAGTATTGCAGGGTGTGGCTAACAAAGGTGACGTGGTAGGTATAGATCTTTGTGAAGTAGCTCCAGATTATGATTTATCCAGCACCACCAGTATTTTAGCTGCGCAGGTTTTACTTAATTTAATAGGCTATGTGTTTCACGGCCGTGAAAACCGTAAAAATCTAAAGTAGTTGGATTTTAGGGCAGCGAAGGCACATCCGTTGCATTTGTAGTTCACTATTCCTGGGTGCAGGGTTAAAGCAACAAGAGGCAGACAACTTGTGAGTACAATTCTCAAACAACCTGTTACTGGGCCATCTGCGTGGACTGCCAAAGACTATATCGACGATACCAGCTATATCCATCACCTTAGAGAACAGGATCTAGCCGACATCAAAGCCGGGCTAGCACAGCTAAAAGTGTACGGTAAAAAGTTTCCCCACTTCGGTCAGCAGGATTTCCCGCTGCAGCACTTAGCAACCAAACTGACACAGCTAGTGGATGACCTAGAAAATGGCAGAGGGTTCTTTTTATTACGTGGCCTGCCTTTAGAACAGTTTACTCAAGAGCAACAACACACTATTTATTATGGCATAGGCCTTCACCTAGGCATTCCAGTGGCTCAAAACCCAAGAGGGGATATACTTGGAGCTGTGGAAAATGTGGGAGACCCCAATGACAAGCAAACGCGCGTATATGAAACCAACCTCTTTCTGCCTTACCATACAGACCCTTCCGATGTGGTTGGGCTGCTCTCACTGCGCAAAGCTAAGCAAGGCGGCCTCAGTAGCTTGGTAAGCTCAGCCGCCATTTACAACCAAATACTAAGCGAGTATCCAGAATACTTAGGCCTTTACTACAAAACATACTACTATGCCCACCTGGGCAAACAGCGACCCACTCCCTCTCCTTTGTTTAGCTACCACAAAGGCAAACTTAGCTGCCGTTATTTACGCCAATATATCGAGCTAGGTCACGAAATGCTGGAGCATCCACTGAGCCAAGTAGAGCTTAAAGCACTAGATATATTTGATGAAATTATGCTGCGAGACGAGATGCGCCTAAATATGATGCTTGAGCCAGGAGACATGCAGTTTGCCAATAACTACCTAGTACTGCACTCTCGTAATAGCTTTGAAGATCATGAAGACGTAAATCAACGCCGCAAGTTATTACGTCTGTGGTTAAAAATGCCCAACGCCCGAGAGCTGGCACCTGAATTTCCTGGCCGTAATGGGTTCCCATTAAAGCTTTAGCACAAGATTATAAGCAGTTGAGGAGGACCCGGGAGTCGGGTTATTGAGCTAAATCAGGGTATTTTTTATGGTACATACGGCGCAGCGCTATGAAATGTTTTTCACCTTCTAGTTTGCTCCACTTCATAATATTTCGTCCAAAATCGTTAGCTGTAACCTCTGGAATAATGTTCAGTTCTTGGCCCGTATTCATAGCCATTAATTGAACTTCACAAGCGCGATCTAAGAAATAAAGGTCGTCAAAAGCATCCCATAAGCAGGGCCTAGAAACGAGAACGCCGTGGTTGGCGCACATCAACACATCCTTGGTTTTCAAACTATCCACAATAGTGCCACCAATGGCCGGATCACCAGGATCGCCATACACACCAAGATAGGCAATGCGCTCCGCAAAACGAAGCGCATGTTGGCTCGACATAGTTACCGTCTGATCTTTTAGCAATGTCAGTGCTGTTATGTTGGGTTGATGTGAATGAAGAATGGCTCTAGCACGGGGAACTTCCCGATGTATTGCCCCATGAATGTTTAAGTTGCTTGGTTCAACTTCACCAACCCCTGAAATGATATTTCCATCAAAGTCTGCAACTAAAAAATCTGAACTTTTGGCTTCGGACCAATGTAGACCATATGGAAGAGCAAGAAAATGTTCGTTACTATCTGGCAGCATTGCCGTTAAATGATTAACAACACCTTCATTCCAATTATGTTCCGCCATATAGCGGTGAATAAGGGCCAAATCAAATCGCAACTGATTTTCAGCTGATAAGTCGTCAAACATATTCTAAATACCCATCAATTCTAAGGACTAACTAAAATATGATATTACTCGGGATCGTCTTGGAGATCAAAACTGACATCTGAAATTCAAGAAGAAACACTATCAACATATTCCTGCATTTTTTCTTCTGCCTCACTGCCAAACAATATCTCACAAGTCTCTTTCAGCCCTGTAGCATTCAATAAATCATCTTGCCGCACTACTAACGATATCTTAGATCGGCGCCGCAAAAAATCTTCAAGCTTGGTTATCATTTCATGCTTTGCCGCATATTCAATTTCGCAGCGGGTGTATTCAGCGTTCTCTATCAACAATTCTGCTTGGTTTTTATCATGTTTTATTTTAGCAACTAACTTAATGGCATTAGCACCATAACGTCGCCAAAATCGTTGTGATAAAGGTTCTGCGGAATTTTCCCACGTCATTGCATCAAGATTAATCGCGCGGGCTGCTGCAAGAAACTGTTCTTTTATGCCATTGGTAGGCTCACCATACCAGGTGATGTCTGGTTCTTTCAGTTTAATGTTGAACGCTTCTACAATCTCAGAAACCTCATTACCTACGTTGATGCAATCGGTTAACTTGCCACCAAATATACTGATATATTTTTGTTTTTTATTGATATCGATTGCGTGTTTACGCGAGAGCTTGACCCAATCAGCTGTACCACCATTTCCCCCTTCAATAGCGAGGGGACGTACACCGCAGCGCTCGGAAATAATATCAGCTCTGGTTAATGGCTTAGGTAGGTTAAGCAGCTGGTTAACGTTATCTAAAATAAAATCGCGATCTTCATCCGTCACTTCGCTAAGTGGTGACTCTACTTGAGTATCAGTGGTGCCAATGCACGTTTTGCACCCCATAGGGATGATAAAAAACAACCGCCCGTCACTGGCAAAAAAAGCCAACACTTTTTTGTTGGCACTGATTTGGTCCACAATTAAGTGCACACCTTTCGAAAACACATGATGATGTTCGGTTGATTGCTCAGTGGTTTCATTATATTTATCAACAAAAGGGCCTGCCGCATTAATTAAGACTTTTGCTTGTAAGGGAAAGGTTTCACCAGTGATTTCATCTTGCGCCGCTATCGTCCAATGATCACCGACATAGTCTGCCGCTTGTGAAGACACGTAGTTAGCAGCAATACAGCCATTATCAAGACTAGAGCGAATGAAGTTAAAGACAAAGCGGGCATCATTATCAAAGAGGTAGGCATCGGAGTATTCAAAACCGCCTTTGGCATTACTGGTGTTAATAACAGGCTCGATAGATGTTATTTTTTTCGGTGTTAAATAGTGAGGGCGCTTTGTATAAAGGCGTCCGAATAACCAATAAATAATAGTGCCAAGGTAGACAAAAAATGACGGAAAACGAAAGCCTTTTTGAATACAGGTTAAAAAGCGAATTTCTTTAACAGTAGAAGGATAGCTCTGCATTAATAAGTTACGGCTTTTACAAAGCTTATTCACTAACAGGTATTCATGGCTTTCTAAATATTTAATACCTCCCCAAGCAAGGTTCGAGGAGTTGGAACTAGTGAAACCAGCAAAATCACCTTTATCGATTAAGGCTACTTTTACACCTTTTGCAGATAGCGCCGCTGCTGCAACAGCACCATTAATACCGCCACCAATAATGGCAACATCGAATGTTTCGTTTTTAAGTTGATCAATATTTTGTTCACGCAGTAACATAGTATGCTTTACACCCTAGCCGTATCTAAAAGGTCATCTGACAACTCAGCAAAGCCTAAACCACCGAGCGTTTGAGTTAATTTCATAGCTTCTGCTGAATATTCGCAACACTAACACTTAATGGGAAGTGTTCAAACATATGCGACTGCCCGGTCAAGGTGTCGTCAATATCCGTTACAATAAATTTCATTGCGGAGAGCATTTCTCGGGGAACGGAAGGTAGAGGTATTAATAGCGATAAAGCTAGTGCATGTAATGTTACTGATATTTGTTGTGGCAACAAAGCAGACCAAACTTGAAGGTTTATCTTACCCATAGCCTACGCTAATTAGTCTAAGAATATTTCCTAATTTATTGGGAAAAAGGCATTAGTTAGACTGAAGTGGAGGTTGTTAAAGAACGAGCATATGCCGGCTAGGCTGGGGTCACTGAAGCACTTAACTATCAAACACTCCCAACCCTATCAAACCGAGGCATAGCCTCTAATAAGCTTTGAGTATACTGTGCCTGTGGTTGGGTAAAAATAGCTTCATTGTCCCCGGCCTCAACTACTTTGCCGTCTTTCATGACAATCACACGGTCACACATTTGCCGGATCACCGCCAAATCGTGGCTCACAAATAGCAACGTAAGGGACAATTGTTCCTGTAAGTCTTTCAATAGGTTCAATAAATCCGCCTGTACCGACACGTCTAAAGCCGAAGTAGGCTCATCACAAAAAATGAATTCAGGTCGGTACGCCAATGCGCGAGCAATGCCGATCCGCTGCCTTTCGCCACCGGAGAAGGCATTGGGCATTTTATTAGTGTCAGTGCTAGGCAAGCCCACTAGCGCCATTAAGTCTTGTGCTAACGCTTTTGCCTCTCTGGCAGGTACTAAACCTTGCACTTGAGCGCCATAGGTGATGTTTTCACCTGCAGTCATACGTGGATTCAATGAAGAGTAGGGGTCTTGAAAAATACACTGCATCGACAGGCGAAGCTGCTTAACAGCGTGGTTATTTAGATCGCTATAGAGGTCTATTCCTCGATACTGTACTTCACCCTGAGTTAAACTGTGAAGTCCTAATATCATGCGCCCAATCGTGGATTTACCGGACCCAGACTCACCAACGATGCCTACGGTTTCCCCTTTATAAACGTTAAAACTTACATCTGAAACGGCAGTAAATAGCTGTGATTTTTTAAACAATGTAGCCGGTGTAACAAAGGTTTTAGTTAAGTTTTTAACCTGCAAAACGGCGACTTCGCTGTCATGACTAAAGCTATCCCTTTCCTTCCTTTGAGTTAGGTACGACATCACAGAGGTGTTGTCTTTCATCGAAGGCCCTTCGGGCAACACAAAACGATGTAAACGCTCATCCATACGCGGTACGGAAGCCATCAACGACTTAGTGTAATCTTGCTGAGGATGATGTATTAGGGCTTTTGTTTTGCCCTGTTCAACATGTTGGCCATGACGCAGCACGTAGACGTAATTGCACATTTCAGCAACCACTCCCATATCATGGGTGATCAGTATAATGGCCACCTGGTGTTGTTGACTTAACTTCCTCAACGTTTGTAATACTGACTTCTGCACTGTCACATCTAGTGCCGTTGTGGGCTCATCGGCGATGATCAACGCAGGGTTGGCTGCAATGGCTATAGCAAACACTATACGCTGGCACAAACCGCCAGAGAGCTGGTGCGGGTACTTGCTCAAGCGATCTTCCGCCAGAGACACATCGGCTTGCTCCAATAACTCTATGGCGTACTTTCTAGCTTCTTCACCTACTTTAGAAGTATTGGCTTCAATCGCCTCAATGACCTGCTCGCCGATGGTCAGCACGGGGTTAAGGGCGGTCATGGGGTTCTGATAGATGTAGCCGATTTTACGGCCCCTTATTTTTTCAAACTGAGATTCACTACAATATAAGAGTTCCTCTGAGTTCAAACAAATTTCACCACTCCTAATACGTGCATTGGGATCTAACAAGCCCAAAACCGCTTTACCAATTGTAGACTTTCCAGCGCCACTTTCTCCAACCACCCCTACAATTTGCCCTGCCTTCACCGTTAAGCATATGTCTCGTAAAGCAAAAAAGTCGGCACCCTGCCCATCCTCAGAATTGGCCGGAGTATTTACCTCCAATGGATAACTCACGGACAAATTGGAAATATCCAGCAACACATTTGAAGTCGTATTTTCATTCATCAGTGTCTACCCCTTTGGCTGCAAGAATGGATTATTGTGTTCACGTATACGGTCTGCTACCACGTTAATACACAGAACCAATAATACCAACACAGAGCCTGGAACAATGCTAATCCACCACTTTCCAGATAATAGATAGTCGTTACCATTGGCAATCAACAACCCTAAAGAGGGCTCTGTAATAGGCACACCCACACCTAAAAAGGACAAGGTGGCTTCTGCACCAATCGCACCAGATAGACTCATAGGCACCATCACCAATACCGGCGCTATGCTGTTAGGCAACAAAAACCGCAACATAATGCGCCCGCCAGACAGTCCTGCAAGGCGTGCGGCATCAATATATTCTTTTTTCATTTCAGACAATGCCGCAGCTCGGGTTAGGCGCGCTTTACTGGCCCAAGTACCTATAATTAATGCGTAGATAACTTTATCCACACCTGTACCAAACATAGCCAACAACATTAACGCCAATAGAATGCCAGGGAA
>Ga0302118_10000199_pt1 | contig 27951 bp, 28 predicted proteins | sample AG5_331_MG_FD_203126 | JGI IMG/M metagenome (GOLD analysis project Ga0302118, IMG submission 203126) | Marine microbial communities from Western Arctic Ocean, Canada - AG5_33.1 | ecosystem: Environmental > Aquatic > Marine > Oceanic | place: Canada: Western Arctic Ocean | collected 2017-10-01 | reverse complement strand
TCGGTGTCACCGGTCAAGCAGTGGTGCGGGCACTGCAGGCTCGTCAAGAGTTGGTCCGGGTGGTGGACGATCACCCCACTGAACTCTCTCGTGAAACCGCGAAAAAACTCAACGTTGACTACCTTGAAGCACCGCAAAGAAGCCAGTGGGCAGAGTTGCTGAACAGCTGCCGGCAAGTGGTGGTGAGCCCTGGTCTGCCTGATACCCACCCAGTTTTCATCGAGGCCAAAACAGCCCAGGTGCCGATTCTTGATGAGTTTGACCTCGCTCAAACCTGGGACGATCGGCCCTGCTGCGCCGTCACCGGCACCAATGGAAAAACTACCGTAGTTACCTTGGTGGTGAACATGTTGGCCGAATCGGGCATAAAGGCCCGTGCAGTAGGCAACACGGAGATCCCGTTGGTAGCGGCCCTAGAAGATCAAACCATCGAACGGTTTGTCTTAGAGGCCTCTTCGTTTCGGTTGGCCCATACCCAAAAGTTTTCTGCCCATCCGGCGGCTTGGTTGAACTTCGCCCCCGACCACCTTGACCTCCACCAGGACTTAGCCGCCTACCAATCGGCTAAAGCACGTATTTGGGAAGGCCTTAAAGAGCCCAGCCAGGCCATTGCAAATTTGGCCGATCCGGTAGTGGCGATCCACGCTCCAAAAGGAGCCACCAGTTTCGGTACAAGTGAATCTACCTGCCGGGTAGAAAACGGGTGGCTGGTTTTTGAAGACCAACAAGTGGTGGCCGTGAACCAGTTGCCTCGCCGTTTCCCCCATGACCTGCTTAATGCTCAAGCGGCTTTGGCTTTGGCCATGCGGTTCGGTGCATCAGCATCGGGGTGTGCGGAAGCGCTGCGCACCTTTACTGGGTTACCGCATCGCATGCAGGTAGTAGGAGAAATCAATCGGGTGACGTTTATCAACGACAGCAAAGCCACCACCCCGCATGCGGTGATGAGCGCTGCTGAGGCTTTTTCTGATTTGACTCTTTTGGTTGGCGGGCGCAACAAAGGGGTGGACCTTTCGCCACTTGGTGCACTGACCCCTTCTCAGGTGGTGGCCTTCGGTGAAGCGGCGAAACAAATGGCTGCGGTCTTTAAAAAGGTTTGTCCGGTGGCCGTGGTGGGCTCATTAGAAGAAGCAGTAACCCAGGCGATTGCCGTAACAAAAACCCCAGGAACAATCCTTCTGTCGCCGGGCGGTACTTCTTTTGATCAATACGATTCTTATAGCCAACGTGGAGAAGAGTTCATTCGCTTGGTGCAAAGGTATAAAGAAGCGATGCCAGCATGAGTCTTACTCCAAAGCAACTCTTTCGTTCGCTGCGTAAAGAAAACGCCTTGACAAAGCCGAAAAAAACCGCCCGAGCGCCGCATAAACCGTCAGGCAAACGCAGTCCTCGTTTTCTAATTCTTGGAGCGACTGCTTTGCTGCTGTCCCTGACGGGGGTAGTGATGGTTCTTTCTGCATCATCGGTCAACGACCTCCAGGCTTACGACGATGCGTGGTTCCACCTGCGGCGCCAAGTGGTGTGGTTCGGGATTGGCCTCGTGGTGTGTCTAGGAGTAATGCGCGTTGATTACCGCTTGCTGCGGAACCTCTCAGGGGTAGCTTTGGGCACCGCCGGGGTGCTGCTGGTCGTGGTATTGCTTCCTGGGGTAGGTATCAGCGCTAATGGATCGGCCCGTTGGTTGGGGGTGGGCCCTTTGACCTTTCAGCCCTCTGAAGTGGCCAAGTTAGCGGTACTGCTTTTCTGCGCTGATTTTCTGTCTCGACCGGGGTACCACATTGATGATTTCAAAAAAACGGTCCGTCCGCTCTTAGGGCTTACCGGTCTTTTCGGTTTCTTGCTCATGATGGAACCTGATCTCGGTACGACTATTATTATCGCCTCCATGGTGGCCTCGGCACTTTTTTTCGCCGGCCTGCGGCTACGAGTTTTGGCTGGTTTGGGGGGCGTTGGGTTTTTAACGGCTGGGGTTCTGAGCATGAGCGCTGGGTATCGGCGACAACGTCTTTTAGGGGTGTGGGATCCATGGAGCGACCCACTTAACACTGGATGGCAAACCATTCAAGCAGGGGTGGCGGTCTCTAACGGAGGTATTTTTGGTTTGGGTTTGGGGGCCAGTCGAGCCAAGTGGGGTTTTTTGCCCTTTGCTCACACCGACTTTATTTACGCCATCGTGGCTGAAGAACTCGGACTGGTGGGGGCCATGCTGGTCATTTTCTTGTATCTCGTTATTGGCTTTACTGGTTTATCTACGGCCATCCATGCCCCCGATGCATTCGGGCAACTCTTGGCCGCCGGGGTTACCGTTTGGATATTGATCCAGGCATTCGTCAACATTGGTGCGGTGTTGGGCTTGCTGCCTATTACTGGGGTGCCTTTGCCGTTTGTGTCCTTTGGCGGCAGTGCATTGGTGGCCACCATGGGCGCTTATGGTATTTTGCTTAACGTCGCTCGACAGACTTAATACCTAATACAAAAACCAACGACCAAAGACTAAGCATGGCGAAAACAAAACGAAGTGCAGTAATCATTGCCGGTGGTGGCACCGCTGGACATGTTCTGCCTGGATTGGCCATAGCGCAAGCTTTGGTAGACGAAGGGATTGTCGCTGACGCTTCGGAGGTACACCTGTTGGGCAGCGAACGGGGGATAGAGGTTCGACTCGCTCCAGAGGCAGGTTTTTCGCTGAGCGCTCTGCCGGGGCGAGGTATTCAACGGCGACTCGCTTTGGCCAACGTAGCGGCGGTATGGGGTTTGATCAGGGCAATGGCCATGGCCATCAAAATAGTTGCCAACCGGCGGCCTGGCGTGGTGGTGTCGCTGGGCGGTTATGCCAGCGTGCCGGGGTCGCTGGCCGCAGTACTACTTCGGGTTCCGTTGATGGTGGTTGAACAAAATGCCGTACCGGGTGCCGCCAATCGATTGTTTGGCCGTTTTGCGACAGTATGCGTGGTGGCTTTTGACCACACCGGCCTCCCCAAGGCAAGGAACCTCGGCAACCCGGTGCGTGAAGAAGTGCGCCGACTGGCTAATGGGACGGGTCGTAGCGCCGCACGAGCAGATCTTCAATTGGATACCCAACACCTGGTAGTGGTGTTTGGCGGCTCGTTGGGGGCGCGCCGCATCAATCAAGCAACCGCCCAAATGGTAGAAGAATGGGCTGGAGCGCCAATTGTGGTGCACCACGTGTTGGGTGGGCGAGATTTTTCTCAGACCGATTGTCAGCCTCGGCAGACCCCTTTGAGCGTTGATTACCGCCCGGTGGAGTATGAGAATGATTTGCCAAGGTTGTTGGCGGCCGCTGATGTAGTGATTTGCCGCTCTGGAGCAACCACGGTGGCTGAACTCGCCACCATTGGGGTTCCGGCGATACTTATTCCTTTACCGGGAGCGCCAGGGGATCACCAAACGCTCAACGCACAAGAACTACAAACTTGTGGGGCGGCGGTGTTGCTGCCCGATGCAGACACAACGGGAAGGCAACTTGCACAGACCTTGAGGGAGTTACTGGAAAACGATACTCATCGAGCGACCATGGCCCAGGCTGGTGCAGCACTGGGCCGCCCCAATGCGGCGCAAGAGGTAGCAGCACTAGTGAAGGAGAAAATGCATGACTGAACATGATGCAAACGATGGGCCAGAGGCCGGGCTGAGCCAAACCTCTGGGTTGTCTGATGACCGCATGCCTGACCTTGCGGTGCCCCGGGCAGTGCATGTAGTTGGGGTAGGGGGCGCTGGGATGGGAGCCATTGCCGAGGTTTTAAACGCTATGGGGCACACCGTTTCTGGCTCCGACCTCAAAGAATCTGCAGGCTTAGACCGTCTGCGGGCTCTGGGGGTGACGGTAACGGTGGGTCATCACCCCGACAATGTGGGGTCGGCCGAAGTGGTGACTCGGTCCACGGCGGTGCCGGACATTAACAGCGAGTGCCGTTACGCCTGGGAACACGGGGTGCCGGTGGTGAGCCGAGCGGCAGCTTTAGCGGCTATTGCTGCTCAGCGTTCGAGCATTGTGGTCTCGGGGACCCATGGCAAAACAACCACTTCTTCGATGTTGGCGCTCATATTGCGTGAGGCGCATTGCCGCCCTTCGTTCATTATTGGCGGCGAAGTTAACGAAGTGGGCGGCGGAGCAGCCTGGGATGAAGGCGACCTTTTTGTGGTGGAAGGTGATGAAAGCGACGGGTCTTTTCTTCGTTTGCCCCGCAAGTTCGCTGTGGTGACCAACGTGGAAGCCGACCACCTCGAACATCACGGAGGCTTCACAGCGCTCCGTGAGGCATTTGAACAATTTGTACGTGAAACCGATGGCCCGGTGGTGGTAGGTATCGACGATGAACAAGGCGCTCTTTTGGCCCAAACCACCGGAGCCGCCACGGTGGGGACGTCACCAGAAGCCGACTGGTTAATTGATGCGGTAAACGAAAGATGGGAAGGGGTGTCGTTTCTTCTGAACGGCCCAGATGGCCAGAGCGTTCCGGTTTCTCTTCCGGTGCCCGGTTTACACAACGCACGTAATGCTGCGTGTGCGGCGGTTATTGCCTTGCTAGCGGGTGCAGAACCGGCGGCCGTTACTGAAGCACTTTCTCGCTTTAGTGGTGTGGCGCGACGCTTTGAACACCGAGGTAAAAAAGCTGGTGTGCATTTTGTTGATGACTATGCGCACCTTCCTACCGAAGTAGCAGCCACCATTTCTGCCGCAAAAAGTGGCAACTGGAACCGTCTGGTAGCGGTTTTTCAGCCTCATCGCTATAGCCGCACCGAAGCACTTTGGCGTTCTTTTGGTAATGCGTTTAGCGAAGCGGATTTGCTTTACGTCACTGATGTTTACCCTTCGGGCGAAGCCCCTCGCCCTGGTGTCTCTGGGCAGTTGATTGTGGATGCGGTGAAAGCAGATTGCCCAGGTTTGGAAGTTCGCTATGTCCAACGGCGCACTGACTTGGTGGCTGCTTTAGGCAACGAGTTGGCGGACGGCGATTGTTGCCTCACCATGGGGGCGGGAGATCTCACTACGGTTCCTGACGAAGTACAAATGCTTTTAAGTGACAACAATGAATGACGCCCTGCTGGCTTTATCTGAGGACCTTGAACAGGTTCCTCTGGTCCATGGATGCCAACAGGAGCATCCTTTAGGCGCTTTGTCTACCTACAAGGTAGGCGGTTCGGCAGCTTTATTTGTACAGGTCGAGTCGCTTGAAGAATTGCAAAAAGTGGCTGGGGTTACGTCCAGGCATGATGTTTCTTTTTTGGTTATCGGGCGAGGGTCTAATCTTTTGGTTGCTGATCAAGGGTTTGCTGGGTTAGTAGTGCAACTGGGCGCTGCTTTTGAAACGGTCTCCATAGAGGGGCCCACGGTCACGGCAGGCGGAGCGGCTCTTTTGCCGGTGGTGGCTCGCCAGAGCGTGCAAGTGGGTCTAAAAGGTTTCGTTTGGGCAGTTGGCGTACCGGGGTCGCTTGGGGGAGCGGTGCGCATGAATGCGGGCGGCCATGGCGCAGAAATGAAAGAAGTACTCCAAAGCGTGGTGGTCGTTGACCTCTCCACTGGGAAAACATCCCAATGGTCAGAATCGGATCTCGCACTGGGTTATCGACAGTCAGCGTTGAAGCCTTGTCATGTGGTGGTTGAGGCGAGCATGCTTTTGAGCATGGACGACACGGCAGGCGGACCACAAGAATTGACCCAGATAGTGCAGTGGCGAAGGAACAACCAGCCGGGTGGCCAAAATGCGGGGTCAGTTTTTACGAACCCTGCCCATGATTCTGCGGGACGACTGATTGAATCGGTGGGGTTGAAAGGTCACCGCTTGGGGACGGCCGAAGTTTCTACGAAGCACGCGAACTTTATTCAGGCGGACCCCCAAGGCCGGGCCGACGACGTCTATGCCTTAATGCAATTGGTGCAAAAAAAAGTTCAAGAAGAGACAGGGGTTATTCTGCAGGCAGAAACGGTAATGGTGGGGTTTGTTGGTGAACATGGAGGATAAAGAAAATACGAAGCCCCAGGGGGCAAGGTGGCTTCGCTGGGCATGGGCAGTTTTGGCCATAGTGGTTGTGTTGGTGGGGGCTTTTGCGGCTACCCGTTCTGCGCTATTGGCCGTCACCACTATTGAAGTTCTGGGCGAAGAGGGAAGAGTCCTTGAGGCGGAGGTGTTGGCGGCCTCTGGGTTGGTTTACGGCTCTGCCATGGTTGACGTAAATACAGAAGAAGTAGACGCTCGCGTAACGGCCCTTCCATGGGTGGAGGAAGCTTCGGTGGAGCGGGTGTGGCCTAAAAAGGTACGCATTAGTTACACCGAACGTACTCCCATGGTCGTAGCGGTGAATCCGGTGGGCGAACGGTTCTTGCTGGATCGCACGGGCACAGTTTTGGCGTCAACGCTGCCCGGGCAGGAGACCTTGCCGGTGATCCGGGTTGACTCGGTAGGCGGACCAGGCACTCGGGTGAGTGACATCACCCCTCTGTTGCGAGCGGCCGAAGAGGTCACCCCCGACTTGGGTGCGTGGATTTTAGCGTTGGCTCCGACCGGTGACGGAGTGCGAGCTGAGTTGGTGGGAGGGGTGGTGGCCGAGCTAGGGATCGGCACGGATTACCGAGATGAGATGCGTTCGTTGGCCACCGTGCTTACCCGAGTGGAACTTTCTTGCTTAGAGGTGATCGACGTCTCCATTCACCAAAACCCGGTTTTGCTTCGCACCCAGGGAACTTGTTAAGGTTTTTTTCTGTAGTAAAACCTTGACTTTCTAGGGTTTTTAAGATTTTTCTTCCACAGTTCAGCGACCACAGGTTGATGTTGTGTGACTACTCCGCGTAGTATCTCAACCACTAGAAGAGGTTTAACAACAAAACCCTAAACCTCAACCTTAAGGTTGGGGTGGGGAGAGTGAGGAAAGAATAAATGACAAACAACCCGCAAAACTATCTCGCAGTGATCAAGGTCATCGGTGTCGGTGGTGGTGGCGTAAACGCCGTCAACCGCATGATCGAATCTGGCCTACGAGGCGTAGAATTCATCGCCGTTAATACCGATGCTCAAGCGCTACTTATGAGCGATGCCGATGTCAAGCTTGACATCGGTCGTGAACTGACCCGTGGCTTAGGAGCCGGCAGCGACCCAGAGGTTGGGCGTCAAGCAGCCGAGGACCACCGAGCAGAAATTGAAGAAGCCATTGATGGCGCCGACATGGTGTTCATCACCGCCGGCGAAGGTGGCGGTACCGGTACCGGCGCTGCCCCAGTGGTAGCCGAGGTTGCCAAGTCGCTTGGTGCCTTGACCATCGCCGTGGTTACTCGTCCCTTTGGTTTCGAAGGCCGACGCCGCGCCGTGCAAGCCGAAAATGGCATCGTGCAACTGAAAGAAAAAGTTGACACACAAATCGTTATTCCTAACGACCGCTTGTTGAGCATCTCGGATGAAAAAACTGCACTGCTGAATGCCTTCAATATGGCCGACGAAGTACTCCTTCAAGGTGTGCAAGGCATAACCACTTTGATCACCACTCCTGGATTGATCAACACGGACTTCGCCGACGTAAAGATGGTGATGCAAGATGCAGGTTCCGCTTTGATGGGTGTGGGTCAAGCCACCGGAGAAAGCCGTGCCGTCAATGCAGCCCGCAACGCAATCTCTAGCCCGCTGCTGGAAGCTTCCATTGATGGCGCACGAGGTATTTTGTTGACCATTGCTGGACCCGCCGACTTGGGCCTGTTCGAGGTAAACGAAGCGGCAGAGATCATTCATGCCGTAGCGCACCCCGATGCCAACATTATTTTCGGCACCGTAGTTGACGATGAAATGGGAAGCGATGTTCGCGTAACGGTCATCGCCGCCGGTTTTGATCGTTGGGACGGCGACCGCCCAGCTCCCCGTCAACGTGCAGCTACCGCTGCTCCAGACAGCCCCATGGTTGACGTTTTTGCAGATACCTCTGCAGAAGCCGATGACGGGCTCGACGTACCAAGCTTCCTTAAGTAGGGGCCATGGCCCGGAAGTTGACACAACGACGATTGTCGTCGGGTCAACTGGTCTGGGTCGCTATGTCTGAGGTTGCCGACGGCGATATAGCTGTCGGCAACCCAGAACAATCTGTCGCCACCAAAAATATGGCGCACTCACTTTCTTCTTCTGATGCTCACCTGGCGCTCCCGCCCGGTGAGCATTGGACGTTTCTGCAACAAGTGCATGGAGACCAAGTGGTTCATGTTGATCGTCCCGGTGGACAAAACGGATTAACCGCCGATGGAGCAGTCACCGATTGCCCAGGAGCGGTCTTAGCCATCGCCGTTGCCGACTGCCTCCCTATTGCCTTAATCAGCGAAGGGGGAGGGGTGGCCGCCCTGCACGCCGGGTGGAGGGGAACAAAAGACGGAATTATCGAAGCAACGGTAAACCAATTGCGCAAGGTCTCGCCGGGAGAAATAGCGGCCGTTATGGGCCCCAGCATCGGACCCTGCTGCTACGCCTTCGGTCTGGCCGATCGACAATCGTTTGTTGACCAGTTTGGCTCCTCGGTAGTAGCCACCACTACCGACGGAAACCCGGCCCTTAACCTACGAGCCGCAGCTATTTGTTCACTTAACTCGCTGGGAATAAATGAAATCGTCGTGGACGACGTTTGCACGTCTTGCGACGACCGGCATTGGTCGTACCGGGCGAGCAAAGCTCCGCAAAGGCAAGCGCTGGTCGTCTGGCAAGAATCAACCCCTAGCCTTTAGCTATGGCTGCATCCTCTTTAGATTTTTCGCAAGTAGCGGAGCGTGCGGCGGCCCTGCAATCTGAACTCAACCAACGAAGCGGTGGCCTGACCCGACTGCTGGCCGTAACCAAAGGGTTCCCGGCCGAAGCAGTAGCAGCAGCGCTGCAAGCGGGACTAAATGAAGTTGGTGAAAATTACGCACAAGAAATGTTGGCCAAACAAGAAGTACTGACCGACCCGAAAATTGCCTGGCACATGATTGGAGCGGTGCAACGCAACAAAGTAAAGCATCTGGCCGGCCGGGTAACTCTTTGGCAAACCGTAGACCGCCCGTCGCTTATTGACGAAATTGCTAAACGAGACCCCGGGGCGGCAGTTCTCGTTCAGTTCGCCCCCTGGCAGACCAGCGGAAAAAATGGTTGTTCGGTGGAAGACCTTGAACCACTGGTTACTCGAGCGGTAACTGCTGGGCTGAAAGTAAAAGGCTTAATGACCGTTGGAGTAGCCGAAGATGAGCAAGCCACCATTGAAGCCTTTAAAGAATTAGTAAAAAGGGCCGACCAACTTGGACTACCAGAGCGTTCCATGGGTATGAGCGGCGACCTCGCAGCGGCCGTCGATTGCGGCTCTACGCTGGTACGCATTGGACGAGCGCTCTTTGGTGAGCGCCCCCCTCGGTTGCAACCTTCTTGAGCACTTGGCCAAGAAAAGAGAGAGCATGCCCCATTTGCTGGCTCTTTAGGCAGTAATGTTTAGCCCATGATGAAGAAGTTGATGCTTTACCTTGGTCTGGGCCCTGACGAGGCGTACGACGATTATCAAGATGACTTGGCACCACCGCGAGGGCCGTTGTCTTCGGGCCACTTTGCGGAGGCCCGTGCTGCCGCCGATGCCGACCAACAACAACTTCGGGTGGTTCCCCCCGGGCAGGCCTCAGTGCGCCCCTTGATGTCCCCTCCTACCGGCACGGTTCGAACAATCGCTCCTGCCGTAGCATCAAAGCCGCACGCCGTGGCCCCCACTTCTTTTAACGATGCACAAGAAATGGCCGACCGCTTTGTAGCCGATCAGCCCGTGATTGTAAACCTGCAGGGGGTAGACGCTGATCTCTCTCGCCGCATAATCGATTTTGCCAGCGGCCTCTGCTACGGCTTGGGCGGCGAAATGGAAAAAGTAGCCAACCAAGTCTATTTAATGACCCCCACCGATGTTGAAGTTTCCGCAGATGAACGTCGGCGCCTTGAACAAGAAGGCCCGTAGACCCGCAAAGCATGAATGAAATAATTTGTAGCCTCTTGGGGCTGTACCTGCTGCTGGTTTTACTCCGGGTTGTCTTGAGTTGGATCCCCCTTAGTCCGGAAGGTACCGCAGCCACGGCGGCGGGTTTTGTTTATTACCTGACCGACCCAGTGTTGGTTCCTCTGCGGCGCATTATGCCGCCTCTGCGGATGGGCGGCATGGGCCTTGACCTGGCGCCTTTACTGGTCTTTTTTGCGATTTCTTTTTTACGTCAAGCAATTTGCGCATAGTTAACTTTGCTTGAAGATGCCCCCACCATGGGGGCTATGAGGGCTATCATGCGCTTATGGACGGCGACATTTTACATATTCTCAACGACACACAGTTTGGTCAAAAACTTCGCGGCTACGACCCCCTCGAAGTAGACGAAGTGCTGGATGCAGCAATTGAAGAAATCAAAAACCTACGGGCGCAAGCCAAAGCGGCTACCGATCGAGCCACGCTGGCGGAAGAACTGGTTGAAAGCGAGTTAGGCCCAGCCCGGCAAAACCGTTTGGAAGCCGAAGAGGGGTTGGCCACCGCGAAAGAAGAAGCTCTCTCTTTTGTAGAAACCGCGAAAAAAGAAGCAGAAGACTTGACGGAGGCGACCGAGCGTGAGGTTCGTCAAGCGGTGGAAAAGGGCCGAGCTAAAATGCTCGCCGAAATGAAAGTCTTGGACAGCGACCGCCAGCGGATGCTTGACGATATGAGCATTATGGAAAAACACATCGAAGCACACCGCTCGCGTTTGCGGTCTGCATTGATGGACCTTGAGGCGTTGGTGGGAGGCATAGCTGCTCGACCGGAACCCGCACCGATTCCCTCCTCGTCTGACCTTCCAGGTGCTGGTGAAGGTGAAGTTGCAGACGACTCCAAACCTTTACCTCAGGTTAAGGAAGAAGCGGCAGCGCCGGAAAAAAATCTTGAAGAGTTGCCAGCACCAGAACCCCGTGCAAAAGAAAACCTTGAGGAAAATACCCCAGCAACTCCTGACGTTATTGCCGAAGAAGATGCACGGATTGAGACCTCTTCGATGGCTCAAGAAAAGCCAGAAGAATTGCTTGAAGAATCAGAATCAGAGCCAAACGAAAGCATGGGGGGAAATGCCGCGGAGTATCCGGCTACAGAAGTTGTTGCGGCTACTCCACCCCCAACAGAGCTTTTGGACGAGTTGCGCCAGTCTGTCGGTGGCGAGGGCGAAGCTATGGATGCGTTCTTCGACGATGATGAACCGCCATCTTCTTTATTCCGCCGAGGTTAACTTTTCTTCTGGGATGCCCATTTATTGCTGCCGAAGCGGCTACCATGCCGCCGTTCAGGTTTCAGGCTATGAACTGCATAAATCTTTGACCATGAGGTCAAAGACCAGGACAGGAGAGATAAATGGCTGAAAAAAAGAAAGCGGCTAAGAAAGCGCCAGTAAAAAAGGCTGCGGCGAAGAAAGCTCCGGCTAAGAAGGCTGCCCCAAAGAAGGCCGTTGCTAAAAAAGCTCCTGTCAAGAAGGCTGCCCCAAAGAAGGCCGTTGCTAAAAAAGCTCCTGTCAAGAAGGCTGCCCCAAAGAAGACCGTTGCTAAAAAAACTCCTGCTAAGAAACTTGTGGTGAAAACCCGTTTCGGCAAAGCCTTTCTTGACAAACAGAAAAAACTACTCCTCGAAGAACGCAAGCGTTACGTAAGAACCGCAGACATCCTTCAAGCCGAAGCAGACTCCCTTTTGGAAGGACGCGAACCTGGCGATGTTCAGTTCGATGAAGAATCCGGTGAAGGCGACTCAGTAGCGGTAGCCCGCGATCTAGACCTCGCCCTTAGCGCCCAAGCCCGCGATGCCGTAGACGCCATTGATGCCGCCCTAGAACGGATCAAAAAGAAAACCTATGGTGTTTGCATCAAGTCAAGTAAACCGATTCCCAAAGAACGCCTCCAGGCGATTCCCTGGGCCGCCGAACGAGTGGAATACAAAGTCGGCGGACTAGGCACCCCCTAGGCATCTTCGCCATGGTCGCCATGAAAAAGGTAAGCATTTGGGCTCCTGCGGCCGCCATCGGCAGTGCGGTATTAGCAGGTGATCAACTCAGCAAATGGTGGGCGCTTTCCACCCTTGACAACCATCAGATAGTCGACCTTTTTTGGACGTTGCGTCTTCGTTTGGTTTTTAATACCGGAGCCGCTTTTAGTCAAGGAGAAGGGCTCGGCCCCATTTTTGCCGTTCTGGTACTGGTTGTTTTAATAGTGGTAGCCCGCCATGGTGCAAAACTTGATGACCCCCGTGCCCGGTTGGCAACAGGAATTATTGCCGGTGGGGCCTTTGGTAACCTCGCCGATCGACTCTTTCGTGCCGATGGGTCATTTTTTAATGGAGCGGTCGTGGACTTTATTGACCTGCAATGGTGGCCGGTCTTTAACGTGGCTGATGCTGCCGTAGTAATAGGCGGATTGCTCATTATTTTGGTAGGAGTGGCCCAAGACCGCGCCCACGCCAACCAAGAAAATCAGACCACTCCAGAAAGGGGCGCCTCTCATGGCGAATGAACAAAGCGAAGTAATCCCCGAAGCCTTAGCGGGTGAACGTCTCGACCGGGTGGTGGCTTTCATGGCCGATGTCAGCCGAAATCGAGCCGGCACAGCCATCGATGAAGGACTGGTAACCCTCAACGGAAAAGAAGTTACCGCCCGATCTCGTCGAGTGAATACCGGGGAAAAAATTGTTATCGGCAATCTGCAGCGAAGCCCCGAAGCCGGTCCTGCGCCGCAAGACGAAGTAGAAGTTCCAGTTTTGCACGCCGATGCCGAAATTATTGTGGTGAACAAGCCCGCAGGCCTCGTCGTACACCCGGGGGCCGGCAACGAAGATGGAACCATGGTCAACGGATTGTTGGCCCAATGGCCAGAACTGGCCGGGGTGGGTTCCTCAGAACGTCCTGGCATCGTCCACCGCCTCGACCGAGGAACTTCCGGCGTTTTGGTGGTGGCGCGCACCCAACAGGCCTACCACCACCTCTCAGCCCAACTGGCTGACCACAGCATGGGGCGACGTTACAAGGCCCTCTGCTGGGGGCATTTTGATGCGGCTAACGGCGTGGTGGATGCCCCCATCGGGCGTTCCGACAAAGACCGCACCCGTATGGCCGTGGTAGCGGCCGGACGCCCCGCCCGAACGCACTACGAGGTACTTCAAGAATGGGAGCAGCCCGAAGTCTCCTTGGCAGAATGCCAGTTAGAAACCGGCCGCACCCATCAAATCCGAGTGCACCTCTCAGCCATAGGGCATGCCTTAGTGGGCGATGGCGCATACGGCGGAGACCGTATTGGCCTTGACCTTGATCGTCCTTTTCTTCATGCGGCGCATTTAGGTTTTGAACATCCAAATGGTTCAGGGTGGGTTTCTTTTGACACCGAACTACCCGATGACTTAGCAGACCTACTTACGCAACTAAAAGAGCCCGAACCGAATACTTAGCGGGTGGGCCATTCTTGGTCGCCGCGGGCCATGGCTGCAATGTCATGCAAAGTAAACGAATCTAAATAAGACCGCATATGGGTGCCCACGTCAGCCCAAATTGACAACAAGACGCACTGGCCTTCATGGTCGCAGGCCCCTTCAGTATGTGGCTCGTTAAAATCGCCAGCCACAATTGGGCCATCAACTGCGGACACGATTTGCGATAACAAGATTTCTTCCGGTGCCCGGGCCAACAAGTAGCCGCCGCCTACTCCCCGTTTAGAACGAACCAAACCAGCACCTTTTAGGGCTAATAAAATTTGTTCAAGGTAAGGCTGGGGAAGGTCGGTTTGATCAGCGATCTCGCGCACCGAACGCGGAAGGTCGCTTTCCTGGGCCAAAGCCAAGGAAAGTAAAGCACGGCTGGCGTAATCGCCACGAGTAGATACCTTCACGCCTACCGATACTAGACGGGGAATAGCCCGCTACGGTCATGTTCATGAACTCGGCCTCTGTTGCTTCTCCAATTTTGCCTGACTTTGCTGGTGGTTGCCTTACCGGTTTGGTTCCTGCGCTGGTGGAAGGCGACACCACACCGTCATGGATAGCCACCGAAGTGTTGGAAGCCTCGCAAATAATTTTGTTAGTTCTCGACGGGTTAGGTTGGCAACAACTCCAAGACCGGACCTCTATTGCTCCCACCTTGGGAGGCCTCTCGGGCGGGGCAATCACCACCGTGGCCCCCAGTACCACGGCGGCGGCCCTGACCTCCATAACCACCGGAAAGCCACCAGGAGAACACGGTCTGGTGGGTTACCGCATGCCAATGAACGGAAAAATTTTAAATACCCTGCGCTGGTCAACTGGCCAAGGTGATGCACAAAAACAAATTATCCCCACAGAAATCCAACCCTGTTTGGCTTTCGGCGGACAATGGCCGCCGGTGGTAAGCCAAAAGAAATTTTCTCATTCCGGCTTCACCCTGGCCCATATGGCCAACACTCGGCAAGTGGGTTACGAAAACCGGCAAGGCCTCGTAGATGGGGTAGTAGAACAAATCAACAACGGTGAGCCCTTCGTCTATGCCTACTGGGACCGCATTGACCTGATGGGCCACGAGTTTGGTTTCGGCGATCAATACTGCGAAGAATTAGTTGCTTGTGACAAAATGATTGCTCAACTAATTGACCGTTTAGGGCCGGGGGTGGCTTTGCTAGTAACCGCTGACCATGGTCAAGTAGAGGTGGGTGACCGCATGCTGGATCTTCCCCCCGAAGTAACCAGCCTGATTGATGGGCAAAGCGGTGAAGCTCGTTTTCGGTGGCTGCATGCTCGCTTGGGAAGCAATCAGGACCTCTACCAGGCGGCTATCGAGGCATTCGCTGACGTGGCATGGGTAGTTACCGCAGAGCAAACGGTGCGCCAAGGATGGTTTGGTCCGAAAGTTACCGAAGCGGCCCGCTCTCGATTAGGAGACGTTGCCTTGGTGGCACGAGACCCGGTGGGCTTTCGAGACGCCGCCGAAGTCATGTCGATTGATCTAATCGGACGCCACGGTTCGCTTACTGCCGAAGAAATGCTGGTACCGGCGATAAGTGTGGTGACCTGACCCGCACGGCGGCTTTCGTGGCGTAGAGTCAATTTCAATGGAATCTCCGGACGTAAAAAACACCAACCTCGAACTTCCCGAAGTTATTTCGGCGCCCGACACGAGCGAAGAAAAAACGGGCCACCAGCAACCCAATGAAGTGATTGAACAACCAGCCAAGGTCATGCGGGTAGGGACCATGATGCGCCAACTCCTTGAAGAGGTGCGTTCCGCCACCTTGGACGAAGCCAGCCGAGGACGGCTAAAAGAAATATTTGAAAGCGCCGTAGAAGAAATCGGCTCAACCCTGACCGACGACCTGCGGGCCGAACTTGGCCGCCTGGTCTTGCCTTTTGCCGACGAAGCGCCCAGCGCCGCCGAACTCCAGATTGCTCACGCCCAACTGGTGGGCTGGTTAGAAGGCTTAGTGCAGGGCATACAAGCCACCTTGTTTGCCCAACAACTGGAAATGCAACAACAACTAGCGGGCATGCGCGTCGGTGAAATCGGCACCGGAGAAGAGCACAACCCCGAACGCCCTCACGGCAGTTACCTCTAAGTCGGATAATTGTTTTCTATGAACCGGTTAACTGTTTCGTTATCTGATAAACCATCAGGCACCCATGGCTGATTCTTTTACCCACCTCCACGTCCACACCGAGTACTCCATGTTGGACGGCGCAGCCCGTATCGATGATCTGGTGACGGCGGCGGTAGCTGACGGCCAGACTGCTTTGGGGATCACCGACCACGGCAACATGTACGGGATTTTGGACTTCTACCGGGCCTGTCACGCACAAGGGGTGAAACCCATTTTGGGCACCGAAGCGTACATGGCCTACGACTCTCGACATGAGCGCCCCTCGCGAAGAGGCCGAGTGGACGACTCAGGCGGGGACACCGGAAAAGGGCGCAAACTCTACTACCACCTGACTTTGCTGGCCGAAAACCAAACGGGCTACCGCAATCTCATTCAGGTTGCTAGCCGGGCCTTTATGGAGGGCTACTACTACAAGCCACGAGTGGATTGGGAAGTGTTGTCCGACCACCATGAAGGATTGATTGCTACCACCGGTTGCCTCGGTGGGCAAGTACTGCAGGCCTTAATGGCCGACGACTATGAAGGCGCCAAAGCAAAAGCTGCCCGCCTACAAGACATTTTTGGTCGAGAAAGCTTGTTTGTAGAACTCCAAGACCACGACATTCCCGAACAACACCGCACCAACCCGCAGCTCATCAAGTTGGCCAAAGAAATCGGTGCCCCTTTGCTGGCCACCAACGACAGTCATTACACCCACCAACACGACGCCAAAAACCACGATGCGTTGCTGTGTGTGCAAACCAGTTCGTTAATGAAAGACCCCAACCGTTTCAAATTTCACGGCGACCAGCACTACCTCAAATCTGCTTACGAGATGCGCAACCTTTTTTCTGAAGTGCCGGAATCCTGTGACAACACGCTGCTTATCGCCGAACGTGCCAACGTTGAAATTGAGTTTGGCAGCCCACAACTCCCAGACTTTCCCATCCCCGAAGGGTTCGATGGCGACGACGCCTACCTTGAGCACCTGACCCTGACCGGCGCAAAAAAACGCTGGGGTGACAAGTTGCCCGAAAAAGTGACCGACCGTTTGGTTTACGAACTGCGGGTTATCCGCGACATGGGGTTCTCTTCGTATTTTTTAATTACTTGGGACCTCATCCGCTATGCCCGAGATCGCGGCATCCGGGTGGGACCGGGCCGAGGAAGCGCCGCCGGTTGTGCGGTGGCCTATTGCCTGCAAATAACCGACCTAGACCCCATTCGGTACGACCTTTTGTTCGAACGTTTCCTAAACCCGGGCCGTGCCTCTATGCCCGATATCGATATGGACTTCGACTCCCGTTATCGAGATGAGTTGATCCGTTACGCCGCCGATAAATACGGCCGCGACCATGTGGCCCAGATTGTTACTTTTTCTCAAATCAAAGCGCGCGCTGCCGTGCGAGATGCTGCCCGAGTGTTGGACTTCCCCTACGGCATGGGAGACAAAGTAGCCAAAGCCATGCCGCCGTTGATCATGGGTCGAGATACGCCGCTGGCCGCCTGCCTGGAAGAAGTTGAAGAACACCGGGCCGGCTACAAAATGGCCACCGAGTTGCGTGAAATGTACAAAACGGACGAAAACGTACGACAAATCATTGACGTCGCCAAAGGGCTCGAAGGGATGCGCCGTCAAGACGGTATTCATGCTGCCGCCGTAGTGATTACCAAACAGCCACTCACCGACTATTTGCCTATTCAACGAAAACCAGAGTCCGGCCAAGACCCAGACTTGGCACCGGTAGTTACCCAATACGAAATGCACGGGGTGGAAGATTTAGGCCTCCTCAAAATGGATTTTTTGGGCCTTCGCAACCTTGACGTCATCACTGACACCTTGGAGTTAATTAAAAAAACCCGCGGAGAAACGGTCGACATTGACAATGTTGACCTGGAAGACGAAGAGACTTTTGCCTTGCTGGCGGCCGGCGACTCCATTGGTGTTTTCCAATTGGAGTCCACCCCGATGCGTGCTTTGATGCGCTCGCTGGCCCCCAACAGTTTCGAAGACGTTGCCGCTTTGGTGGCTCTGTACCGGCCTGGCCCCATGGCGGCCAATATGCACAACGATTATGCCGATCGAAAAAACAAGCGTCAAAAAGTTACTTATTTCCACCCCGATGCCGAAGAAATTTTAGGCGACACCTATGGGCTCATGATTTACCAAGAATCAGTGATGCGGGTGGCGCAAAAGTTTGCTGGGTACTCCTTGGCGCAAGCAGATAACTTGCGAAAAGCCTGCGGCAAAAAAGTCCGCCGACTCATGCAAGAAGAACGCCAAGGTTTTGTCCAAGGTTGTGAAGCCACCGGCTACGGGGCCGAACTTGGTGAAGAACTTTTCGATGTCATTGAACAGTTCGCCGACTACGCCTTTAACAAGAGCCACTCTTACGGCTACGGTTTTATCGCTTATCAGATTGCTTATTTAAAAGCCCACTACCCGGTGGAATACTTGGCCTCATTGTTGACCAGCGTGAGATCGAACCTTGATAAAGCGGCGGTCTACCTCAACGAATGCCGCACGCTTAATATCGAGGTCGGGGTGCCTGATATCAATTTGGCCCATAGCGACTTCCACGCCGTGCCCGCTCTCGACAATCCAGATGCCACGGATCGTATTGTCTTTGGCCTGTCGGCGGTGAGAAACGTGGGGGAGGGTTTGGTTTCTTTAATGGTGGCCGAACGAGAAGAAAACGGCCCCTTCGTAGACTTCTATGACTTTGCGGAGCGCTGCAACCAAACTGTGCTGAACAAGCGATCCATCGAATCGTTGATCAAAGCCGGAGCCTTTGACAGCCTGGGGCACGCCCGCCAGGGGTTGTTGCTGGCCTTCGAACCGATCGTTGACCACACCTTGGCCCGGCGCCGTGAACACGACATGGGAGTAATGTCGCTTTTCGGCGAAGCAAGCGAAGGACCGGCTTTTGACGAGCGAGAACCCATCACCGACCTTGAGTTTGAAAAAATGGTACGCCTGTCTTTCGAAAAAGAAATGCTGGGCCTCTACGTCTCTGATCACCCCTTGATGGGTATTGAAGGCGCTCTGCGGCGGCGTGCTGATGTTTCGGTTACCGACATGCTTGAAGAAGAAGAAGGAGCCTTTCGCACGGTGGGCGGGGTCATTACCAACCTGGATAAAAAGTGGACACGAGCCGGAAAACTCATGGCAGTGTTCCAATTAGAAGATTTAGGGGGCGCCATGGAGGTGGTGGTGTTCCCCAACAATATGGAGACCCACGGCCACAAGCTAGAAGATGACCGGATTGTCTTGGTAAAAGGCCGCATTGACGTGCGTGACGATGTGCCCAAGATGATTTGCCAAGACCTAGAAATATTTACCCCCGCAGAAGTGGACGAAGCACGGCCCCTGCGAGTGAAGCTCCCGCTGTCTCAAGTCAACGAAGAAATGATTGATCACTTAAAAGATCTCTTTAAAGCCCACCCCGGCGACTCGGAAGTTTTTTTGCATCTCGGGGAACGACAAGTGCTGCGCCTGCCGGCTGATTTTGCGGTTAACCCGGCCGGGGGACTGGTAGCGGAACTACGAGTTTTGCTCGGCGCCGAAGCAGTAGTTATCGGCTGAATCAACCAACTAGTTTTAGGGGTTGGCAACGTGGACTCAACACGGCAGGCTTAAGAAGACAAAATTCGCCTTGAAGCGAGTATTTCTTTATGAACTTCTCCTTCAGCCAAGCGAATAACAGATTCCCCAAAGACGATAAACCCCAAAGCGGGTGGAGGTTGTGACCAATGGCTGCTATTGAGGTAGAGACCCAAGACTGTTCGATGCTCGGTGATGCCGAAATTGAAGAAATGGCCAACCTGTGTGTTGAGGGGGCAAATGCTTTCGAAATTGGCTTGATCTCAAAACAAACCGAAGCCTGGGTGCTGGCCACCACGGCACGAGAAAACGGCCGCCTGAAAGGTTTCGCTCTGTGTACGTTAGAACGCATCGGCGGTACCCCCAGCGTGATCATCGGTATGGCATCGATCCATCCCACCTCGCGACGCAACACTGTGCTGCGAGCGGTCATTAACGAACTCCAATGCCGGGCCGTTATGGCTTTTCCTGACGAAGACGTTGTCTTCGGAGCGCGTTTCAATAGCCCGGAGGCCCTAGAGGCCTACCGTTCGCTAAGCGATTTGATCCCTCGGCCAGATCACCGGGCCACCGGTGAAGAACGAGCTTGGGGACGCCGCTTTGTTAAGCGTTTTGGTTTGCCTTCCGCTTCTTACGACGAGCGCGCTTTTGTTACTACTGGTGACGGCTCGACGCCCTGCGTTTTTGACCATGTTTCGTTAAAACCAGAGACCGTCGACCCAGAGATCGCCGCCATTTTCAAGAAACTGAAAACAAAGCGTGGCGACTCGGTGGTGGCTTGGGGTTGGGCCATGTCTGAGGATCTCGAAAAACTCGCTTAAAAAGTATGCAACGCTCAGGTGATGCGACGCCGGGGGTTGCCCAAGCCTTGGCCGCTCGCCGGAGTTGCCGCAATTACCGGCCCGACCCACTACCTAATAGCTTGTTAAACGGGCTTATTGATCAAGCACGCCGAGCCCCCACCGCAGGAAACTGTCAAGGGGTAGAATTTTTGGTCCTTGATCAACCCGACCAAGTGGCTGCTTATTGGGAAACCACTTTGTCCGGGGAAAGAAAAAAGACCTTCCCCTGGCCAGGACTCCTCCTGGCACCCGCTTTGGTTGTTCCATATGGGATGCCGGGCCGCTATCTCGAGCGATACCGCGAGCCCGACAAAGCAACGGCCGAATTGGGAGAAAACCTCGAACAATGGCCAGTGCCTTACTGGCTGGTAGACGGGGCAGCAGCAGCCATGGCCTTACAACTTTTGGTGGTGGAAGCCGGTTTGGCCTGCTGCTTCTTCGGGCAATTCAGTCATGAAAAAAATATTGCCGACCGATTCGGCGTGCCCCAAGAGGCCGTGGCTGTCGGCACCTTGGCTATCGGCTATGCCGTCGATGATCGCCCCAGCAAGTCAACAAAGCGCCCCCGCCGCCCCCTCACAGAAGTGCTGCATAACGGCCGCTGGGGCCATTAGTGCTTTTCGAGAGCTTCGAGTAAGTCCTCGGGAGTACTCACCGGGGCTTGGCAAGAAAAGTTTTGACACAGGTAGGCCAAACCTCCTTGGCGGCCTTCCCAAAGAGGGCCGGGCAGAGGCTCGCCCCAAGAGAGAACCAGGTTGGGCCGCCAGGTGGAACGCACAGCAGCCAACAGGTCAGGGCGGTCTCCGGTGATCACCAACTCGCTGAGCCCGGTGAGGTGCATGTCTACGGCCCCGAGAAGGTGACCAAAAGCGGTGGCGTGGGCGGCTGCGGGTGCACCAAAAAGCGCCAGCGTGCCTTCGGCCGCCTCGAGGTAGCGGGCTTCGCCGGTTAATGCACCTAAACGCAAGAGCGCTCCGGCGGCCAAACTGTTGGCTGCCGGTAAAGCATTGTCCATGATTTCTTTGGGGCGAGCTACCAGCGCCGGAGCATCGCTTCCGGTAGAGAAAAACCCGCCTCGTTCTGGGTCGCTAAAGAGATCCAACAAAACATCAGCAGTTTGGGTAGCTACTTCAATCCAGCGGGCTTCACCGGTGGCTTCGCTCAAACGAACCAGGGCGTCAATCATGGCGGCATGGTCGGCGGCAAAACCAAGTTGACGGGCCCCGCCGTCGGCTTGCCACGAGCGCAGCCAACGGCCCTGCCCCTGATGCAAGTGGGTGCAAAGGAAGTCAGCATTTTTTTGGGCGGCTTTTAACCAGTCGGGGCGGTCTAACGCCGCAGCCGCCTCAGCCAGAGTGGACAACATGAGGCCGTTCCATTCGGTAAGGACCTTGTCGTCAAGGCCCGGCCGGATACGTTTTTCTCGCTGAGCAAGCAAAGCCAGGCGGGCATTTTCTACCTGAGGGGGCCGTATGAGGTCACCCCGTTGGGGACGAAACAAGATGTTGCTGCCCTCAAAGTTCCCTGCCTCAGTGGCCCCGTACCATTCCACCGCAGCGGCGGCATCAGAACCGCAAACGGCTCCTATTTCTTCGGTTGACCAAACGAAAAAACGACCCTCCACGCCTTCGGAGTCAGCATCCTCGGCTGAAGCAAACCCTCCACCCGGCTGGGTTAAGCGGCGCAGGACGTAACTGATGGTTTCTTCGGTTACCTGGCGCCAGCGCTGGTGGCCAACAACTTGCCAAGCATGTAAATAAGTCCGAGCGAGCAAAGCGTTGTCGTAAAGCATTTTTTCAAAGTGGGGAACCAACCATTGTTCGTCTACCGAGTAACGAGAAAATCCACCGTCAAGGTGGTCGTAAATCCCCCCGGAGGCCATGGCATCAAGGGTGGTGGTTAGCGCTTCTTGTGCTGCGGGGTGGGGCTGGCGAGATAACAAGCGCAAGACCACGTCAAGGCTCATGGCCGGAGGAAACTTGGGTGCGCCGCCAAAACCGCCCCATTGCTCGTCATGGTGGCTGAGCAAGGTTTCTACTGCTTCTTCAATGGCATTAGGAGCGGGCTGACCTTGGGGCTCGCTAGAAGCGCTTCTTGCCATATGGGGCAAAATCTTTTCGGCCAACTGTTCGAGGTCGGAACGGCGTTCAGTCCACGCTTTACTTACCTCGTTTAATACCTGAGAAAAAGAAGGCATTCCTCCCCGGGGCTGGTCGGGCCAGTAGGTGCCGGCATGAAAAGGGCGGCCATCGGGATAACAAAAAACCGTCATGGGCCACCCGCCGCGCCCCGTTAAGGAAGTCAAGGCGTCCATATAAATGCTGTCAATGTCGGGTCGTTCTTCACGGTCAATCTTTACGTTTACAAATCCGGCGTTCATGATTTCGGCCGTCTCTGGGTTTTCGAAAGATTCATGGGCCATAACGTGGCACCAGTGGCAAGCTGAGTATCCGACAGAAAGCAAAATGGGTCGGTCAGTTTTTTGCGCCTCGGCAAAAGCTTCATCGCCCCATGGCCACCAGTCCACCGGGTTGTCTGCGTGCTGACGTAGGTAAGGGCTGGTTTCGTTGGCGAGCTGGTTCACAGAGGGCACTCTAGCCACCCTGTCCCTCATCTCGGGAAGAAGAGAGCATCCCAGGTGCTGGTGATGGCAGACTCTGATGATGCAACGATGGATACTGGGCGCTCGATTGCGCACCCTGCCGGCGGCCGTGGTGCCGGTGATGGTCGGTACGGCAGCGGCGGCCGGCCAAGGAATTATTTGGTGGCGCGGTGGTGCGGCCTTGCTGGTCGCTTTGGCACTGCAAATCGGAACCAATTTTGCTAATGATTATTCCGACGGGATAAAAGGCACCGATGGGCCCAATCGAGTTGGCCCAGCCCGTTTGGTGGGCGGAGGTATGGCTAGCCCCCAGGCAGTAAAACTAGCCGCCCTCTTGTCCTTTGGGGTGGCTGCGCTAGTTGGAGCGGTGTTGTCTCTGGTGGTGGCCCCATGGCTGCTTTTGGTGGGGGCTGCGGCCTTGGCTGCTGGTTGGTATTACACCGGAGGAAAAAACCCTTACGGGTATCGCGGGCTAGGCGAAGTTTTTGTTTTTGTCTTTTTTGGTTTGGTGGCCACCATGGGAAGCACCTATGTTCAGGGCCGTCAGATCACCTGGCTGTCTTTTTCGTCGGCAGTGGCTGTGGGCATGCTGGCCTGTGCGTTGTTGGTCGTCAACAACTTGCGGGACCGCCCAACCGACACCGAGAGTGGAAAAATAACTTTGGCCGTGCGCTTGGGAGACCGCCCAACCCGCTTGCTTTATGTTGTGCTGATCGACGGGGCGCTCATGGTGGCATCGCTGGGTGTTTTCGCTCGCCCCTGGGCACCGTTGGTGCTTGGTGCAGGTTTGGTGGCCGCCCCCGCCGTGCGGCAAGTCTTGGGTGGAGCTAGCGGAAGTGCGCTTATTCCCGTTTTGGCTTTAACGGGGAAGGTCCAGATAGCGGCCGGCGCACTGCTTACTTTGGGTTTGGCGTTGTCTGCCTAAGGCGTTAACTGCGGGTAGCGGTCAACAACTGGGCAATGCCACCGTTTAGCCGGCGCTTGGTTACTTGAGTAAAACCAGCTTGTTCTATGAGAGCCAAAAGTTCTGCTTCCGGCGGAAGGTAAGCCACCGATTTTGGGAGATATTGGTATGCACTGCGGTCTGAAAGAAGACCGCCAATGAACGGAACAACTTTGCCAAAGTAGATGCCGTGGCCCCAACGCAGAAAACGGTTTGGCGGTTGGTCTACTTCTAAAAGTGCAATGCGACCTCCGGGTTTTATTACCCGAGCAAGTTCGGCAAAAAAAGGTGGCAGGGCGGTGAAGTTTCGTAGAGCGAACCCACAGGTCACCCCGTCGACGCTTTGTGTCGATACCGGAAGGCGTAAAGCATCGGCATGCACCAAAGGAGAGGCGGTGCGGGCCGCCGCCAACATGCCCCACGAGAGGTCCATGCCCAGTGGGCGAAGATCAGCTTTTTCAAGATCTAGGCACAAGTCGCCGGTCCCGCAAGCCAAATCTAAAACAACGGCGTGCTTGGGGAGGTGCAGGTCTCGTACGGTCCTTTTGCGCCAACCGACATCCATGCGAAAAGTCATGATGCGGTTAACCATGTCGTAGCGGGGAGCAATTTTATCGAACATAGAACGTACGGCGACTGCTTTTTCTTCGCCCCGGGGGAGTTCTTGGCTGCTCATTTAAACCACACTCGTTGGTGTTCCCGGCTCATGGGGTGCATCAACAACACAACAAGAATCATCGGAAAAATAACCGAAAATATAGTATTGAAATGGAAACCATAAATACTTAAGCGCACCAGCACCGAAGCACTGGCGGCGGCCACCCCGGCGTACCAGCCCAGACGTCGGTCTTGGGCAATGAAATAGGCAGCAGGAATCATCAGCAAGCCCAACACCGTCAAGGCCTGCACCCCGCGAGCCATGTTGAACACTCCCTCGATGTAAAGCAACATGGTGGCGGTGACCAGAGTCTGTGGTTGGTAACGGTTAACCCAGCGGCGTTGTTCCATGGTCTTATTCTGGCGGGTTGGTAGGGCGTTCGCTCCGTGAAGGAAGATCTACCGCCACACGGGGTCGCTCGATGCGGGTGGAGCGGAGTTGTCCGCAAGCTGCGTCAATTTCGGTGCCTCGGGTGCGGCGGATGGTGGCGTTGGCTCCCAAATTGGTGAGATGCTCGGCGAACTTGCGTACTTGTTCGGGTGAAGAACCCTGAGAAGGCCACCCGGGGGTTGGGTTGAGGGGAATCAAGTTGATATGCGCCCCCAACGAGCGAGCAAAACTAGCCAATTGTTGGGCGTCAACGGGTTGATCGTTTACGTCGGCAATAAGGGCCCATTCCAAAGACAAGCGCCGCCCCGTGCGGTCAAAATGAACGCGGCAAGCGTCCGCCAACTCAGCCAGTGGCCAGCGTTGATTTATGGGCACCAACTCGTCACGAAGATCGTCGTTGGCAGCATGAAGCGACACCGCCAAGTTAACGGGGAGCGCTTCTTCGGCCATGCGTAAAATGCCCGGCACCATGCCCACCGTGGAAACGGTTATGTGGCGTGCCGAAAGCCCCAAGTCGCCGTGTAAGCGTTCCACAGCCGTCCAGGTACGGTCAAAGTTAGCCAAGGGCTCACCCATACCCATAAAGACCACGTTAGAGACCCGTCGATCACCGGCTTCTTGCTGGGCTCGGATGACCTGTTCGACCATCTCTCCGGCGGTGAGGTGTCGGTCAAAACCCATTTGGCCGGTGGCGCAAAATCCGCAACCCATGGCGCAGCCCACTTGGCTGCTTATGCAAACCGTGGAACGTTTTTGGTAATGCATGAGAACAGTTTCGATGAGCGCATCGTCGGTCAATCGCCATAACCATTTAATGGTTTCGCCATGGTCGCCTACCGAGCGAACATCTTGGCGTAGGGCGGCCGGCAGAGAGGCACGGAGTTCTTCTCGCAGGTTTTTCGGCAAAGTCGAAATCTCGTCGGGACTCACCAAGTCTTTGTAGAGTCCTTGCCAAACTTGTTCTACCCGGTATTTGGGGAGGTCGCCGAGCAGTTCAGTCAACTCGTCTCGACCATGGTCGTAACGGGTAACCGGAAGTTGCCGGCTAGTTGGTTTTTCGGTCATCGGACTATCCGTTGGTAAGAGCGGTTAATGAGTTCTCGTTTGAAACCCATTGCGCTGTAGATGCGGTTGGCGGGCCGGTTATCGGACTCCACATAAAGGATTGATTGTTTTAACCCTTGTTCGGTCATCCAGTTGAGGCCAGCCAAAGTTAGTTGGGTGCCATAGCCCTGGCCGTGGAGGTCGGGGTCAATAGCGATGGCGTAGATTTCGCCGCGTGCCGGTTTAAGGTCGTGGTGCACCTTCACCCAGCAAAAACCTGCAACCTCGCCGTCTAGTTCCCATAGTAAAAACCCTTCCGGGTCGAACCATGGTTCGGCCATTTTTTCTGCCAACTGCTGGGCTGTCATGTCGCTTTGCTCGGGGTGCCAAGCAAAGGCCCGGTTGTTGATGTCCAGAAAATCCTCTTGGTCTTCATCGGAGTAGGGGCGGGTTTCTAAGGTGCTGAGGGGAGCAGGCAGCGGACGTTCTAAACGCCACAGATCACGTACTGGGGTGAACCCAGCAGCCAAGGGAATTTGGTCACTTTGCAAGGTGGCGTTTTCGATCCAGTATTCCAGTCGGCCACCTCCGTAGTTCATCAAAGCTTGCCCAGCCGCTTCGAGCATGCGCTGTTGGCGGGGCTTGTCTTCTTCGGGTACGGCAAGGTGTACCAGCCAAGCATTGCGGGCTGGTTCAAGGGTGACCGAGTCGGTGCCGTCGGAAACGGTAAGGGTTTGTGCGTCGTCTGGGGGAGCATTGTCCATGACCGGCGAGGTTACCGCCTGCGGAGGCAAGTGCTGGGGTACGGTTGAAGATATGGCACTTCCCCGATCACCAAAAGGCCGAGCTCGCGTCACCAACCAGCGTTTATCTGAGGAATATCCGGATGCGCTTTGTGAACTTGACCACGAAAATCCGTTCCAATTATTGACCGCCACCATTTTGTCGGCGCAATGCACCGATAAGCGAATCAACATGGTGACCCCGGCATTATTTAAGCGTTACCCCACGCCAGAAGATTTAGCGGGCGCTCACCCGGCGGAGTTAGAAGAGATCATTCGGTCGACTGGTTTTTATGCCGCTAAAGCCCGCAACCTATTGGGTATGGCTCAACGTTTGGTGGAGGTGTACGACAGCGAAGTGCCGGGAGATATGAAGGATTTAGTTTCTTTGCCGGGGGTCGGACGCAAAACTGCCAACGTGGTAAGGAGCGTAGATTTGGGGCTCCCCGGGTTGCCGGTGGACACTCATGTAGGGCGGTTGGCTCGCCACTTGGGCTTGACAACCGAAACCGACCCGGTGAAAGTCGAAAGAGAACTTAACCCCATGGTTCCCGCTGATGAGCGAGGGTCATTTAGTTTGCGTTTAATCTTGCATGGGCGCCGGGTGTGCCCCAGTCGCAAGCCGCGATGCGAAGAGTGCGTGTTAAACGATTTTTGCCCCGATTCAACCGCTTGAGGCGACTGGTAAAAAAAATAGCCTCGGTGTCTTTCTTTGCATCGCAGTTTGTATTACTCTAAATGTTGCTGGGTCCCGCCACCCGGCCGCGAGGGAGGGTCCCGCCACCCACCTCGCCCGCTTGACGCCCTTCGGGGCGTCAAGCCCTTTTAGGGCCTGTTTTCGTGTTGAAGTCTGCGGTTAGCGTTGACGCCCTAAACGACTGAGTTCGCGTTGGGCCGCCTGTAAGTGGCGTTCTACTTCTAAAAGGGTGGAATTTTCGTCGGTTCGATCGCCGTCGGGGTTTTCCATCAGCGCACTGATGCGTAGTGCTAAAGCGGTTATTTGGGTTTCCAGTGAAGAAAGTTCACCGGGGGAGGGAAGTGTGGCCATAAGCCAAGTCTGCCTGAAGTTTCGGCAATGAACAATTTTCATGGGATGAAAAAATGATGACTTTCTCCGGGCTGTGGTCGGGTAGCGTGTTTAGGTGCTTGCTCGCTTAGATCTTCGTGGCTCAACGGCCCCCCTGCACGAAGTCTTGCCGCGCTCTGGGCTGGGTGAAGGCAACCCGAAAGAAGCCGTACAAAATATTTTGACTCAGGTAAAAGCAAACGGCGACGAGGCTTTGCGTGAACTCACCGAACGCTTTGATGGTTGCCGCCCGCCTTCGCTAACCATTGGCCGCTCTGAAATGGAGGCGGCCTTAGCTCGGGTACCAGAAGATTTCCGCCAGGCGCTAGAAACAGCCGCCGAAAATATACGTCTCCACCATCAAGGTCAGCAAGAAAAAAGACACACAGTGTCCCGTCAAGGCTTGACCATTGAGTCATGGTCGCAACCGGTGGAACGTGCC
>Ga0302118_10000197_pt1 | contig 28117 bp, 24 predicted proteins | sample AG5_331_MG_FD_203126 | JGI IMG/M metagenome (GOLD analysis project Ga0302118, IMG submission 203126) | Marine microbial communities from Western Arctic Ocean, Canada - AG5_33.1 | ecosystem: Environmental > Aquatic > Marine > Oceanic | place: Canada: Western Arctic Ocean | collected 2017-10-01 | reverse complement strand
GGAAATTTTTACGACTCGCAGCAGGCAAGTCTTGAAATCTTTTTCCTCTTCCATCCCTGGCTTTATTTATTTCTGATTCCTGCAGTCGGTATGCGTCTCTGGTCAGAGGAACGTCGTTCTGGAACTGCAGAGTTGCTACTCACTTTTCCTGTAAGACTTACAACTACTGTCTTTGCAAAGTTTTTTGCAGCATGGGTTTTTATTGGAATTGCTTTGATGCTCACTTTTCCAATGGTTTTGACAGTTTATTTTTTGGGAAGTCCGGATAATGGACCAATCATTACCGGATATTTAGGCAGCTTTTTGATGGCGGGTTCCTACCTTGCTATTGCCAGCTGCACCTCTGCTCTGACAAAAAATCAGGTAATCAGTTTTATTCTGAGCGTTAACATTTGTTTGGTGCTGGTTTTGTTAGGATGGGGTGTTTTAGGTGACACATTAAATTCGGTTTTTCCTGTCTGGATCAGTGATTTCGTCAGCCAGTTTAGTTTCACCACACACTATGAAGCGATTCGCAGAGGAGTGATTGATCTCAGGGATATAATTTATTTTGTATCTATTATTGTTATTATGTTGATGTTGAATGTTGTTGTTCTTGAGTCGCACAAAGCATCCTGATTTAACAGAGAACTCAATTTATTATTAACCTAAAATCTGCTTAAATGAACTTTGTACTATAAAAGATAATGAAGAAAGTTTCGTTACCCAGTACCTGGGGCAGTGTTTTGCTGCTGTTGATTTGTCTAGTGACAGTAAATTTGATGGCTCACTTTTTACCGTTACGTTATGATCTAACAGAGGAGCGCCTTTACACAATTTCAGAAGGTTCCAAGAAGATACTGGCAGGTTTGACTGATCCAGTCAGGATCAATTTTTACTATTCCAGAAACAATTCTGAACTGCCTCCAAACTTCAAAATTTATGCACAACGTGTACAGGAACTGCTTGAAGAATATGTTGCACTTTCAAAGAGTATGGTAGTTCTGAAAATTTTGGATCCAAAACCAGATACTGATGAAGAGGAGTGGGCACAAAAATATGGAATCAAACCCATTACTCTGCCTTCTGGAAACACGGTATATTTTGGAGCAGTGATTTCCATGCTGGATCAGGAAATGCTACTACCATATTTTGATCAGCGTCGGGAAAATCTTTTAGAATATGATATTTCCCAGGCCATTCAAAAAGTCGGTTCCCCCTCAACTTCCAAGGTTGGCCTGCTGAGTGTCTTGAATCTTCAGGGAGGAAGGTCAATGATTCCAGGGCAGCCTCCAGCACAAAAATGGGTTTTTCTCAATGAGTTGGAAAAATCAGTAACAGTTGAAAACCTGGCTTTGACAATAGAAGAGATTCCTGATGATATCAACCTGTTGATTGTCCTGCACCCTCGTAGTTTCAATTCGCGTTTGAGATATGCAGTCGATCAATACGTGTTGCGTGGAGGGCGGCTCGTAGTAATGCTGGACCCAAATGCACGAATTGATATGACATCGCCTGCAAATCAGTTTGGTCAGCAGCCGCAACTTTCCAGCGATCTTCCGGAACTACTCAAACAGTGGGGTGTAGACTACGATGTAGCAAAAGTAGTTGGAGACCGTCTGTATGCTACTCAAGTCAATACTGGGCAGGGTGTGATGAGCTTTCCAATGTGGATGACTTTCCGCTCCGATTCGCTGGATCAAAAACATCCAATCACAGCCCAGCTGGAAAATTTGCTTTTCGTAGAGGCAGGTTCCTTAAAAAAAGCTGCTGACAGTAAAACCGAATTTACACCTTTGCTTTCATTATCAGCTAAAAGCGGTTTGATCGATGCTTTCCAATTAAGGTTTGCGGCTCCGGATCAATTGTCTAGAGATATGAAAGTGGATGGTGAGGCGAAAGCAGTAATGGCAATAACAACCGGTATATTTTCAAGTGCTTTCCCGAATGGCCAACCGGTCAAAGAAAAAAAGAATCCTGAAGCATCTGCAACTGGTGAAGAAAGTGAAGAAGAAACACCGCTGAAGCATCCACATTTGCTTGAAGCCGCAGAGCTAAATTCAATTTTGCTTTTCAGTGATGTTGATTTTCTCTCCGATCAGTTTTCTGTACAAAAACTTAATTTTCTCGGTCAAACAATCATCCAGCCGAGAAATGACAATCTGAATCTAATGCTCAATGCCGCCGAACATCTTTCGGGCAATGAAGCGCTAATGAGCATTCGTTCACGGGGACGTTTTTCAAGGCCTTTCAATCGTTTACTGGCCATGCAGCGACAGGCTCAACTTCGCCATCAAACTGAAGAAAAACTGCTTCTTTCTCAGTTGGAGGAAGTACAGCAGCGTTTGAATAGTCTGCTCGAATCTGCTGGTGAACAAGGACAGTCAGAAGTTATTTTGCCTCCGGAAGTTCAGATTGAAATTGAGAAGTTCAGGGAAGAGGAAAGGCAGGCACGCCGAAAGTTGCGGGAAGTCCGCAAAATTTTGCGACAGGATATCGAGCGGCTGGGGCAGGGATTGCTCCTGCTGAACATGCTGCTCGTACCACTAATCGTCGGAATAATAGGTCTGATTGTTTACCGACTCCGCACAAGACGGCGGCGTAAAACCATACGCTAGTTTGTATCTTCTAGCTATTTCATAGAAAAAGCATAATTGTCATTCCGGACAAAGCATAGCTTTGCCAGGAATCCAGAATATTGTGGTTGAATTACTGGTTATAAGTGAATTTAAAATTTTTTCTTGACTAGTTAAATTTCAGGTCTATAATACACCGCTAACTATCTTTCATAGCTGAAATGCTGTGGTAGATCTCCCATGAAAGCCGTCAGCGATACCTTAATCTGACACTTGTCTGTGAGGTATGAACTCAGTGGCTTTCGTTTATTTCTCTCTTAACTAATAAAGGAGGTAATATGGCGCATTATTTAGTTCAGGCATCATACTCGTCCGGTTCATGGGCAGCCCAGATCAAGAATCCTCAGAACAGGATTGAGCAGGTAGGGAAGATGTTTGCCTCGAAAGGAATTAAATTCCTTTCGGGATACTACTCGTTTGGCGAGTTTGACCTTTGCCTGATTCTGCAGGGTCCGGATAACGTAAGTGCAGCGTCTGCACTAATTGCTACTGCTTCGGGAGGAGCAATTTCAAAAATCCAGACCACCGTCCTGATGACGGCCGAAGAAGGCCTTGAGGCCATAAAAGGAGCTGGCTCAGTGGATTACAGCCCACCTGGTTCCTGAATTCTGTTAATTTACTGTAAGCGGTCGGTCTAGTAGATCGGCCCCTTTCAGATACTTAAAAACCGACAAAAAAGTTGACGGCTTCTATCATTAATCATTAATACTTTTATCAAAAATAAAGGAGGCTTATGAATACTCAAAAGAACCTGATGATGTTTACGATTGTTATTTCAGTTATTTATGGAATTTGGGCTATTTTTGCTCCAGGAAGCATTATGAGCACCTATGGTACGCCGGAAGAATTTGTTAATCCGGTTGTTATGAGTACTATAATGCTGTTCGGTGTCTCCGCCTGGGTAGTTGCTATTCTTGGTTGGCACATCAGGGCAACTGTAACTGAAGAAAACGTTGAGAAAGCCATGACCTATTTTGCTATTGCCTGGCTACTCTATGGACTTCACGGTGTTTTGGCAGCTAGATTATTAACTTGGCCGGAAGGGATGGAACCAGCTGCCTTTTCAAGACAGACCATTGGAGGAATAGTTTTCCTCGTTTTCAGTGTTGTATATTATATCTTACGTAAACCGAAAGGTGGTGAATAAACAAACCTAACCTTATCTAAGGGGGGAAACTTGTGTCCCCCCACCTTCCAAGTATCTATTCAAGCATTAAAATATTATTAAACTGGCATACAGATCTTCACCATCCTAAAGTGATACGGTGCATTTTCTGCACAATTTTTGGCGCTATTTTCACGATTCCTGGAATGTTTCTGAAGCATTTACAAACACGCTTCACACATCAGGAGGTGCAATGTTGTTCACCACGGTTGCCTTGTCAATTGGATTTTTCGTATACACACAGGCAACCTTGAAAAATTTAAATTAATTTGGTTTAATTACAAAATTCACAATCATCATGGCTTTACTGGCCGATATAATGTTAGCTCCGGCATAGATGACTTTGATTTACCTGAATAAGACTACTGACAATTAAAAGGAGACACCATGAAATTTAATAAATTAGTATCAAATATCATCAGTATTTCAATTTTCGCAACTCTTTTTTCGGGTGTATTTGTTCTGCCGAAAAAAGTTATGGCCCTCACTGGTCGTGAAATCATGGAAAAAGTCAATGCCCGTGACACAGGTGACCGCTCAATTACTGAAATGGAAATGATTTTAATAAATAAAAAAGGGAAAAAACGTGTCCGTAAACTTAAAACTTTTGGACTTGAGAAAGGAAAAAAATCTCTGAGCTTAATGTTTTTCCTCTCTCCTGCAGACGTCAGAAATACCGGATTTCTGACTTTTGATTATGATGAATCCGGTAAGGATGATGACCAGTGGCTTTTTCTTCCGGCACTGCGTAAAACAAAACGCATTGCAGCAGGAGACAAAAGCGGCAGTTTTATGGGGTCCGATTTGAATTATTCCGATATGACTTCTCCCGACCTAGACCTATATGATTATACTTTGATGAAAGAAACAGAGGTCAAGGGGCAAAAAGTCTGGCAAATCAAGGCTGTTCCAAAAACCAAAGCTGAAGCAAAGAATAGCGGTTACAGCAAGTCCGTGGTTTTCATACGTCAGGATAATTATGTCATGATTCGAGGAGTACGCTGGGTTCACAAAAAGAAGCGCAACAAGTATCTGGATGTTCGCAAGTTAGATAAAATTGATGGAATATGGGTTTCAACCGAAATGCATGTGACCACAAAATCCGGCAAAAAAATCCTGCATAAAACCATCATGAAACAAAAAAATATACACTTTAATCAGGATGAAGTGAATGAGGATTTGTTCTCAATACGTAGGCTTGAGAAAGGTTTATGATAATGACCGAGTTTCAAAGTTTTAAAATTTCAAAGTTTGAAAGGGTAGATCCGGATTCTTTTTCGGGATTGGTGTTCTTCATAATACCCTATTTTTTTGTTTTGATCTTTGTCCTCGGAATTCCGGATGTGATATTGGCACAGGAGACTTCAGAAGACGATGGATTAGAAGCTGTGTTGTCCGGATTTGATGATGAAGGTTCAGATGAAGATGAAGCGCTTTCTGGATTTGATGAAGGCAGCACCGAACTCCTTTCCTGGGATGTAGATGCAGACGGTGAAAGAAAATCCGGAGTCGACGATGAAAGTTGGAGTAATTTGTCCGGAAACACAGGATTGAGTCTAAGTTACAGTTATGTAAAAGAAAAACCTGTAGATAAAACTGGGGCAGATTGGAGCGGTATGACCAAACTCCGGCCTTACTTTTCCTTAACGTGGGACGCAAAACTCGGTGAAAACTGGAAAACACGGATTTCTGGAAAATCATTTTACGATTTAGCTTACGGCATGAAAGACAGAGAAATTTTTTCGGAGGAAGTGCTGAATGAGTTGGAAAAGGAAGTTGAACTTCGGGAAATTTATTTGGAAGGCAGTCCGTTTGGAAGTTTGGATATCAAACTCGGAAAGCAGATTGTGGCCTGGGGAGTCGCAAACAGTTTGCGTGTAGTGGATGTGCTGAATCCCACCGACAGCCGCGAATTCGGGATGACGGATCTGGAAGACGTCCGACTGCCGATTGCCATGACAAAACTTGACTACTACATCGGTGATTTAAAACTGGAAGCAGTCGTTGTACATGAAATAAAATTTAACAAATCCGCACCTATTGGCAGCGATTTTAATCCGTCAACTCAGAGAATAAATGAAGTTATTCCGGAAAGTTCTACGGAAAATACTGAATACGGTTTGGCTGTTTTTGGATCATTCAGCGGTTGGGATGCGTCTTTACATTGGGCGCAGTATTTCGACGATACGCCCCATATTAAAATTACCAAAGTAACTATCATTCCAGGAATAGGGGCTGTACCAACATTTGAGCAGCGACACAGCCGTTTAACAATGGGCGGAGTGACTCTTAGTATTCCTTCCGGAAATTTCCTCTGGAAAGCGGAAGCTGCAAAATTGCAGGGGATGGAATTTGCGCTAGTGACAGATAAACTTTTTTCACGGACTGATGTTCTAGTGGGTTCAGAGTATTCTGGATGGAGCGACACTTCACTGACACTTGAATTTGGAGTACAGCACCTTAATGATTTTGATATAAAATTGGAAGAATCACCTGACTCTCAACTGGAAGATAGAATTGCCACCACAGTCAGTTTTATGCAAGATTACATTAACCAGACCATGCACCTGAACTTGTTCGGGATGATGATCGGCAAAAATGGTCAGGACGGTGGACTTAACCGCATGTCTCTCGAATATGATGTGATGGACGCATTTTCAGTCACCGGGGGTGCGATGCTCTATCAGCCTGGAGGAAATGATTATTTCCAGAGTTTAAATGAAAATGACCGTATTTTCTTTGAGGCTCGTTATTCTTTCTGAAGTGGCGCATGTTTATAATCCGAAAATCTCATTAGCCATTAAATGAAGGTGATACTTAGACTAACATTATTTTTGCTATTCCTCTTTTATTCAGGAGTTCCATTTGCCGGTCTGCCTCTAAAACAGGAATGGTCCCGGAAATTTTATTCCAGGTTCAAAGTTAAAATATTTCCTGTATAATAGTTTTTAGCATCTATATTCTAATTATTTATTAGTATTTCACATTATATGCTTTTGGAACAATTGATGTTGTGTGCTCAAATTAAATTAGATGTATTAATAGATTGAAAATATAGTTAAAAATATTAATTATAATAGAATTGGATTAAATAATGAATATTGGATTATGGATTATACAGGCTTGTCTGGCCGTTTTATTTATAGCGTTTGGATGTATGAAATTATTGAAATCTAAAGATGAATTAAAGGGAATTGATACACTACACTATGTGGATGATTTTTCCGAAAGAGATTTAAAGTTGATCGGAATGTTAGAGGTTTTGGGAGCTATGGGTTTGATATTACCTCAATTAACAGGTATTCTTCCCTGGCTTGTAACTATATCTTCTTTTGGCTTAGTTCTCACTATGTTAGTTGCTATGATAGTTCATTTACGAAGAGGAGATGGTCTAAAAGCGTTGATGATTAATGTCATCCTTCTGTTAATGGCATCTTTTATAACCTATGGGAGATTTGATTTAATCTCGATTTGAATAATAAACAAAACTGATAGCTGTATACCAACGTACATTTAATTATTTTTTAATTACATGTAGCAAATAGAGATTAGTTAAAAACTAGTAAGATCTTTTAATCTAATTAACTCTTACTAATCTCTCCAATTCATAAGACTTTCCAAATTAAATTCTTGTGGAATGAATTTGAAATTTTTAAATATATTATGGAACCATTGACAAAGAAAAAAATAGTAGTAATAGGAGGAGGATTTGGAGGAGTATCTTTAATAAAGAATTTAAGCAAATTAGATGTCGATATAACATTAATTGATAAAAAAAATTATCATTTATTTCAACCTCTTTTATACCAAGTTGCTGGTTCTGTTCTGTCGCCAAGTGATATAGCAGTTCCATTGAGATGGATATTTAGAAAGCAAAAAAATACAAAGATATACTTAGATGAAGTCATTAAAATTGATAGAGTAAATCGAAAAGTAGAGTGTAAAAATAAGATTTGGGAGTATGACTATCTTGTCTTATCGGCAGGTCTTACAAATAATTATTTTGGTAATAATAAATGGGCAAAACATACTACTGCTTTAAAAACTTTAGATGATGCTTTGATTATTAGAAATAAGATACTTAATACTTTCGAAGAGGCAGAATGGCTTAAAAGTGAGAGCGAATTAGAAAAAAAAATGAAATTTGTTATTATTGGAGGTGGAGCCACAGGTGTCGAACTTGCTGGTGTTCTATCTGAAATTGCAAATTCAATTTTATCTAAAGATTTTAAAAATATTAACACAAATAATACAAAAATTATTCTAATTGAAGGTAGTAATAGAATATTGTCCTCTTTCCATGAAAAGATATCATCAATCGCAGAGAAATCTTTAAAAGAGATTGGCGTTCAAGTAATAAAGAATGAATTCGTAAAAGATATCAAAAAAAATAAGGTTATTATGGAAAATAGTACTATTGAAACAGAAAATATATTTTGGACAGCCGGAGTTAAGGGATCAGATATAGTAGACTCTTTAGAATGCAACAAAGACAGCAATGGAAGAGTATTTGTTGAAGAAGATTGCAGTATTGCAATTGATAAAAATATGTTTGTCATTGGAGATCTAGCCAACTATAGACATGAATCTAAATCGTTACCAGGGGTCGCCCAGGTGGCTATCCAAATGGGTAAACATGTTTCAAGACAAATAAAAGGTGATCTTAAAAATTTAGATAGGAAAAGTTTTAAGTATATAGACTTGGGCGAGATGGCTACTATTGGTAAATCAAGAGCAGTAGTTGATGTTATGGGCTTTAGATTTGGTGGATTTAGTGCATGGTTAATATGGTTGTTCGTCCATTTGATCGCAATAGTTAGTTTTAGAAATAGGCTAATTATTGGTATTCAATGGTGTTGGAGCTATATAAGTTTTCAAAGACATTCTAGAATTATAAGATAGACCTTACAAAGTGATTCTCAAAAAATAGAGAATATTAATCTGTTTTTGTAACAAAATATTATGATAAGTCGCAGTCAGGCTTCCTCGAGACGTTGCACCATTCAGATAGCCTAAGTAGAATACCCGCTTCTTGTAAAATACACCTAGACACATACCCTGGACATCTTCGAAAATTTGGTAGCGGATTGGTAGCAATACTTCCGATTCATACGGAGTTGGGAGAAGTTGAAAGGAATCTCAGACTGACACCCTATGAAGGTTAAATAATTGATATTCTTAGAAAACGTTGCAAACACACATTTCCCTGAAAGACCTGTTTTTAATACTGATCCACCCCCTATGAGAGGTACCGCCTATTGTGGGTTTGAAGGTAGATTCAGGGAGTAAAGTAGATGTATCACATGGAGCACTAAAGAATTGATTTCAGCTAAATTACTAGTTCTTTTCTATGTAGACCCTGATGAAGGCGGAATAAATACACATGTAGATGAGGCGCTCAAAGCAGAAAAATATGGTATGGAAGAAATTTTAGTATGGCTGTAACCTGGATTCCTGATGCTGTCATCAACTTTAAGTTGAAGAGTAGACAAGAAGAAGGAAAAAGCACTGTATTTGCTAAAGATTTTGAAAAAGCACTGGTTCAACAGTGTGGACTGAATGATGATGACAGCAAATTCATGTAATTTGGAAAAGACGGTAAAGATCTTTATAGTGCTAAGGTGAATACCCAGAATCCCACATTTAGGAATTGATAAAGGTAATTGAGGATAATTTAAAGTGGATTTGCGAACTCAAAAACGTCAATAGAACTTGTTCTTTAAAATGCAATAATTCAAAATTAATCATCCTATATTAATTTAGTTTTGTTTCATTTCATCTTAACAGTCTTTAGAAGGTTAATCATATGTTAGCTAGTTCTACAAAATACCTGATAATTGGCGCAGGAATTCATGGTCTTAGCACTGCTTACCATTTAGCACTTGAATTGAAAAATCGAGGTCTCGGAAGTGGTAAAGATATTCTGGTAATAGACAAATCAGGGATAGCAGCAGGCGCGTCCGGAATTGCTTGTGGAGTTGTTCGCAACAATTATTTCCAACCTGCGATGCGTGAATTGATGGCGCACAGTGTTGATGTATGGGAGAGTGACCCAAAAGCTTACAGTTATCACGCGGTTGGTTACATGCAAATAAGTCCGGAAGTTATGCAGGCTAATATTGCCACAATCTACGAACAACAGAAGGCAATTGGCTACCCTTCTGAGTTTATCGAGGGTGCTGCGGATTCTATGAAATATATGCGTGGCTTATTTGATGACTGGCAGGCAAAAGGTATAACCTCAGTTTTACATGAAAAAAAGGGTGGCTTTTCCAACAATAAGAAAGCTATGCAAGGTCTTGCGGCAAAAGCTGAAAGTGAGGGAGTTACCATTACAGGTAATGTTGAAGTTACCGGTATTGAATATTCTGGAAAAGCAATATCTGCAGTAGTCACAAATCGTGGAACTATCAAAACTGATTATGTAGTAGTCGGGGTTGGTCCATGGATAAATACCTTCTGGGATATGTTAGGACTTCCAAAGACAATCAAAGTAAAGGATGGCGATACTGTTCATGACAATGTAGAAATGTGGCGCTACTACTGTCTCCAGGAAGGAACACTTGGTGTTGATCCAAATATGCTCAAAACCAACGATGGCAATAGCCCGCCAGTGATTCACGTTGATACTGATGCTCCGCTTTATTCAGATATAGACGGACGCTTGATTACCGATAAAATGTGGGGTATTTATTACAAGCCAGATTTCAGCTTTGATGGAGTACAGGGAGGAGCAGCTCCATATATTGTGGACACAACAGGAGAAGATTTCAGTCTTGATCCCTATGGTCCAGAATCTCCAGACTTTGTGGTAGGCAAAGACTTTGTTGACATGTGGTGTGCCGCCTTAGCATTCTGCCAGAAACGTTTTGAAGGTAAAAGAGATCTTTACCGTGGAGAACCTTCAGGAGGATTGGGTGCACTTGCTCCAGACAGTTTTCCCGTATTTGATGAATATCACGAAAACTGCTATGTGATTGCGGATTCAAATCACGGCTACAAAATGCTCGGAGTAGGTAAACTTGTTGCTGGGACAATTATGGGTGAAAAAAGTAAACTACTGGAGCCGTTTAGTTTTTCACGTTTTGAGGAGGGCAAACTTCATCCTGTCTCAAAAAGTCCTTTCCCTTGGAGTTAATCTGATTCTCTTTCCACTAAATTAAAGAGAAAGTGCAAATATTTTTATGGAAACAGAAACTATAGAAAGTGACTCCAACCAGAAATATGAACGACTGCCGATTCAAAATCATTTTATAGGCTGGCAGTGCAGGGTACGGCAGTATGCAATGCGAAATGGTGAGGGGCGGCCCACATCCGGTATGAGACCGAATGTTTTTATGGAAAATGGAGAAGAGGTGTCTTCAGCTTTAACGTTGTTGCTTGTTCCGGCTCAGCCCTTGGAAAGTATCCATCAATTCCGTTTCATGTCACAAAAGACCCATGACCCGCAGGAAAGATACAAAAAAGCGATGCAGTTGCTTTCATCTACTTTCTATCAGCATATTGAGGATTTTAGCGGCCTGATGAGCGGTCTTTTTTCAAATGATTCCAGAATAGCAAAGACACTGCAAAAGAATGAACGATGTGTGCTGGAGTTCGACTACCAACGGCAAAGTTTTAACATTCCATGCAGTATTGGAGAGTTTTCAAAAGATAAACAGGGGTATGAGTTTACTTACTGGCACAATCTGCTTTTCAATCCTTATCTTTCACCTGAAGTCAAGGTTCTAGGTTTTGAGCCAGATTGGTCTGAAGCAAGTGCTGACCCCGCCTCGATCTAAAATAATTCTTTAAATTCATTCAACCGAGTTCCCTTTTTCAAAATTTGAGCAGATTTTGGTCTGGTAAATAAGCAGCATCCGGATTTATACTATGGCTGGCTGTCTGAAAATTAAGATCAATCTTCTGAATTGTCTAGAATTTACCATAGTTGTCTCTTAAAACAACCATTGGATGGCGTTTTGACATCTGGAATTTGATTAATAATTCACGCGCGATCATGTCCCGATCCTGTTGGTTATCTGGCAGTTCCATTTCTTCTGGTACAGTTACCCAGCCGTTGGAATTTCTATCAAATACGGCAGCACGATCCTCCTCGTAACCCAAGTGGACGTCTTCCAGCCAGTTAAGATCTTTCCAGTCCATTATCTCAAGATACTTCTTGAGGAATGGAGTAATCCTGTCATAGTCAGGAACTAGGTTTACATCATAGCGGTAGCCGATGTGCTGGCCAATCTCCTTTTCCCGGTTCGTTCCTAAATCTTCAGGAACGAGTTCATCTATTTTACTCATATTTTACCTTATTATAGAAGGAGTTCAAATTTTAATATTTTTGCAGAAAAAATTGATCATTTACTATTATATCAGTTCGATCTTATTCAATAAATATTCAGTAACGTGTCATGTCCGGTCGGCCCACAGTATGTTGTGAACCTGCCAACGGAACCTGTGCCAAAGCCGAAGCTTCCATAGTCAGTGCCGCAAGATCTTCCGGTTCCAGAGAATGGACGTCCGTTTTTCCGCAGGCACGTGCGAACATTTGGGCTTCGATGGTCAAGCAGTGTAGAAAGTTGTATACACGCTCCGCCGCTTCGTCAGGATCAAGCCGTTTTCGTAATTCTGGATCCTGAGTTGCAACACCTACTGGGCAGCGACCAGTATGACAGTGATAACAGTATCCTGCATCAACCCCCATCTCTTTTTGATAATCTGCTTCAGGAATATCTTTGTTACAGTTCAAGGCCATCATAGCAGAAAAGCCTATCGCTACCGCGTCAGCTCCCAAAGCTAGTGCTTTCGCTACATCCGCACCGTTGCGGATGCCTCCGGCATAAACCAATGAAATTTCTCCGGACAAGCCCAAATCATCAAAAGCTTTTCGTGCCTGTCGTATGGCAGCTATTCCAGGAACTCCAGTTTCTTCAGTTGCTAAATGAGGTCCGGCGCCAGTGCCACCTTCCATACCGTCAATGTAGATGCTGTCAGGATTTGTCTTGAGTGCCATACGAACATCATCATAGACACGTGCTGCACCCAGCTTGAGCTGAATCGGAATTTGACTGTCAGTCGCTTCCCGGATTTCTTTTATTTTTAAGGACAAATCATCTGGACCGAGCCAGTCAGGATGTCTTGCTGGAGAGCGCTGGTCAATACCCGCAGGCAGTGATCGCATTTCAGCAACCTGATCCGTAACCTTCTGTCCCATTAAGTGTCCACCTAAACCAACCTTACAACCCTGCCCAATAAAAAATTCACAACAATCCGCAAGTCTCAAGTGATGTGGGTTAAAACCGTAACGTGACTGAATACACTGGTATAGCCACTTTGATGAATAACGACGTTCATCAGGAATCATTCCACCTTCACCAGAACATGTAGCTGTTCCAGCCATCGTCGCACCACGGGCCAAAGCAGTCTTTGCCTCATAACTTAGAGCTCCAAAGCTCATACCTGTAATATAGACTGGAATATCCAGTTCCAGAGGCCGCTTAGCTTTGGGGCCAATAATCGTTTTTGTTAGACATTTTTCCCTGTATCCTTCAATTACGAAACGCGTCAACGTTCCCGGCAGGAAGGTCAAGTCATCCCAAGTAGGAATTTTTTTGAAAAGTGAGAAACCACGCATCCTGTAGCGTCCCAATTCTGACTTGATATGTATGTCATCGATTACCTCGGGTTTAAAAATGAAGCTCTTACCGAGGATAGATTTGTTTCTAGCCATTGTTTTTCTCTGCTTGAAAATTAAAGAATACGGATCTGCCCGTTTCCAAATATGTTAAACTTAAAGTATAATCTTCTTTTCATGCGGTTCTAAGTTATCGTAATTCCAAAGTTGCTTTCCGGCGACAATCTTCTGCAAATTCTTCACACCTTTGGGCGCTTTCATTCCATAGAGCTCAAGCTTACGTTCAATCCAGTCTGCTTCCAGATCTGTCATCTCACCCGGAACCGCGTCTACACCCAGAGAAGCTATTTTACCTCCGACATAGATTGTGCCGTCATACATTGAATCGCCTAAATTGGCACCGGCGTCACCTAGAATCAGCATACGTCCACGCTGCATCATGAATCCGGTTAAGGTTCCAGTACGACCGCCGACAATGATGTTTCCACCTTTCATGTCAATTCCGGTACGTGAACCGACGTCGCCTTTGCAGACAAGGTCTCCTCCACGGATCGCGGCCCCGAATGTTGAACCAGCATTCTTTTCAATAACAACTGTTCCCGCCATCATGTTCTCACCGAAAGACCAACCCACCCTACCTGAAATATGGATGTTCGGTCCGTCAATCAAACCACAGCCGAAATAGCCGAGACTACCTTCAAAGTCAAGGGTCAGACGATTTAGTATACCAACACCGATTGAATGCTTGGCGCGAGGATTCTTGACCACTATGTGCCCGCACCCCTCCTCCATCAGTGAGCGAATTTTTAAATTTATTTCGGAAGTTTCCAGGTCCTGGGCATCAAACTCCCCCTTTTTAGCGCGATCAACCTCAAACGCATTGTAGGGATAAGTGAAGTTTTCTTCTTCAGTTGCCGAAAAAAAAGTCTGCTGCGTCCGTCCACGGAGTTGTTCCGTGTGTAAACCAGCTTCAAAAGATTTATCTACAGTTCCCATACTCTCACCTCTCCTTCATAGGGGTCAAATGTGTCTATTTCATGGGGGAAGATGCTGCGAATGGCAACTTCTTCGGATGCCAGGGCCACGAAATCATCAGATTCATAAAGCACCATTGGTTTGGCTGCCATCAAGTCTTTGGCCATGCCCAACTTGTCTGAAGTCGCAACCACATAAGTAAAAACACCATCCAGTTCATCCAGCGAATCAGTCATTGCTTCTTCCAGACCAATATTATTATCCATTTTGTCAGCAAGATAAACAGCAATCAATTCTGAATCACAATGTGACATAAATCTGTGTCCACGATGTTCCATCGTTCTGCGCCACTTCCAGTAGTTAGTCAACTGTCCATTGTGCACAACGGAAACGTCGTTGAATGGATATGCCCAGTACGGATGTGCAGAGCGAATATCGACATCGGATTCAGTTGCCATCCGTGTGTGACCGATGGCATGGCTCCCGTTAAAGTTGCCAAGACCGTACTGTTCGGAAACAACATCAGCATCTCCCAAGTCCTTTATCAACTCCAATCCTTCCCCCAATGACATGATTTCAGCGTCATCTATGTCTTCAATATAATCCGCCATTCTGCGCAAGTCACCGTCATATCGTAGAGTGTAGCGAAACGCATAATCCGTAGCTTCCTCTTCCGACAATATTTCAACACCAAGTTCCTTGAGACGACTGTTTACAGTAGCTCTCCGGTCCTTTATTTGCTCATGAATATCAAAACCTTTGCCGATGTCTTCCTGTTCAGCAACCTTGAAGCGCATCACGTACTGATCTTTTTCGGGTAGACCGTAAACGGCAAATCCGGTGGAATCAGGTCCACGATGTTTCAAGGATCTGAGCATGGAAGTCATCTCCTCCCCTATGTTTCCGGGATCACCCCGGCGGATAATTCCTGCTATTCCACACATTTTATTCCTTCTCTTTGTGATTGATAATATTCTTGTATTTATGTCAAATATGTGGGCAAACTTTTCAGCTCACCCATATCCTGTTGAGTTCTACTTTAGCTCTCGATCAGGGCAAACAGTCAAGATATGTTTCCAGATCCCAGTCTGTAACTGTATGATTGAAACGCTCCCATTCATCATTTTTATAATGCTGGAAAACTTTGTACATCTCATCCGGCATCGAAGATTTTATGACCTCGTCATCCGCCAACTTTTGTAAAGCATCTCCAAGAGTCATCGGTAATTTCTTTACTTGCTTACCAGCATCTATCGCTTCATAAATGTTACGCTCTTCGGCTTCTCCGGGATCAAGATCGTTAGTTATGCCGTCATCGAAGGCTTTTAACAGAGCACCTCCCATCAAGTATGGATTGACCATCGAATCTACAGATCGATACTCAAAACGTCCTGGAGCAGAAATCCTTAAGGCACAGGTGCGGTTCTGATATCCCCAGTCTGCAAAGACCGGAGCCCAAAAACCTGTATCCCATAAACGGCGATACGAATTCACTGTAGAGGAACCAATGGAAGTTAAAGCGTCAAGGTGTTTCATCACTCCACCGATACACTGCAAGCCAACTGGTCCTGGCTTTCGCTTATCAATCGATGGATCCGGCATAAAAGTGTTTTCACCACCGGAAAGGTAAGTAAACGCTCCCTCCATTCCAGGAAGTTTAGTATTGTGAAGGTCATTAACAGACTCTTTCCCACCTCTCCAGAGCGACATGTTGTGATGACAACCTGAAGCAGAAACACCCATAAACGGTTTTGACATAAAACAAGCAATCAATCCATCTTCACGTGCTACTTGTGCGCATATTTGTCGGTAAGTCGTTAAGCGGTCTGCGTTGCGGAGGACGTCGTCAAACATTGTATTAAGTTCCAACTGTCCCGGTGCGTCTTCGTGATCACCTTGAATAATATCCAGACCCATAGCCTGAGAGTATTCGATGACTTTCATAAATGTCGGGCGAAGTTCCTCAAACTGATCAATGTGATAACAGTTCGGTTTGGTAACTCCTCCGTTCGGGTTCCCGTCTTCTCCTCGTTTGAGCCACATCATTTCCGGTTCTGTTCCAACACGCATGTCTAAACCGTGTTTTTCCTGAAATTCGTTGTGAATGATGCGTAGATTGCCACGGCAGTCAGATGTCAGATGTCCTCCTGGATTCTGGCTTTCTTCACGGTTTCGGAAACAAGTGCAGAATACACGTGCAACTCGCTTGTCCCAAGGCAATTGGCAAAAAGTCTCTGGATCAGGGATTCCGACTAACTCTGATGATTCTGGCCCGTAACCGATATAATCGCCGTGTCTATCAACAAACAAGTTTGCAGTGGAACCATACACGAGTTGGAAGCCTCTTTCGGCTGTTCGCTCCCAATGATCGGCAGGAATACCTTTGCCGACGATTCTGCCGGTAACGGAAATGAATTGATAGTAAATATAGGTGACTCCAAGTTCGTTTATTTTCTCACGTACCTGTTTAACCAACTTGTCTCGCCCCTCGGCGTTAACGTGTGCTTCTAAGTCTGTCATATCTTCTCCTCGAAGTAATATTTATATCCGAACTTGAAAATTCAAGGTCGGAAAATTAAGGCAGAAAAAAAATATTTACTACCATCCTGATTAAACTTCTTTAAGTTTTTCATAACCCAGCATTTTAAAAAATGATCAAATTTACTGCAAACTTTCCAAGAAGTCAAGATCTAGGTTTAAGTTTTTCCGGATCATAAAACGGAAATTTCACCACCTGTGCCGGAATACGCTTTTGGTGTCCGTCCAGTTTCCCAACTTCCACTTTCGTACCCAGTTCTGCATGTGCTACATCCATCCTGCATAACGCGATGTTTTTCTTCAGAAGTGGTGAACGCATTCCGCTGGTAATTATGCCAACCTGAGCACGCCCGCCGGAAGTGTGAACACAATCGCCGTGACCTCCTATTTCGTGTCCGTCCAATTCCAAACCTACGAGTTGTTTCTGCGGACTGGCTTTACGGCGGATCAGTGCTTCTTTACCTACAAAATCATCCTCCTTGGTTTTGAGTGGTACAGTAAAACCAACCCCTGCTTCAAACGGATCAGTTTGGTCAGAGAACTCATAACTGGCAAAAACCAAACCCGATTCAATACGCACAAGGTCCAGCGCGTCCAGTCCAAGCGGTTTTAGGCCGTGCTCCTGTCCTTCTTCCCAAACCGCGTCCCAAACTGCAGGGGCGTCATTAGGATGACACCAGACTTCATATCCCAATTCCCCTGTATATCCGGTGCGGGAAATCATCACCGGAACTCCGTTGAGGTCTCCTATGCGGCCGATGGTAAAACGGAACCAGTTGACTTCTTCCACTTTTGGCTGATGCTCTGGAGTCCAGATAATTTTTTTGAGAATATCACGGCTTTTGGGACCTTGAACTGCAATGTTGTGCAATTGATCGGTTGAGGATTTGACCCAAACTTTGTAGCCTTTTTCTTTTGCCTGTTGTCGCATCCACTCTCCACCGTAGTCACTTCCACCCACCCAACGGAAGTTGTCTTGAGCGATACGCAGTAAAGTTCCGTCGTCCATCATCCCACCGTGCGGGTAGCACATGGAAGAGTAAACGACTTGTCCAACTGCGAGTTTTCTTACATTTCGAGTGAGTACCCACTGCATCAAAAGCTCTGCATCCGGTCCGAGAATTTCAAATTTTCGGAGTGGTGATAAATCCATCACCACCGCTTTTTCGCGGCAGGCGTAATATTCTTCTTGTGCTCCACCATTGGTATAACAGGTCGGAAGCCAATATCCATTGTACTCAACGAAATTCCGAGTCAGTGCGGAAGTCCGGCTATGAAAGGCAGTTTCTTGGGTCATTTTAGCATCGGATTCGGGAGTCATTCTAGTTGCTATGGCTTTAGAGAAAAGATTTTTGGCCGGATAAACCCGGACGTGAATATCGGTAGGATTCCAGCCGTTTGCCGAAGTAGTATCGTCTGGACAAGCAGAAGACACGCAAACAATGTCCGTTAAGGCTTTCAATAAAATGTAGTCTCCAGGACGTGAATATGACTCATCCGAATACATTGCATGATGATCGTCCACTCCTGTGTTAAAGAAAAAATTGATAGCAGGCCAACCTTCCCGTGCTTGAACTCCGTAATGCTCCAGATTAGTATTGAAATTTTCGGAGCAACTGATGTGGCCAAAATATCCCATATCATCATAATATTTTGGGGCGCAAGCCAGACCAAACGTATCATGCTGTCCCACAGTATCCTGTATCACTTCGACCAACGGTTGCATTTCCTGATCGAAAAATTTTGAATGCAAGCCCGGCTGTGGACACGAAGTCATATTCAGCGAACGGGTACTTGTCATCTCAATACAACTCTCAATCCCTTTGTCCAATTGACTGGTCTTGAATGCTTGAAAATCGGAACACTGCCGTCCGGCGACATCCAAAATTTGAAAATACTCTCCTGCTTTGATTTCATAAACATTGGCGGTACTGTTATGAATGCGGATTTCCAAGCGTGGATCTGCGAGTGGTTCCGGTAAATCGGGAGTCGGTACGTTTTCAGGATTGGCACGTTGTACAAAGGCCACCAAATCAGTCGGAGGATTTTGTTCTTCTACGATCATGTTTTCGCCCAGTGAGGCAATTACACAGGTGAGCTCGCGGCTTGCCCGGAACGTAACTTCTTCATCCGGAAGGGAGTCTTTCGAAAAGAGCGGAACGGCTTTCATTTTACCGATATTCAGTCCGCCTCTTTTAAGGGTAGCGGTAACTTTGTTGGCGCTTACTGATTTTTGGCTGAGGATACTTTTCAGTCCGGAAGCTTCTTTGGAGGCTTTGGTTCCAAGTGACTCAGCATCTTCACGGCCGCCTTCACCGAAAACCACAAGTTCACCGCATTGGCGTCCTTCCGGATCTCTAATGGTCAAGCTGTCTTCTGGAGTTAAAGTGACGACTATTGTGCCCATAGCTGGAACTTGATAGCGTTCCATCCCATATGGGAGAAAGCTCCGCAAGCCAGGTTCCAGAAGGCGGGAAGTTGATGTATTAGTTAATTCCATGCTTAATTAAATTGTGTTTTAAACTAACGAGGATAAAACTCAGAATGTTTAAGTATCAATGACAATACAATACAATGTTGTCGCCAGCAACACTCTAAGAGATAGGGATTTAAATACAAATGAGTAGGTTAAATCTACCCCAAAAGGTAGTTGGCTGAAATTTAATTTGCCAGTTTACCTGTTGGGAAATAACTATTAAATTAATTAATTGTAATAAGCATTTGTTCTAAAAGAGGTAAGTATCGTGTAGTGAAAATTTTATGTCAAGTAAATAATCTCACTAATAATAAAATCTTGCCTGTCCATTTTTCTGGCTGTAAACTTTTGAGGTGGATTTTCTTTATACTTATTACTGGATCGTTTCAAAAAGTCCGAATTCCACCCCGCACCTGAATCAGCAAAGTGGAAATGAAAAAATCCAGAGGCTCTTTAAATGCAGTGTCATTTCGACAGAATGGATAAACTTTGAGGATACAAGTTTAGAAGTTTGTGTAAGATTTATCTTTACTCGAAATAACACGTTATTTAGGCTTATTAGGTGACAATAATCAATAACCAGAGATGTAAAAATGAGTATCAGTCTTGCGGAAACAGCAAAGGAAAAGGGTATACGATATTTTTTAATTAGTTTCACTGACTTGTTTGGAGTAGTCAGGTCAAAATTGGTTCCTGCTGCTGCGATAGCAGGCATGCAGAAAAACGGTGCTGGTTTCGCCGGCTTTGCTGCGCATCTTGACATGACCCCTGCAGATTCAGACATGTTCGGGGTTCCTGACGCCGATAGGCTGATACAGTTACCATGGAAACCGGAGGTAGGCTGGTTGCCCAGTGATATTTATCTTGGTGGAAAAATTGTGGCGCACGGTCCCCGCACTGTATTAAAACAAGTACTTGCTGATGCGGGAGAAAAAGGTTTTCAAGTGAAAACCGGGGTTGAGTGTGAATACTTTATATTGAATCCTGAAGGAACAGCTGTCGCGGATTCAGCCGATATTCAAGCCAAACCTTGTTATGACCAGCAAGCTTTGATGCGGCGTTATGACCTGATTTCTGAAATCTGCGACTACATGGAGACTCTTGGCTGGGGGCCTTATCAAAATGATCACGAAGACGCGAACGGACAGTTTGAAATGAATTGGGATTATACGGAAGCATTGACAACTGCTGACCGCCACAGTTTTTTTAAGTATATGACAAGGACGGTTGCCGAAAGACACGGATTCAGAGCTACCTTCATGCCCAAGCCGATTGCGACCTTAACCGGAAACGGTTGCCATGCTCATGTTTCGGTCTGGAGCAAAGACGGAAACACGAATCTGATGGAAGATGCACAGGGTGAACTCGGCCTCTCTAAGCTTGCGTATCATTTTATAGGGGGCTTGCTTGAACATGCAGAAAGTCTGGCCGCAATCACAAATCCTGTAGTCAACAGTTACAAACGCATCAACGCACCTCGCACCACTTCTGGAGCAACCTGGTCGCCGAATACAGTTACTTATTCCGGAAATAACCGCACTCACATGATTCGAATTCCGGACTCAGACCGCATTGAAGTCAGACTTGCAGATGGAGCCGCTAATCCTTATCTGCTGCAGGCGGTGCTGATTGGGGCAGGCTTATGGGGTGTAGAAAACAAAACTGATCCCGGAGAACGACTGGATATTGATATGTATGCCGAGGGTCACAATGTTAAAAATGCACCAAAGCTTCCTCTTAACTTACTGGATGCACTGCGTGCCTTCCAGAATAACAAATCTATGCGAAACATCCTTGGCGCTGAGTTTGCGGACTCATATGTCAAGCTCAAGATGAACGAATGGAACAGCTATATGCAGCACTTCTCCGAATGGGAACGACAAAATGCGTTGGATGTTTAAGTAATAATTAACTCTAGTCCGGCAGCAAGGTAGATCAGTTCAAGCCAAGTGGAAACCGTATAGTGTGTATAGATGGTTGGAGGACCTCACTGAACCGAATACTGCTCTACTTCATCCTCAACAACGACTAATTCGACCCTGGCCTGCTGGAACATGTCTCGGGTATCTTGAGCTGCATGGTATTTTTTTTTGGCAATCACCTTAGTGATGCCCACGCTGATGATCAGCATCGCGCAGACGCGGCAGGGTTCCATCTTGCAGTACAAGGTGCCTCCTTTGAGCGAAATCCCGTTTTTGGCGGCCTGACAGATCGCATTCTGCTCCGCATGAATGGTCCTCACACAATGCATTCGGGACGTGCCATCCTCCTCCACGACCTTCTTCATCAAATGTCCCACCTCATCACAATGGGGGAATCCTGGAGGAGAACCAACATAGCCCGTACAGACGATCTGCTTGTCCCGGACCACGATGCATCCGCTGCGGCCCCTGTCGCAGGTTGCGCGTTTGCCCACCTCATCCATCAATCCTAAAAAATATTCGTCCCAGCTCGGCCTGCGGTAGGTGTCTTCTCCCATGATGATTCTTTCCTTTTCAGTTAGTTAAAAAGATGTATCGAAGGGCGTCCCCTTTTTACCTCAATTTCAAAAGTAAAATAATACTGTTTGTTTTATTACTAGTACCCAAAATGTAACATAAATAGGTTGGGATTACAAAAATAAGAATGTTGTGGATGTGACTCCACCTGAAACAACCATTACTGAGTCACATATCTTCAGGATCGATACCCGGAACTTCGGTCAAACCAGCCAGTTGTTTCCAGTTCACCGGATAGGCGGCATAGAAGATAGTGCATTCATCATCTGTTTCATAGCAAATATGATTGTCTTTGGGAACGAGCATCATGTCGCCCGGACCAAGTTCGTATGCTTCTCCGTCACACATCAAACGAAAATTTCCTTCGTGGCAATAGATAATTTCATCACAAGTTAAATCCCAGGGAATGGAAACTTTTTTCAAAAAGTTCACTCCACCAGCCATGCTTTCGCTGTTCTTCACGGTCACCAAGGGTTTGATGTAAGTTCCGCCATCTTCAAGACCGTCTTTGCGGTGTTGAATGTCTGCACGTTTGAAAACAGTAGGTTTAGTCATTTTTAATCCTTTTATTGTTGATGATTTATGATGCCGTTTTGACGAACATCAAGAAAAATCCGTTTCCAAAAGCTCTGAAATTGCAGAATCAAGAAAACGGGTAAATTGGGGGTCGTTCCCCGGTGAAGCGACGCAGTGTCCCCAAGGCGAATCGTAAATTCGTAATTCCGCGTCTCGCATTTGGCACACTTCAATCTCATTATCTTCCGGTGGAAAATACAAGTCTGAACTGCAGGCAATCACAATGGTTTTGGCTTGAATTGCTTTAAGTGCCTGCTGAAAATCTCCTGCGTAAACTGGGTTTGCACTGATATCGGCCGTTTGCCAAGTCCGTAATTTACTTAAAAGATTATTCGCATCCCACTCCAAATGATCTGCTTCCCAATCCTTTAACAAATCTTCTGGAGTTTCAAATCCCAATGTTTTATACAACTCATCACGGTAAAAAGTTTGTGAAAAAGCCCAACCGGCGTAAACTCGCGCAAATGCTTTCAAGCCGGCTTCCGGAGGCGAATCATAATGTCCGTTTTGCCAATTTTGATCGGCGGTGAGTGCGGCTTTCACGCCTTCCAAAAATACAAAATTGTGGGGTGATGTCCGGGCTGATGCACAAAACGGCAGAATCGCCTCCACCATTTCCGGAAACTGCGCCGCCCAGTGATAGGCTTGACAGCCCGCCATCGACCAACCCGCAACAAGCCGTATGTGTTCAATACCGAATTTTTCGGTCAATAAACGGTGCTGACAGCTGATGTTGTCATAAAGTGAGATCTCCGGGAAACGCTGTCCATCTGCCGGAGGAGATGCGTTACTAGGAGAAGACGAAAACCCATTACCGAACATATTGACAGAAATCACGAAATGCCGTGCAGGATCAACGGCTCTTCCCGCACCGAAAAATCCTTCGTTTCGGATATGGCTTCCTGTGTAGAAGGTCGGAAGAAGTACCACATTGTCTTTATCCGGACTCAATTTTCCGTAAGTGCTGTAGGCCAGCACCGCATCCGGAAGAATCTTTCCGGAGAGCAACTCGACATTTCCGAGTTGAAAATGTTTTAGTGGTGTTTCCAAAATTTATTTAAAATTCATTTAAAAAAAGAGTTGACAGCCACCCTCACAACGAGTGTATTATTGATTCAGGAGGCACAAGCTTTGCTGAAGATTGTCAGATAAGATCCGGTGAAGATTGTATCATTCCTGTTCCAATAATTCAAACGAAGGAGAATAAAATGAATCTTAAACTCGTATTCAGAATCTTTGCCGGTTTCGGCGCTTTCTTTGCCTTAATGAGCCTGCTGGCAACAGACGCCATGATGGAGAGTTATGGGTTGGAACTGTCCAGTGATTCAAGTCTGCTCATTCAGTTTATGGTAATGGTTCAGCTTATGTTTGCAATTGTTGTTTGGCAACTTCCCAGTTGGCTGGGAGAGAATCTGGCCAAGGCCGGTTCCACTTTAATGGTGGTGTCACTGATGCCTGTCGCTATGAATATTTTTCATGTGGTCACCGGTGTCTTACCGGCTTCAGTGGCCCAAATTGTGGAGTCTGGAGTCTGGGTGGTTTTCGCCGCGTTGTTCTATTTCTATAGTAAAAAAACTTAGTCAATAAGGGGAAGATATGGCTATTATAAAACATGGTAAACCGTAATGTAAGCCAGGGAAAGGTCCTTACATTCTTGCTATGTTGAAGTAAATGTTACCTGAAACAAGAGCGTATGTTGGGTATCTATCCTAAAGTGGGTACACCTGAAAGTGTATTTAAATAACTACTTTTCTTTTACAAATCTCTTTACAAAACACTAGTTGTCAAAGGTTTTCAAAGCTCAGTAACCTAATTCAGGACGAACCAAATTTTTCAACTCCTGTCCTTTTAAATACCGTTCAAGGTTTTCGAAAACCAAACCCAAAGTCATCTCAACATAAGTGTTGCCGTCATCTGCCGAAATGTGGGGAGTGACGAGCAAATTCGGAGTTGTCCACAAAGGAGAATCGGCTGGAAGTGGTTCTGGGTCAAACACGTCGATGATGGCACCTGAAAAATGACCTCGGTTGAGATTCTCGACCAGCGCCTCATAATCCATCGTTCCGGATCTACCGACGTTTATGATCCCCGCTCCGGGTTTGATCAGAGCCTGTTTCTGACGGTCTAGCATATTTTTTGTTTCAGTCGTCATCGGTGTCGCCATCAAAACAAAATCTGCTCTGGGCAGCACCTCGGCCAGATCCCCTTGAGTCCGCACCTCGCTGAAGCCCTTAACGGGCTTTCCGTGGCGGCTGATTCCGATCACCTCCATACCCAGCCTCGCGCACTGCTGTCCTGCAGCACCACCGATGTTTCCAACCCCGATCACTACCAAAGTTTTTTTGGCAACAGGACTGGAGTACAACGATTCCCAATTTGCGAGACGCTGGTTTTCGGCAATCGCGGTAATCCGGTTGTTGAGCATCAGCACCGACATCAAGCCGAACTCCCCTCCTTTCGCTGCGTGAACTCCCCGGTTGTTGACCACTTTTACACCTTCCGGAACCCAGTCCATCGGGCAGAGATGCTCGACTCCTGCGCCAATAATATGAATCAGTTTCAATTGTGGCGCGACTTTGGCGAGGTTTGTGGTCGGTAAATTCCATGTGACAAGAACATCGGCGGTTTCCATTGATTCGGCGAAATGCTCCAGGTCCCAATCAATAAACGCCTCCACCTGCTCCGCGACTGCGGGAAAGCGTTCACAAGCGACCCTAAACCTTTCCTCGGTGATGGTGAAAACTTCCTCGCCTTCAATGGTCGGTGGGAAAGTCCCCGAAGAGGCGTGGTTGTTCTTGATGTGAATACGGAGTTTATTGTTTGTCATTCCTATTTTTGTAAATTTTAGATAAATTACGATTGGATTGTTGGATTATCATGTAGTTTTAGTTTCTAGTTCCGTAAGCTTCTCACCGACAAAACGCACCCGTTCATCCTCGTTCAAATCGTCAGCTTGATACTGCATTTCCATAAACGCATGAGCCAACTCGCTCAAAGTCTGTGATTCGTCCGGATCTCCTTTAAGTGGAATCCGTAGCACGGTGTCTCCACCGTAAGTCGGGATCAAACCAGAATTCGCTACGGAAGCTCGCGCAGGAGATTTCCCGTTTTGAACGGCCCGGATTTGCTCCCGCAGGCGTTTGCGCATCAAAGCGATTCCCCGGTCACTACTGACAAGGTTTTCATTTTTGTGAACCGTTATCCGTCCCATGCCTTCGGTGGCTTCTGCGTCTCCGGGCGAGCGTTGGCGTTCCTCGTAAGTCCTGTCAAACACTTCTCCTTGTTCGATGAGTTCCGGACCTTCCGGCGTGTTCCATTCGGGAGGATCACCTCGCTCACCGAAATTGGCCCACGCCAGTGCCAGCGTGTTTTCGTCGTCCACCGGAACAACCCAGCGAGTAAAAGAACTGCGTCCATACAAACGACGCAGAGTTCCGTCTGCGGCGAAAGCACTGCCCGCCTGTGTGAAATTTGGCAGAACCAGTTCATTCACCCGGAACCAGACGTTTTCTCCAACACGTCGTGTATTAACTCCAAGTATCCAGACATCCCGCTCAAAAAAGTCCATTTGCCCGACTTCGCCAAAACCCTCGGAAAACTGGACGCGTCCTATATTGGAATGTAGAAAACTGGTGTGCAACGGGTCAAGAATGGCATCCTGCACCTGAAGCCAGTTACAGCGAAATGGAGCTTTATAAGGCACCATTTCCATCTTTTCAAATTCCATCGCATCAAAAACCGGAAATTCCGGCATTTCCGCGATTGGCCCCATATAGCTGAAAATCAACCCCTTGTATTCAACGACCGGATAGGCACCCAGCTTGATCCGAAGTTTCAGACGATCACTAAGATTTTCTGGTTGTCCCGGTGCATCAAGTAACTTCCCGTCGGTGTCGAAGTGCCAACCGTGATAACAACAACGGATTCCATGTTCCTCACATTTACCGTATTCCAGAGAAGCCTGCCGATGCGGACAACGCTTGTGAACCAGACCCAAGGTTCCGGAGAGGTCTCGAAACAAAACCAGTTCTTCGCCAAGAATTTTAAGGGTAACAGGTAGATCACAGAGATCATTGGTGAGATAAACCGGATGCCAGAACCGTCGCAGATATTCTCCACAAGGAGTTTTCGGCCCGACTTGAGTCAGTTCCTCATCGGGGTGCTCTGACAAACTGGTTTCGTATCCGGCGTATCCTTTTAAACTGAATTGCTCTACATTCATCACAATACCCCATCGAAATCAGTACAATCTCAAATATTCTTCGACTTCCCAATCGGTGACGGCTTGGTGGTAGCGTTCCCATTCGTCTGTTTTGTAGAGGAGAAACGAATTAATCATTGAAGCACCAAGTACTTTCCTCGCAAATTCATCACCTCGCAAAATTTCAATCGCTTCCAGCAAATTTCGGGGAAGTTGTTGGGCACCGGAGCGTTCAAGGTCTTCTTTACTCATTCTATACAAATCCTCGTTCAACGGTTCTCCTGGAGAAAAGTTGTTGACGATGCCTTCGGTCATTGCGGCGGTGGTCAAGCCCAGTGAGAGGTAGGGATTCATACACATGTCCGCTGCCCGGTTTTCAATACAAAAACGACTCTGCGGCAAGCGTAACATGGCTGATCGATTGTTGTAGCCGTAAGTCATGTGAGTCGGTGCCCAGGTTACAGTGCCCCCTTCAAAACCTCCGACCCTTGGAACAAGTCCGTTGTAAGAATTGACCGTTGAACAGGCAATCGCAGTCAGTGCTCCGCCGTGTCGCAATAACCCGCCGATTGCATTAAATACCGAATCAGACCAGCCGCCGGATTTGCTTTCAAAAAAATTCGTCCCCGGTTTATCAATCGGCTGCATGGAGGTATTCAAATGAGCTCCGGAACGCCAATCGCCGATGGTGGTTTTTGGCATAAATGTAACAAACATGCCGTGACGTTTGGCCACTTCCTTGAGCAAAACACGCAAAAAAATAAAGCGGTCGGCCATGCGTAAAACATCCGTGTAATGAAAATCCAGCTCAAACTGAGAGTATGCACCCTCTGCCACAACATCGTGTATATTCCATCCCAGCCCTTCAATAATGTCAATCAACTCTCCGAGGAAACTCATTGAATCAATCGAATATTCCACGTCGTAACCGAAAGCCTGTCGGCGCGGACGCAAACCCTGACCAGAATTTGGATCATTATCAAATGCTTTGACAGGCTGCCCATCATGCCACTTCATCACCATGAACTCAGGTTCAATTCCTGCCATAACCGCATAACCCTGATCTGCTGTATCCTTAATGATGCGTTTGAGTGCACTGCGCGGACAAAGGTTGTAAGGATGTCCCTCCCACCACAAATCGGCAAACATCCAGGCACAGGTTGAATCCCACGGGCATATGATCAGGCTGTCCAAATCAGGAACCGGAATCTGATCGGAATCCGCCGGGCCGAGTTCCGGAACAAAGGAAATGGAATGAACCGCAAACTGAGGTCCCTTGCCCATACACAACAATTCAAAATCGCTGATCGGTACAGGTTTCGTTTTAGGCACACCCAAAAGATCAATCCAGCACGACAGAATGTATTTGACTCCGGCTGCTTCAAGTCGTTTCTTTTCTTCTTTGACACGCGCCATTTCCGGCAGTGCGTCCACAAAATTTTCGTGAT
>Ga0302118_10000194_pt1 | contig 28328 bp, 12 predicted proteins | sample AG5_331_MG_FD_203126 | JGI IMG/M metagenome (GOLD analysis project Ga0302118, IMG submission 203126) | Marine microbial communities from Western Arctic Ocean, Canada - AG5_33.1 | ecosystem: Environmental > Aquatic > Marine > Oceanic | place: Canada: Western Arctic Ocean | collected 2017-10-01 | reverse complement strand
TGGCGAATACCAGGCTAAGATTGGTTACTACGCCTTCGCAGTTCGCTGCTACGGTTCAGTTTCTTGTCGCGCCTAAAGTTGATAAGATATTAGTTAAAGCTAAACCCGCTATAGAAAATCGAATATCTAATTTATTAAGAATTGCTATAGGAAGTAGTCCGACTATCCGTTCTTTAAAAGATGGGGCCGGATTACAAGTAGATTTTGGACTTACTAATGATGCTGCGTCTGCCGCAACTAATGATATTGTCAATGCCGTATTGTCATCTGTTAATGTTTTCTTTAAAAAAGCTCAAAGAGGAAAAACTTTAGGAAGTCTAGTAATACAAATTGACCCCGCTAGTGTCTCAGCGATTGTTCAAACCTCAAGTATTGGGTCATATCTTAGCAATGGTCATGTAATCACCTGGTTGGATTGGCTCATGACTAAAGGCACTGAGGTGATTATTGAAGGTTTTGATGTTGTCTCAACCAGTGCTTTTTCTGATTCTCTTGGTTATGACGATAGATCAAGAAGCGGTGGCGGATTTATGTTGCAAACTGGTGGCGCTTTTCGTGTTGATCCGAAATTTGCTGGTACTGCGGGTGATAATTTCATCACCAAGGCAATTATAGCAAATGGACCAAATATTAGAAGAATCATACAAGAAGAATTTAGAAGGTTATTCTAATGGCGGATATAGATCTTAAAGGTTTTACAAAACTTGGTGATTCCACACTAGTAAACGATATCAAAGAAAATGTTATTTCTTTTTTTGATTGGGGTTTACTAAAGAAGGACAACTATATTAATGTTAGTATTCCCTCTACTGGTCTTTATGGCGGCAATGAGCACCAACTGCGTTTAGTAGATGATCCTAGATATACCGCAGGGCAAGTTTGGGAAGGTTTTAGATCAAATTGGGTCTGGGAAAGCGGACTGACAAGTACTGGCGGGGCGTCTCTAGTTAGTTCTGATAACGCAAATCCTGGTGTGTCAGGTGTTTATGTCGATAGTACATTTTATCCTACTACCACCGCTGGTACTTACGCCCATCATGTAAACCACCCACAAGGTAGGGTCGTATTTGACACGGCAATTCCAACAACAAGCACTGTAACTTGTGAATATAGTTACAAATACGTCAATGTAGCAGAATCAAATGGCTTGCCTTGGTTTAAAGAATTACATAGAAGATCAGAAAGAGTAGATAGTTCGCAATTTGATACAACCACTGGTGATTGGTCACAACTTTCACAAAATAGGCTACAATTACCCGCAATTGGTATAGAAATTACCAATAATCGATCTTTTAAGGCTTACCAGCTTGGTGGTGGATCTTATGTATATACTGACGTTCTTTTTCACTGTGTTTCAGAAGATGCATATATGAGAGACAGTTTAATGGATATTGTTAGTCTTCAAAAAGAATCCTATCTCTCGATGTACGATTTAAACGCAATTGCTGAAGCGGATGCGTTCCCCCTTGACCATAACGGGGTTCCAGCTTCTGGGGCATTGAGATATTCAGATCTCGTAACACAATACCCGTTTAAAACTTTAAGAATATTCGATACAAGATTTGATTCTGTCTATACCCTAAACCCTAATTTGTTTGTTGGGACTGTAAAATGTACCACAGAATTAATTTTTGGTGTATAACTTAATAGAACAAACCCTTTATCCTGGAGAATATAATGGCTCAGACAAGAATTTTTTACGCAACACATGCTGTTGAAATCGAAGGTACTGCAATGCACGGCGTGCAAAGCGTTGGTATTGACACAACCTTTAATCTAGAACAGGCTTTTGAGCTTGGTCAGTTGGGTTTATATGAAAATATTGAAGGCACTCCAGACATTAGTGTGACTATGCAGAAGTTTCTGGATGGACATCCTCTATTATGGCACGCTTGTACACAGTTTGATACTGACGGAGTCGCCATCGTCGGAAATGGATTTGCTGCTCGTGGTGATACCAAGATTAAAGAATTATCATTACATATCAACAGCACAGACGAAGACGAATTCGAAGCTGGCGGTGCTGAGACCGCTGAAAAAACCCTCAACATGAGCGGTATGTTCATTTCTTCATGCTCCTATACAATTCCAGCCGATGGAAACTGTACTGAAGATGTTACATGCGTGGGTAATGATAAAACCTGGGCGGCTGGTGAGGCAGAACTAGATATTGGACCTGGTGATAAGCCTCTTTTTACAGCGGGACATGCTACCAATAAACACGTTATTCGTGGCGAAGATGTTGTTGGCGGTGATTGCCATATACCTGATAATATTCCGGGTATTACAACGCAAGCAGGAGGGGTTAATTCTGGTCCTCTTACCACTGCCACTTGTCACATGCAGAACTTTACCTGTTCAGTAGATCTTGGTAGAGAGGAAATCAATCAATTGGGAGTAAGGACTCCTTATAATAGGTATGTCACCTTCCCGGTAGAAGTCACTTCAAGTTTTGAGATAATTTCCTTATACGGGGATTTGATTGACGCTAATTCTACACTAAGATCAAATCTGACAGATCACTCTATTAAGATCCAAGTAGGTGCTATAGCACACAAAGGTATGGTTATTGACCTTGGTTCAGGGAATAAGCTACAAAGTGTAAGCTACGGTGGTGGAGATACTGGTGGGGGAAATGTAAGTAATACCTTCAACTATTCAAACTTTAACGATTGGGAAATTAGGGACTCTTTTGTCACATCATAAGATTTAATATTGGACAAAAATGAAGGATTTAAATAAAATTTTATCGGGAAATATTCTCGTACAGACGAGAAATAACATTTTGACTGTTCGTCAGCCAGATGCCACCACTCGGTATCTGGCTGATTTTTTTTGTGAACAGGTTTATCAAGATGCTTTTAGTGAAAATATATACCTACAGGAAGAACTAGAGGAATTAATAATTGAAAATGGCTGGTGGACACAGGATGAAGAGGATGAATTAAAACAAATACCAAAAGATATTGAGCAAATGAAGTTAGATTACTTTAATAATTTTCTGCGTGACGATGGTAAAGTCTTTATAAAAAAGGGAATCAGGAAGAAAGAAGACAGGTTTGAAGAATTAACAAAAGACAAATACATGTTCTTCAATTACACCTGTGAAAGCTTAAAAAGTCAAGCTTACACAATGTATATTCTGGAACACTGCACTTTTTATGAGAACGGGGATAAAATATCTCTAGAGGATGTAAGCATTCAGGCTTTATACGGAAAATATAATGCGGAAATGTTAGACGATAAAGAAGTGCGTGAGGTTAGCAAAAGTAGTGGCTGGCGAATGATTTGGAACTCCGCAAAAGAATCGCGGGAAATATTTCCTTGTCCAGCCTGTGATTTAACTGACATGCAAAAGAGTTTAATTAGCTGGACTCGCATGTATGACAGTGTTTATGAGTCAATGGAAACGCCTTCTGATGATGTGATAGAAGATGATTACGCTATCGATGGATGGTTCACAGCACAAAGAAGAAAAAGAGAAGATGACAGAAAAGACTCCGACAAAAACAATCTACCACAATCTGCGGAAGTTTTTGTTCCGGTGTCAAATAAAAAAGAAGCAGAACGTGTTTATAATATGAACACGCAAGACGCGAAAAATATTCTTAAATCAAAAAGCAAGGAAATAGAAGAAAAAGGATCTGTAAAAGAATCAGAACTTAACCATGTAAAACAGGATTTAGCTATGCAGTCTAATAGACAAATGATGGAAAGATATAGAAAATGAATAACAAGGAAGATCTCTATAAGGAGAAATCAAAAGAAAGGTTGAATAAGAATTGTAAGAAAAAATTACAAACTACTATGATAGGAGCCTTGAGTAGTATTGAAGAACATTTTGGATTTTTATGGGGGCATGAGTCTGACGATCCACTTTCAGAAGAACAAGAAAAAATGAGGCTAGTTTATGAGGAATTAAGGTCAGACGTGCTGGATAAAGGTAATACGCAAATACGCAATATAGAAGCTGAATTTACTCAATACGACATCACTTGGAATCGCTATCAGTATCAGATTCCAGTTAAACCCCTCTAAGGAGAACTAAGATGGAAGACAAAAGAATTAAAGTAAAAAAAGAAACCGGCGAAGGTAAAGACAAGACAGAAACACAAATTGAGCTTGTTATTACCAAGCCTACTAACAAACAAATGCTCGAAGCTGAACGTATCTATAAAGGCTCGTTCAGAAAAGCCCTTGAAGAAGGGGCGATGTTGCGCAAAAAACTTGGTAATTATATGACGGAGCAGAAGATTTGGACTGATGAACAGGAAGAAGAGTATAACAAGGTTATTAAGGAAATTAATCTCCTGGATTATCAGCTAAATAAAGGTAAGGATTTAGACGGCGAAAAACTAAAACTCAGTAGAGCAAAAGAAATCGCCCTAGAACTCCAGGATAAGCGGGTGGAATTCCGCGATTTAATTGGAGAAAGACAGGAATTGGATCACATGACCGCTGAAGGTCAGGCCGATACTGAACGGTTTAGCTATTTAGTCTATCTGTGTACAAAAGATTTCCTTACGCAAAAGCCCTATTATTCCTCTTATGAGGACTACCAAAACAGGGGGAATGAGCAAGAGGCTATTGATGCGGCAAAGACCGTAGGTGAAATAGTCTACGAAATTGATGAAGACTATGAAAACACTTTGACGGAAAATAAGTTCCTGCAACGATTTAATTTCGCCAATGAGAAAAATCAGTTAATTGATAAAGAAGGGAATAGGGTCGATAGAGAGGGTAATAAAGTAGATGAAGAAGGCTATATCTTAAATAAAGACGGTAAGCGTGTTAATGTTAATGATCTTCCTGTTTTAGAAAAAAATGAAAAGGTTGAAGAAGCTGACTTTGAGGACGATTTGGGTGTAGTAATAGTAGAAGAGAAGAAAACGGCTACCCGAAAACGGACAGTAAAAAAGACAGAGTAGCACGGTGGGCGTGAATTCTTGCGGTGTTTTAACACCGCGAGTTTTCCACGCCTTTTTTTTATGGAGTTAAGATATGGCTGATGATAGTATTCTGATTCAGATACAGCTAGGCTCACCAACCAAAGCCAATATAAACGCTGTTACTAAACAAATACGGAGCGCTCTAAGTAATGTTAGCGCAAATGTACAAATTCAGAATGGTCGCCAGGCCACGAAAACACTTCAGGATATTAAAAGTAAGACAGATGCGGCCACAAAATCTACAGCCAGCTTTGCCGAAGCTATTGGTCTTTCTGCCAGACGTTTTGTGGCTTTTACTTCTGCTGTAGCAGTTGTTGGTAGGTTAACATCTGCACTTTCTCAAGCAACTAGAGAAGCAATAAAGTTTGAAAGAGAATTTGTAAAATTGTCTCAGGTTTTTGATACTGATGTGCGGTCTCTTGGTAATTTACAGAATTCACTATCTGATCTATCTAGAGAGTTTGGTCTTTCAGCAACCGTTATCGCTAAAACTAGCGTTGTTCTTGCGCAGTCTGGTTTAACAGCAAAACAAACAGAAGATGCTATGAAGACGCTTGCCAAGACCACATTGGCGGCAACGTTTGATAGTATAGCGTCAAGTACAGAAGGTGCTGTTGCTATCATGGCCCAGTTTGGAACTGAGGCTAGTAAACTAGAGGCCCAGCTTGGCGCTATTAATGCCGTGTCTAAGAAATTCGCTGTTGAGTCTGGAGATATCATCGAGGCGGTGAGGCGGTCTGGTGGTGCCTTTAGGGCCGCAGGCGGTACGCTTAATGAATTCATCGCCTTATTCACTTCTGTGCGTAGTACGACTCGTGAAAGCGCGGAAACTATCGCTACTGGTTTTAGAACCATCTTTGCCAGATTACAACGACCTAAAACAATTGAATATTTTCGTGAATTAAATATTGAACTTACTGATGGTAAGGGGAACTTCATTGGGGCTTTTGAAGCTGTTAGGAGATTAAGTAAAGGATTAGAAGAAGCGGGTATTAAAGCTGGAAGTATTAAATTCGCTGGAGTTGTTGAACAGTTAGGTGGTATCCGTCAGGTCTCTCGTGTAATTCCGCTGTTGCAACAATTTACGAAAGCTGAACTAGCTAGACAGGTTGCTATTGGTGGTGCTGGATCGTTAGATAAAGATGCCGCAAAAGCACAAGCAACATTAGCACAGTCTTTTGCTAGAACCACAGAGAATTTTAGAGCATTAATTCGTGAGATATCACAAACGGGAACTTTCCAGGCAATTGTTAAAATTGCATTAGATCTTGCCAATGCTTTTATTGAAGTCGCTAGATCGCTAAAACCTTTGATCCCATTAATTGCAGCTTTTGGGGCAATTAAATTTGGGGGTCTTCTTTCTGGAGCGGTAAGAAGCGGTGTTGGTGGCTCTGGCGGTACTGGTGGACTTGGAAAAGGATTTAAAAGGGGCGGTCCTGTTCCTGGTACTGGTAGTGGCGATACTGTTCCGGCGATGTTGGAACCTGGGGAATTTGTTATCCGCAAAAGTGCGGTGCAAGCATTTGGTGCTGATAGGTTGGCGGGGATTAATAAGTATGCTAATGCGGGAAAAGCTAAAAAGGATGTTAAAAAATCAACAGGTATTGCCCCAAGAAAAGAATTAAAGGGTTCTAACATTGACGGTGAATTTAATTGGGGAAATATTGAACAGAAAAAGATCAGTTCTAGTGGTAAAGGGTCTATTAGAGGTTACTTATGGGAAGATTATTTATCTAGAAAATTTGGAACTAAAGCAGCAGATGATGCTTTTCCAGATATAAAACCTAACACTTCGGGGATGGGGAAGGCGAGGGCGACGGGTGGGGGCACGTTTAATAACGTTAAAGCTATTGAATTAAAATATCTTAAAGGCGCAGATTATACTCAAAAACAACTTAACAAATGGAATAGCGATATAAACAATAAAACAAAATTAAGTAGATCTACTGTTGGTGTAATCACTACAGACCAAACTAAACAAAAACGGCGCAGAAAAGCCGCAGGCGGATCAATCAGCGGAGCTGGCACCGATACAGTTCCCGCTCTCCTAACTCCCGGCGAGTTTGTAATTAATAAAGAATCAGCTAAATCTTTTGGTTATGGCAAATTGGGCAAGATTAATAAGTATGCTAAGGGTGGAGTTGTACAGAAATTTGCTGGTGGTGGAGATGTTGGTGAAGGTGGGGGCGGTTTTGGAAAGCTTACAACGGTCTTATTTATTCTTCCCCAATTACTTTCCACCTTTGCTGAATCAATAGGCGGGGCAAATAGTGAAATAGGTAAATTTTTAAAAGCTTTTGGAAATGCTTTTCTGACAATTGTTATTATAGCAGCGGGATTTAAGCAGTTAAAAAAAGGCTTGTCTGATTTTATAGGAAGTATTGGAAAGAAAGCCAGAATTGTAAAAGCTACAGATGAAGCTTCTAAAGAAATTCGGGATGGTGGAGATAAAGCATCTTCTTCTATTAGAGAGGCGGGGAAAAAGGTTGAAAAATCTTTAGAGGAAGTATCTAAATTAGCTAAAGCTTTTGAAAGTGCTAGACAAAGAATAAGCGAGACAGGTGCCACAAAAACAGCCGCAAAGAAAGAAGAAACAAAACTAAGGGGCAACTTAACGAGAGCTAAGGATAATGCTGTTCCAGGCGCGTCAAATAAATTTATTAGAGAGGCGGAAGAAGCTTTAGCGGAGGCAGTTACTAAGAGAGTAAAAATAGAAAAAGATATTCTAAGAAAACAAAAACTAAATGCCGCCAAAAAGGATGTTTTAGCCACAAAAGAGTTCACAAACCAAGAAGATTTAAATAAAGAAATTAAAAGACGAGCAGACGCTCAGAAATTCGTAGCAGAAAACATTAAGCAATCTGAACCAGAGGGGACACCAAAAGCCAAAGGGGGATTTGGAAGAAGGGCGCGTGGGGTAGTTCAAGGAGCAAGACGAAAATTTAGAGGGACTAAGGTTGGTAGAACTCTTGATGTAGCAGCCCGTAAAGGACAGGCAGGATTAAATAAATTGAAGGCAGGGAAGCTTGGGAAAGTGCTTGGGAAGCTCCCTGGTGTAGTAAAAGTAGCCGCCGTAGCCCTTAAAGCTCTTAACGTTGCCGCTTTGGCGGTTACTGCTGGGTTTATTGCCTCATTTAAAGTTGCGGGGGAAAAGGCAACAAAGGCATCCGAAGAAGCTATTCAAGACGGTAAAGTTCAAGACGCTCAATTACAAGCCCTGAGAGCTTCGTCAGCCGAAAAGGCGGCGAAAGATTTAACAGTAGCCAGCGGTTTTGTTCAGGGTTTGCTTGGGCCATTCGCTGGACTTGCCCAACCACTTTTAATTGTGGCTTCGGCAACAGGTGTTTTAGGTGAAGCATTTGATAAAGGAACAAGAGTTTTTAATGATTTCATTAAAGGGATTGTTAACTTTTTGGACTCCTTTGGGTTGGTAGATCCAGAGATAAAACAACAAATTTTTGAAGGCTTAATAGATCCACAGGTTAAAAGAGAATTAGATGCGTTTTCCGCTGGATTAAAAGCGGCGACAAGAAACCTTGAAAAACAAGGTGAACAAATTAAGGAAGATATTGAGCTTTCAAAGAACCGCTTGGCAAACATACGAGACCAAGGAGATAGGGAAAAGGAGCTGGCGGGTACTTTTGAAACAATCTCTAATAGAGTATCTGACTCAAGAGCTGAAAGACAAATAACGAGACCAGGGGCAGGAGGTGTCGGTCTCGTCACTACTGACCAGGCCGTTGGGAAGGCGGCTTTCGATAAATTCGAGAAAATATTAGAAGAATCGAGTCCTGAACGTAAAAAGGACGCTGCCGCGATTACCGCACAAAATAAAAATTTGTTTTTTCAAAAACGTTACGGCGCTGCTTTTGAACCAAAAGGTGGATTTAAAGGAGAGTTGAAAGATGTGCCAAAGACACGAGAAGTGAGTTCTGATAGAATAACGGCGATTGGTCTGGAACTTAAACAAATTCAAGAAAACACCAACAAATTAAAAGGCAATAATGATGAACAACTATCTTATCTGGGCTTCTTAAAACAACAATCACAATCAGTCCAAGAACTAAGCACAGTTTTAGGATTGGCTTCAAGTGAATCACTTAAGTTTGTAAAAACTAAAAAGGGGGAAGTTCTACTTTCTTTTCAAACAATAGAAGCCAGTAAACCATTAAGTAAATTATACAATAGTTTAGTAATTGAATTAGGAGATGAAAAGGCTGCTAGATCAGCAATAAGCGCAGCTATGAGTGACGAAACTAAATTACGTGAAGCTAATAATGCGACTCTCGCCGCACAGCAAAAGGCGTTCTCTAATTTATTGCAAAAATTTACTTTTGGGTCGGATGAATCAAGACAGGAAATTGGTCAAGATATTAATTCGGTTAAAAAACTCGTTGCGGCGGATTTTGATATTGACTCACCTCAAATAGCGAGTGAAGAAAGAAGTAAAATTTTAAGTTTTCTTCAGAGTGTTCCTGGGGCAACTTTCCAAGGTAAAGATGGGAAGGTTGTGCAATCTGAAGATATTGTGGTTAATACTATCTTGAAGAAATTTGACAAATTTGGTTTGGAACAAACTAACTTATTAGGGACAAAGGGTCAACAGGAGGCTCAAGAAGAAGCGGATAGAAAAATTAAGGCCAATCAGGACGCCGCCCTTGGAAGCTTTGGTGGAGTGCAGCCATTAGACGAAGCACAAAAAGCAAACGTACTAGCAGAGGAACAGAATAAGATTATACGAAGGAATATTACGGATCAATTATTTCCACAAAAAGCACAACTTGACGAATTAAGAGCACAAACCAAATTGTTGGAAGAGCTTAGAAATCAAGCTAAAGTAGAGGGCAGTGGCGGCGTCTTGACTGAAGAAAATGCAGCACTAGCCAAAAAGAACGCCCAGAAACGAATTGAAGCTCTTCCCGCTATCGGTAGTAATAAGGAAAAACGAGAAAAAGCAGTACAAAAAAAACTTGAACAGAGACCGAGAGTCGGAGAAACGCAAACTACATATAGGGAGGAAGATAAATTCCATGCTACACCAATACAATCAGGCAGAACCAGTATCACCGGATTGGAGGAGGTAATTGCCGACGAAATTAAAGCCAGGGAGACGCTTACTGCGCAGATTTTGAAAGAGGAACAAGATAAATTAAGAACCCAACCAGGCCAGGGCACCATCTTGCGTCCAGAGGATGAAGCACTAGCCCAAAAGAACGCTGATGCCAAAATAAAAGCTCAGGAGAAAATTAGTATTCGTTATCATAGTGGACCACTAAGTGAAGAAAGAAAGAATGAAGTATTAACAAACGAACAAAATGAATTAAAACTCACTCCTGAAGGAGTTAGTAAAAAGAACCTCGAAGATCAAAGAAAAGAAGAATTTGGTGATATAGGGGCACAAACAAACGAACTTATTAAAAATGAAAATAGGCTGGCCGTCGAACAGGAAGCTGCGGAGCAAAAACGTCATGAAGAAGATTTAAAACGAAGGGATGAGTTTAATATGGATGCCCTAGGAGCTTTCTATTCTAAGGGCGGGCCAATCTACGCCTCACAAGGCACACTAGTCAACATGCAACCACAAGGTACAGATACAGTACCGGCGATGTTAACTCCTGGGGAATTTGTAATAAACGCTCAGTCTGCTTCAAGACTTGGACTTGGTACTTTAAACCAGCTTAATGGTTATGCCAAGGGCGGGCCAGTAAAATATTTAGGTCGTGGTGGGGGATCAACAGAAGATGAGGAAGAAAGACTAAGAGCACGACAGGCTCGGCAAAGTGATTTTTCTGAGAGGGTGCGAGAAGTCGAGGGCGTTATGGATACTAATGCATTTATTGCTCGGCGAAAAAACGAGAACAGAACACGAAGATCGGCGCGGGGTTTGAGGGATTACGACTATAACACACTTGGCGAGTTGAATACAGATTCGAAGTTTAACACTCCAGTGGCGAGAAAACTAAGTGCTAGTCGTGCTCGTAAGAAAGCAGCTAGAGAGTCTTTCAAAGAAAGAAAACAAACAAAAGCAGCAGAAGAAAGGGAGCGAAACCTGGAAACTGCGAGAGAACAAAACAGAGAGAGCCTTGCGGCCCGCCGAGAAAGGTCAGCAGATTCCATTGGGGAAACGGTCCAACGTAAAGGTCTTAGCTATGCAAACACCCCAGCAGGAATACAAAGATCTATCAATTTTTATAACGAGTCACCAAACCAACCGCCAGTAATGTCTGAGCAAATGAGAAGAGACCTCGCTCCGCGCAATGTTTTACGCCCCACTGCCCCAGCCCCAACGCCCACTCCACCACCAATTGATCCAGATAAAAACAGGCTTAATAAGGGTGGTTTAGTTAGAGGACCGCAATATCTAAGTCGTGGAGGTGCGGCTGCGGGTGGCGGTGGTGGTATTGATACTTCGGGACTTGCTTCATTTGCGAGTGATTTCGGGTCTTCTGTTAGTGATCTTGTTGGTTCTGCTATTACTTTAGAAGTTGCCCCAATGGGTATAAACATTAACTTAAACGGTGCTGAATTATTGGCCCAATTACCACAAATGGTGCAGAGAATGGTTATAGGCGAGATACAATCTGAATTAGGTAGATTTGAACAAACTAGAGATTTTAATAATACACCAGGAGCTTATGCAAGTTCAATCTTAGCATAATGGAGAAAATATGCCTGTTAAAGTAAATGATAAATATCTAGTTCCAGCACCTCTGGTTACATTTGACAAAAATTATATTGTTAATGGCGATGGCAGAACACTTGGCGCAACCTACAACATAGGTTTAGCGGGGCAAATTCTACCAAATAAGGGCAATCCAGTATCTACTAATGCTAACGGGACTGCCGCTGCCTTTTCTACTGATGCTTGGACATCTACAAAATCACCAGATGATGACCCTAATCACGGCATTGACGCTGATGCTCAGTTAATGTCAATTATGTCAAAGCAAGAAGATATTAGGCGTCTATTTTCTTTAAACGACGGAACTGCCGATGTTGAAATTACAGATCTTAACGGTCTCGCTTCAGGTATAAGATTTATTGGTAAAGTTGAAAGTCTTAGTTTTCCATCAGAGGGTAGGTGGGCGGGACCGTGTAATTATTCGGTATCTCTTACTACAAATAATTTTAAAAATTCAATAAACGGAACTTTTGATGATGCTGGCTCAGAAGATACAAATGATGATTCGTATTACGTTTCTTCCGCGTCTGAAAATTGGTCAATTCAAGAAGCTGATACCTTTACCGATGTGTTAAACGAAAGGAGTCAGGGGGCAAACACAACGTTTAAAATATTTAAAATTGCCCATAATGCCTCAGCCGTTGGTCTACCTGTATATCAGGGCGCTCATGGTAGTGTATCTTATAAAGATAACGATAACTCCTTTCTCGGAGGAGTAAGTCCAGCAGAACCTTGGGAACAAGCGAGAGAGTATGTATTAAACGCCATCGGTATTGGTTTTGATCTATCGGCTACTGGTTTAAAGATTAAAGGTTTTGATGATGACTCCGCAGCATCCATCTTTAGACTAAACGGACTGAGTGCGGCACCTCACGACTATCGTGCAGCAAATAGAACCGTAACTGAAAATATAGATGAGACGGCGGGTTCTTATTCAATATCTGAAGAATTTACAATTTATCCAGAAAGTGGCTCATTTCCAATAATCGAAGAAACTCAAGCCAGTGTATCAAGAGGGGCAACATCTGTAACCTCTGTTGGTTTACAAGGCACAATTAAAGGTCTGGATACTGGTGGCGATTCTGATACTGGGGCTGATGGAAAGGGAACCGGATTTGAACAAGATAAAATACTAAACGCTAAAAAGTACTTTGATAGTTTAACTCAAACTACAATATGGAAAAAAGCCGTTGCCATAGCTGGTAAGACTTGGCTACATCCAGAACCACTTAGTAAGTCGTTTTCAATTAATAATAATGCTGGAACGATTAGTTACTCTTATACTTATGATGATAGACCTCCAAATATTATACCGGGAAGTATAAGTGAGGATATTTCAGTCTCAGATACTTATCCAGGACAAATTTTTGCTAACATTCCAGTTATAGGTAGAAATCAGCCTATATTACAGTTTGTGAATTCAAGAACCGCATATACCAGAAGTTTAAATATAAATGTAAACATGCGGAACTTTGCATCAAATTGGGGCAGTATAGAATCAAATTTGACAGATGGTATTTTTGGTGGATTTGGTGGAGATATTTCAGACATTGCTGCCGCAAGCGGTTATTGGGCCGGGGCAGATCAAAATAGTATTAGACACTGGATGCAACAAAAACCAAGTATTCCTTCTTCTGGTGAGTTTCAAAAAATATTTGATGCTGCAAATCCAGCTAATGAAACAGGGGTTATATATGACAATCCGGTTATAGCTACAAAAGTTTTTCATTCGGCCCCTCAAGAATCATGGAACTCAAAAACTGGAGCATATTCATACTCTATACAATGGACGTATGAAAGGAAATATTAATGGCGACATACAATACTAACTCTTTACCAGAACCAATATATCCATCTGTTTGGGATACTGGTCAGCCTCCAGACCCGTTTATTGGTGCTCAAACCTTTCTTGGTTGTACAGTTGCTAGTTTTAATGTTTCTTCGGACCTACAAGGAAGAGGGGGGCAGTTAAACGCTACTCTTGTAGAAGATTTTGATGCTTCAGGGGTTAGACAAAAATTACAAGATACAGGTATTTATGATGTCGCTACTGCCACATCGGGTAGTTTACCCATTGTTGGTTCACCTCAGTATTTTAAATTATTAGATAACAACTCTGAAACTCTTTTTGAATATAATGGAATATTAAAATCTATTGGAAGAAGAGTAACGCCTAATGGTGGTAAAACATATTCAGCAACTCTATCGGGACCACTTTCTCTACTACAAAACATAACGGTAATATTAGATAAATATTCAGGATTTGGTTACGCTCAAGAGGGTATTCCAAATATAAATTCAATAAATAGTTATTATCAAGTTGGATCTCCCCTAGATGAATATGGACTTAATCATTTTGATAATAAGAATTATGAGGCTGTAGACACTGGATTAGATGAAAACCTTACTGGAGATGTTGACGTAAGAGACGCTGTTAAATTTGATTTAGACATAAACGAAATTCCACCAACGGGTTATGAAGTTGGTTTAAGTTTAGCAACGAATAACAGAAGTATTATATGGACTAATGTTTATAACATAATGAATGTTTTTGGTTTCTATGAAAGTAATAGTCATGGATTTTCATCGAATAATGGATATGGTTATTCAAGTTCTACTTCAACAGGAATGAAACTAGGGAAGGTGATTCAAGCTTTAGACCATCTAATAAACAGAACCAAGAAAGGTAGTCCTGAAAGTTATTTTGGGGGCAATATTTTGTCTGGGACTAGTACTTATAATATCTGTGGTGTGCAAGGTGGACATATAGGTTCAGATCCATATTATTATGGTGTTGACTTTAAAGGTTTTATAGTTCAATTAAAAGGATTATTAGCAATAAGGTTTGTTCTTTCTGGTTATGCCACTGCTGATGATCCGGAGTGTTTGGTTAGGGCTGATAAGCTAGTAAATAACTATGAAATTTCTCAAGGCTCAACAGATTTAGGTAGTTTAATATCAGGTATTTGCTCAAACTTTGGTTTTGAGTTTCTAGTAAATCTGCATAAAGTTTCATATACCAGCGGCTCAACAACGGATTATATGCAAGAAATACGCCTAGCGGTGGCGGCGGGGGCCGCAATAGCGGGCATATCTAGTCCTTTTAATTATTATGGCTACCCTACTAATTCCGAGTTTGTTTTAGAAAAAACAGGTCAAGGCCGGACAGGAGACACAAAGCTTGGTGGTGTTATCTCAATGCTCTTATTAGATAAAAGTTTAATAAGATGTGATAGGCCGTTTAGCGCTATAGCATACCATCTTTTAGGTTTAGAAGTTCCGAATTTTGGTAATTACGGGGCAATGGGTAAAAATGTAAATCCCGGTGTAAATAATCCTTTCTCCCCAGCATTTGATTTAACAACTACGGGTCCATCATATATTGATCCTTTGGATGATGATTATAATGATAAACATCCGGAAGGCTCTACTCCTTATGGGGGTAAATTCCCGGTTGAAACCAGTCTTGATAGTTCAGGACCGTTAGTCTCTTCAGTACTACAAAGAGCACAGTCAACAGATTTATCAATTATTAATGTGGAATCCGTAACCTGTAAAATGATTCTTGGTGGACCAGTTAGTAGAATTGTTGATGTTCCAAGAAAGTATATTTACCAATATTGGGGCGATATTAATATTTATCCAACTGGAACAGTTTGTGACTTGGATCAGGTTTCATATAGAGCACAGCCGGTAATAACTCAGCTATTACCGCATGACGACATTTATGATCATATATTAATTGATATGAAAGATGTTTTACCAGATAATGTTTGTCAAGGTGTTGCGTATTCGGGGGTGTATTCTGCGAGCATATCAGAAATTAGAATGGCAATGTCAAATAAAGGAAGGTGGAGGCATTTTCTTAAAATACTTAAACCTTGCAAATGGGCCGCAATTGAAGCTTGTGCTAATATAAATGAATCAGGAATTATGCAGGATATAGGCAGTCTGTATAAAGTGAGTGGTGTCTCTAGTGGTAACGCTACTTTAATGAATCAATACACTGATCCAACCTATGAATATTATCAGGAATATACTGGCTCAAAAACTCCAATAGGTGTCGAGAATACATCAGTTAAAAGTATAAAACCTAAAGTATCGTCTACTGATGGAGACTATCACAATTCTCTGGACAGTAAAACTTTAGTCGAAAAGATACATCAAAAGATTAAAAATATTGGGGATGCTCATTATGGCAAATCTTGGGTTGGCTGGGTGCCCCATATAGAAACAAAAGTAGCTGATAATAGAAAAGAAGTTATATCCAATTACGAAAAGTCTTGGGAGGTTTCCGACAATGCTTATTTAGAACCAAGTGGTTATAGAATAATTCATGCGCCACAAACTTCTAAATTTATAAAAGATCATAAAGTTAGTGCTTATTCAAATTTCGAATACTCAATGGGTAATGCTTTACACAAATTCACCGACGCTTTTACGGAAACAGGCGATGTCGAGGCTTTTAGAAAAGAGCCGGGAAACGATACTTTTTATGTTTATGATTTTTCTGAAATAAACCCTGAGTCAATTCATATTTCTGAATGTTCGGAATCCGGTATTGCTCATACAAAAATAGATATTGATGACAAATATATTAATTTACCATATGATTATTTTACCAACTATGTAAGGATAGATAAACCTTTTGTGTCACCCACTGGTGGACCAGATGCATTTCTTTATTCTCAAAACTCATCTGAACCAGAAAGGTCGGCTGGTTTAATAGGTTATTCTAATACTGGCGATATCTATGCTGATGTTCCTTCAAAGGCCGGAAGAACTAATGCTCAAAAATTAGCTAATACATATTTATATAATTCTGTTATAGCCACAGGCACTCATGATAAAAACTCAGTCATTTTTGACAAGCATGATGTTTTATGTGATGTGGCAAAAAGTACACATTCGTCTTCTTTCGACAAGTCATGGGAAACAATTGATAAGTTTTTAGACTTGAGGTTTCCAGATAATGCTCAAGACTGTTTTCATTTTGTTAAATTTGAAACAGAGAGGGTGTTTAATCCACTAACAAAGGCTAAAAGTTTTGGCTTTGTTGATGGTAGAATAGTAGTCGATACTTATCGGAAAAAGATTGATCCGCTCAATCTTGCTGATAGTAGTAGGTTAAAGGCTATGCTATTAGCACAATTAAAGCAGGGTAAGTCACCGTTAGATATTGATCCGTTAAAAGACTCCGCGTTTCCAGTTTGTATACCCCCACTGTCTATTGGTGTTCCGCAAGTTTCTAATAGATATTATTACGGACCTTGGGTTACAGATAACAAATTTATGTTCGCCGGGGGAACAGAATTTTTACATGATACATCTTTAGTTCCTGAAAATTTTGTAACGCCAGTATACGGCGGGCAAATTTATGAGGATATAGCTTTTACTGGTTTTAATTACTTTGACGATTTTAGCGGAACTATTGGCTTGAATAATGCGGGAAAGGCTTATGCTAATAGTATAGACGGATTTAAGCTTTTTGCAAATGAAAATGGTACTGTAACTCTTCCGGGTGCGCCCTTGATTAAGAACATAGGGGATGCGTTGTTTAAATCTCCCCATTTCTCTTTCCAAGACGTGAATGATGCAACTTATATACTTTCACTATCAGTCCAGGCAACGCCTCAAGGTATAACAACGACTTATAACTTTGGCTCAAATCAACCTAGACTAGATAGTATACCAAAACAATACGCTGATAAAATTCAAAAGACATCCGAAGATGCAAAAAGCAGAGTGAAATACCTGCGCCCTAAGTAGTTTTATATGCAATGATGTGTTGCGCAAGGTCATTCCAAGGACAACAAAATGAAAAAAGATAGTTTCTTTAATAAATCACCAGATCCAAATCTTGCTATGATTTCGCAAGTGACAAATGTCTTTATGTCTAGTGGGGATACTCCAGACGATGATCTTGGCAATCTGGAACAATTTCAAACCCCACAGGTGAATGTTGGCACATCCACAATACCTCATTTTATGGAAAATGCGATAAATGTCGCTGAGGATGGAGATGTTTCTCTTTCGGGACTCAACGAAATAGCCGGTGTTAGTTTTGACACTATTTTTTCACCATATACAACATATTTTTCTCATCCGACTTTTCCAAAATTTGAAATACCAACAAATAAAACCGAACCAAACTCTCTAACATTAAACCCATTTAATCCAAATAATGAACTTTCATTATATTATGCGCCAAGCGGAAGTGAGTTATGGACTCATTCACTTGCGGATACTGGTGCGGCAACTTCTGGTGAATTAGAAAAATTAAATCATCCATCTGGCTGGTTACAATATGGTCATGGGTTGGAATTTAGTACGGTTGGTAGTGGAGTATATGATGATGGGCCGACAGACTATAATTTTCAAAAAGACTTCTTTAGAAGAGGAAAGGTTGAAGTAGAACATGTTAGATCTGTAGGTCTTCGCGCTCCAGTGGTTTTAACGGGCTGGGGCTTTGATGTAAATGACAACCCAGTTCCTGCCGATACTGGAGATTCTACAGCATTTGCTAGTGGCGCTTTTAGAGACCCTTCAAACTGGAAAAGTGGACCACTAGATGTAAGATGGGACGATGATAGAAAAGTTTGGGCGGCTGGGGGCGGGCCTACTAAAACATATCTTGTAAAGATGACCAATACATACAACTCTTCCCATTTCTCTTATGAGGTACAAAGAAGCGATTCTCGTTCACAATATAGTCGTGATACACTCTCTGCTAGGGCTTTTGACGCCTCTGCGACAATTTATGATCCTGAAGCGGTAGCGTATACAGCAGATGATAGAAACTTAGGAGCTTTTGAAAGACTTGATTTTACAGGTTTAGAATACCCTCATTACGAAGCGTTTATTATTAGGGAAACTAAAGAAGATGTTGGAAATGTTTACTATAACTTATTTACTGATGACTGTCAGGACTGTGGGCATATTACAAATAGTGGATGTGGTACACAGCATGATAGTAGCTCCGTTGGTAATAAGATATTGATAGAAAATCCTCTAAGGCAAAGTATGAATGTTGGAGACCTGGCTTTTACTGTTAAGACAGGTAGAAAGAAAAAAGTAAACACCGGAGAATTCACTGGAGGTTCAGGGACTGGTGCTTCTGGACAATTAGAGACCGACGCTAGTGGAAACATGAACGGAGTTATTCTAGGCGGGGGTACTGGTTATACATATGGTGGATTTGCAATTCCTTCTGGAAATATTTGTACAAACATATCGTTAACTTTTGGGGGAGGGTCTCTAACGGATATTACCGTAGATCCTACTGACGGATTTGCTATAAATCAAACTTACCCATTAGCAATATACCCTAATGACGCAACTGTTGCGACTGAAGAATTGGATATACATTGGATAGTTCAAGCGGAGTTTAAATCTCAACAGGTTACTACACACGTAGAAGCTGATGGGGGAATTTTACAAACCTGCACCACTTTGCTTCAAACTCAAGGATTTAAGTCCTGTGAACAGTGCGGGGAAGATTTAACCCTGATAAATAACACAATTTAGTTCTTTACAACAAACCGTGGATATAATATTAGAGTCTAATAAATAGCATAGGTAGGAAATATTTAAGATGGGTGACATTTACCAGGACTTTTATGCAGGCGCTCAGAACTGCATTAATACAAGCTTTTGCTTGGATGGTGGATCTTTCGATAGTTCCGATATATCTCTTCCCAGAAGTCTAAAAATAAGAGTCATAGCTAATCCAGATTTCTGGGGTTTTGGCGATACTACAGGGAATACTTTAATTGAAGGCTGGGGAACCTTCAATAACGGATATTTTGATTTCTTTGATGGTTATGAACCAGATCACAAGAAGGGAAAGGATTGCAACGAAGACGGAAAGTTTATTGGACCTTTTACTAATGAACAACGTCCAGATGTGACTTATCGTTCTGTATATGATCCGGAAAAGGGAGATAAGCATTACGCAAACGGATCAGAAGATGATATTATTCGTGGCGGCGCGGAGTCTTATATTTTAGACAGACCGGCAGAAAAAACCACAGATAATCGCTCTTGTGACACAGATGATCCACTCAGTGTTTTCAAAACAAATCCAGCCGGTTATGGAATAGCTCCTAAGATACTATTTAATACCGATATTTATAAGAACATTACTGGGTCATGGCGAATAAATGAGTGTAGCGGATGCTATACAGAACATGATGGCGGTAACGAACTTAGAAATCTTGATTGTTCAGGCGCTCCAAAACAGCATATTCAAGGGGATGAGAATTTCGCTACACTTTACGACCCATTTAGAAATCGATGTGTTGCTAGTGGATTTGCTGGTGAGTCTGGATGTAATAGTGACGGGGTTATTGCTAGTGAATATGCTGGTTCTATTTCTGGTATCTTTAGAGATACTGGAGTTTCTCCATTTTTGCAATATCATTTTCAATATAATGGTGGCGTTGCTTCTGGTATATTTAATGGAAAATCTATTGGCATAACAGCAACTTCTGGAGACGGTGGGGCGCTTACTTTTTTCGATGTCCAACACACTGGAAACTCAACAAGAGGATACGCGGTTGGTTCTCAGGGAAAAAGTAATTATTCGAACACAGATAGTGGTACTTGGACATTATTTGACAGTTATGACCCCAATACATGCTGTGGCGGGGCCGCTTATGGTGTTGATCCAGCATTAATGAATTTAACCAATAGCCCCCTTTATCATATTGATATTGGTCGCGTATTCAACGATCCTAAAAACAAAATATACTCTAATCGTATAGACCGTACCTATAATGGACTAACTGTAGAACCAGAGGTTCCTAAAGGAACTTTTGGGGTAGATCATAAATATATCGCAGTTAACGAAACGGGGAATGCTTTACTTGTTGAAAGTGGAGCACTTTATGAGGTTGACCTGGCTTGCCAAATCGGAGTATGGTCAGCAACTGGAGATTACATATACAAGTTAGATGGTCAGTATTCAACAGAGTCAGGTATTGGAGCGGAGGCGTTATCTACAGATAGTGGGTTTTACCCGTTATTTCCAAAAACTCTTCCATACTATGGACCTTTCGACAAAGTTGACAGGTTTGATTATACAGAGAGAAGTAATCAATACGGTAATAAACAAAAAAACAGAAACGCCACTTGCTATACAAAACAAGGGAGCTTATCAGTCTATCCAGATTGTTTAACTCAGTTTACTCCATATACAGACTGCAACCCAAAACAAAGATACGATATTAATAATATACCTAGGCTCGCCTTTGTTTATAAGGGCTGTGATTATAATGAGCCTTGTACATTTGATGACAGTGGAAGACCTTGGACCGCTGGAGCTTCCGGACATCCTTCAGGTATGGATGACCTTATAAGAGGTTTTGGCGGTCAAGAAATACAAATGTATATAAATCTTGGAACCGCAAGAGGGTCTGAGATAAAAAGAGAACCATGTTGTTGTAAAGAACCACCATGTCCTGGCACTAACGCTCCTGAATATGTTCAAATCCCAAGCCCCGTTACTTTTCCGTGTTTTCCAAAATTTGACTTGCGACCTGAAGATTACGGGTGTAAAGATCCTCATTACTATTTTGATATTATGATGAAGCTAGGTCTACCAACTTCTGCATCTGGAGCATGTGGTATACCTTACTACGACGCATGTAGACCCACTCAGCCTTATGCAACTTATGGTTATCTCAGAAACTTATGTGGAAAAGAGACAAATTCAAGGCGTGGGGTTATAGATTCTTTATCTAACAAACTTCATACTGGAGATTATAATGATTTAGATGCAACAGATGATACTATTGAGCCAATGTATGTAGAATTTGAACAGGACAAACCGGATTGTTGTTCACCATCTGGTTTTTCAACTGGATCAGCCGGATGCGATCCAGGATTGGATTTTACTACTTATGGATCGGGGGCTTCTGGTGAATTAGTAATTGATGCTGCTGGTGGTATAACTTATAATGTAACAGCCGCTGGTTCTGGATATCAATTTGGTGGAGGGGTACTTAAAATTCCTACATCCACCTTATCCCCAGAACAAACATTTGATCTAACTTTTGGAACAGCAGAAACTGGACTTAGTTCATTTACTTCAACTCCAGGAGGTCCAGCAACTCCTACAGGAGTCACCATACCGTTAACTATCGTTGCTGGCGGTAGTGGCGCAGCAGCAACTGGAGGATTTACATACACCAGTTGTACTGGAGAAGACTTTGTCCATTATTGGGGTTTGACAGATTATCAAGGTAGACTTTCGTCGCCTTATTATAGAACAGAAAAGAAAGTTGCGAGAATATGCGGTAAAGAGGCTGGGGATTATATTGATTACAGCGAAACGGGAACAATTATAAAAGACTGGCCTAAAGACGAAGTCCCATTTTTAGTAGAAATTGATCATGAAGAACATTGTGTTGGTTGTTCAACAATGCATATGCCAAATCAAGCATTACAACTTGAGCTATATGGTCTACCAACGAGTTATAGTCACGGCCAATTTTCAATAGAGAATGATAACGCATACCAAATGTACGGATTTAACCATTGTGCATATACAGCGCCGTTTACGAAAGTTACCCCTATTTATGATCCAGCTACTGACACTTGGGAAGAAGATTTTTGCGAAGAAGGAGACGGTCTATCGTATAAATATGGAGATCCCGAACAATACGTAGCCAACCAAGCTGGGGGGTATCAGGGTGGGACTTGCGCTTGTATGGGTGATGAAATCAGCCCATTGCTTGTGACAATGGCCCCCCGATTTCTTGGTGGAACCAATATACCAATTGGATATTCAACCGGTTATGTTCCATTTGGTCCTCGTAATTCCCCCTGTGGGACGAAACTTCTTACATATGATTTTAACCGCCAGGATGACACAATAGAATACGGCCCCATTTCCGATGTAATGAGAGATCATGTTGTATATTTTTCAGCTACTATACAGTGTTTGAGTGTATTCGAAAATCCTTTTAATACTGATATTGGAAGAACCGCGATAAGTACTGATACATATTATGGTGATGGATTAGGGGCACTGTGGGGATGTGGTGATGGTTGCGCTACATCTTTTCCGTCAGTTAATGACGCGCCATCACTTGAGTTAGATTTCTACTTTGTAAAGAGCAGTGCTACAGATCTTTTTGAACAAATGAGTCCTCAGTTTATACATCAGAATCCTGGGCTTTTAAAAAATGGTTTAATTTACACCGATGCCAATCTAACCTCGAAACCCGATTCGACAATACATGCTGATTTTAATTTGGATGGATGGTTCCCAAAAGGAGATACGGGTGGCAATGACGGTGACGATACTTGGCCTCAAGGATGTGTGGGGTCAAAAATTTATATATACTCCTGTATGTTGCATGAAAGTATGGACCCTACTAAGTCTAATGGAAACTTTGATTTTATGGGTATTGATAAGGGTATTTGTGCCCCTGGCACACCAGGAGGTCTACACTCCTCGGAAAACGATCCTACGTTAGAAAATGAATTCGTGGATGGGGATGGGGGTTTATGTTATGCAATTACTTCATATAGGGGTGCAGGAATGCCCTGCGCTAGTGGGTCTGCCCTTTTAGGTTGTTATGGTGATTTGAAGCCCGACGTTTTAAACGCTTGCGAAAATGAAGAGATAGATTTCTTTTATCATTGCTGGAACCCAGAGTTTAATAGATGCTGTATGGATTATGAGGGCGGCAATGGGCCGGAAAGAAATAGATATGAAGATTGGTTATTCCCAAGAACTACCCACGTTTGTTACTGTGATGATTTTCAAAATATGGAAATTATGCGAACATTTGAATGGAAACAGACTTCTCCGGATGGTCCAGGCATTGTCGATAATTATGGCTGGTATTGCTCTGGATTATTTTATGGTGATCTGTATCCTCACGCAAACGGGTATATGTGGAGTGGGGAGAATATCCCCGGACTTGGTAATGTTGGCCCATTACAAATTGATAATAATTTCGATGCAAACGCTACAGCGATTAGTTACAATGAAGTGACATCTTTACCAAATGGTGCTGGAAAAACTATAACAACAGAAAGTGCCTGTTCTTACCATACTGGACCCAACTCAACCATTAACATAGGGGCGGAAGTTTTTACTCCTCATAGACCTGAAAGGGACGCATTTAAGTCCGGAGGTGGCACCCCAAACCTTCAACCAGAAACCTGTAGTAACACTACACCAGGAGATCTTTTTTACAGTAATTGCGGCACTCCTATTCCTTGGGACACCTATGTAGGCGGTAAAGGGTCTTACAACAGTAGAGAGGTCGGTCTAGATCGTGTCCCTGCTGACGATCATACGATAACAGTTGTAAGAAGGTCAACTTGGCCTGAGATACAAACGGTTCATAAGGTAGAATGCCTGTCTGACGGTTATCTATTGCACGTAAGTAAAGAATATTTTGAACATGATAGATATTGGCATCATGTTGGGGTTAACTGTGACGGTAATGCTGCAGTCACACCTATGCTGGGATTAATAGACGGAGGGGAAACAAGTACTTTATACGACCCTACAGGTTGTATAAGATATGATGATGGGGTTTGTATAACAGATTGTGATGTTGTGTTTAATGTTGATTGCGCTGATGCATCTGGAGCTGCTGGCGAAACTTCAGCCGGTACTGCACCAACCTATTTCACATTACCGGTAATGACCCCTAGTGACTCTGTTCACCCGAAATTTCCGGTGGGTCATGCAGATGCTTGGCATTGTTGTCATACTATAGCCCCTTGTGCTACAGGAACGTCTGTGTTTGATCAGACAGATGCTTCTTATCCCACATTTGGATTTGGCAGTCATACAACTTCAGAAGAACACCCAAGCGGATGTATGTACTTTCCCGATGTATCTGGCGAAAAATTCTGGGGTTATTATAATTTATTATATGATGAGAATGTTCCAGGAAGTGAATACTTAAGTGGTTCTGGACAATATGTTATAGAAAATTCTCAATGTGGAGATTGTCCTACACTTTTTCCATTTAACCTAATAAATGTCGCACTTAGAACGGAAGAGGTGATTGCACATCCTCGCACACCTACCGCTTTTACGCCTGTAGCCCCTGTGTTTCCAAATGAATTTGAGATGTCAAATCATGGACATTCCTGTATTCAGGACTTGCCAGAATGCGGCGGGATGTTTTGGAACAACAAAGAATTCTTCCCAAGAAAAAATTATAACATAGGAACTAGGGTTACTGCTTTTGGAGCCTTAAGTATATGCGAACAGACCGCCCAACTACAAAACCCAGCATGGTACGGCGGTAGTCCTAGTACAGCAGGCCCAAGTCATACGCAAGATACTTGGGACCAAAGTCCTAATAAAGCGGAGTTGGAAAGAGGCAGATTTATTGACGCTTGTGATACCAGCGCTGCTGTACTCGCGGATGTTGGACAGCATATGGATAGTGATCTTCTTCATGTTCCCTTTTTGAATGAAGACGGAACACAAAATAGTCTGCTTACTTTAATGGGTGTGATTCATCCGGGTTTTAAGTCAAACTTAAATGAAAAAACCTGTCTCTATCCAGATAGTGGATGTCTTGACTTTTTAGCAGAGCATAACGACAACACTATTCGTAAAATTACCTTTACTCCTGATGAATATGGTTATTACTTAGATCATCTTGTTGCTTCTGGCAGTCACGGTTGTTTATTTAGCCCTTTTAAGATTATGGTGGATGTTGAGTGTTGCAGCGATAGGATCGGACATAAGGGAACAAGTCTCCCTACTTCTCTTAGTTACATTTCTGAAATACCGGCATCTACTTGTCAAGGTTGGGTCGCTGACCCTCCTTGTGCCTGTGCGGACTCTTGCACTAGATATGATGAGGGGATTGATCTTCCCGGTCTTTCGCAAATGCAGGGTTTAGAATTTGTAGAATTCGCGGAGTACGAGGGTTACGAATTCTTTAATTCGGGAGAATTCGCGGATAATAGCGGTGTTCTTTGCTATGACCCCCAAAAGACCCACTGTATCTGCGATAGTACTGTTGAGGTAGTACCTAGAACATCGGCTACGGACCCCAGCCACCCACAAAGCCGCACTATGTATCATTCATTTGAATATCCAGCCGTCGCGGGACTACAAAGTATTAGATTACTACCCGATAAAAGGTATCAAATCTTTAACCCCAATGGTGGTAGTCCTTGGGATTTATTAACAGAAGTCACTATTGATCATGTTGATGGAACGGATATATACCATATCACAGAAGACTTTTACTGTGAGTCTGAGTGGGGTATAACTTTCGGGACAGAACCCCCGATTTGCGGCGAGAGTTCGCCCTGCCCTCCACCCGATGATGAGTGTTGCCAACCTTGTGGAGACATACCGGATTTTTGTTCGGAAGACAAACTTATATTTTGGACTGAAGATATTAGACCGATTACGGCCTACATGTATCGTGGTAAGGTAGGCACGGTGATATCTTCTGATGTTGATGGTGACTACCCCCCAGAAGAGGCGGGGTCTGAATTTTGTATGGATATTGTCGAGTGGAAAGGTGATAAATATGCTTGGGTAGGCAACGGGGTATCACCCCAGTTACTTATTCATTCAGACGAGCAGAATACTCAATGTTGTGACAATCGAACCTATGTGACTCATGAGCTATCATTTGAAGACTATACTAAAAGCGCTCATATTTATGGGGCTATCGAGCCGCATCCTCCAAATGGCGGCACGGTCCAAGACCCTACAGGACCAGACTGGGGGCCATTGGATTTTGAGTATGGAAAAGGATGTTGTGACTGGAATTTTTGTCATGTATATTCGGGTTTGATACCTCTTGACGTTGGCGATGACTGGACAGGGTCTGCTTTTGGGGGAGGTGGTTGGGTGATTGATGGACATGGGACTGCCGTAGTAATTGCCGATGGTGGAAGCTCAAAACAGATAAATAGAGTTAAAGAAGCCTTAGATGAATATGGTTGCCAGCTAACTCATGAAGAGGAGTGTTCATATACCTCAAAAATTTGGCTGGAAATAACTGCACCCCCTACTATTGTGAGTGGCGGTGGGACCACAACATCAACGTTATCTCCAACTGATGTTTTGGCGATGGTGTTTATGGATGAATCTTCTCCTTACCACGATTGGACAAATGGTGAGGCTAATTTCAATGCTGGGATAAGTGCTTGGGAAAATTATATGGTCGCGGAAGGTCTGGATTCGGCCATATGTTTATGCCAGCCAGGTGTGACATACGATTGGTTGCTTCCTCCTAGTAGACAACACTTAGACATAGGCCGGGCATTCCCAGATTTCGTAAGTTATTCGCAGGTTGGTCGAAATGCTTCGTGTACTCTGGATCAGCTCAGAGATCACTTTCTTGCTACCGCTGGTGGTACTGTACCGAGAGCTTTAGGGATTTTCATTGATATATCAGGGTCAATGAATAGATCTACTATAGAACCAGCAGTAGATCAATTTATAGCTTGGTACAAGGCATGGTCAAAAGAACAGACGGGAACTGAAGGATGTGTAGTAGAAGTACAGACTACGACTGAAGCTTGGTTGGCTGAAGCTTTAGACGCCCTTAAACAGGCGGATAGTTCATGTCCGTAAAAAAAACAAACCATTTAGGATCTAATTAGTGGAAAATAATACAAACAAAACCCCGTGTGAGTGCCCACTTGCAGGATATTGTAATCGTCATGATATGAATAAAAATGTTCACCATCACAAACTTTGTCAAAATCACGAAGGTTACTTCAATGCATGGGAAGAAGGTCGAGGACCGGGACAGCTACCAAAACCTGTTCACAAAGAAAATCAGTCCAAACCAAAACTAAAACCAAAACCAAAACCAAAACCAAAACCTGTAATTTGTAAGTTCTGCAAAAACACCGGATGTACCGGAGAATGTAGAAACAACAACCAGTTACCGTCAACTACAGAAATGGCTAAAAATCTCGCAACAGCTACTAAAGACCATATAAAAAGCGGTCTCCAGACCGTGTCAGAGGAAGAAATTAAACGAAGGCTGGATGTGTGCGCCGACTGTGAACATTTTATACCTCATTCATCAAGGTGTAAATTATGTGGATGTTTCACAAAATTCAAAGCTAAATTAAAATCTGGAGGATGCCCAATAAATAAGTGGGGATGATCTTAATCACTATCTTGGGATAGTTCCATCTGCTTAACGGTATGGATACCTAAAACCATCGCGTTAAGATAGTCTTCTTCCAAAGACATATAATGAATGTGACCTTTTGTGAGCTGTCTAATAATTGGTTTTTCCCAATTCATTTGCTGAAAATCTTCGTCGGCCATATCCCCCTCAACAACATCTGTCCATTCTGGGATTCCAGTTTCCTCATTTTTTCTAAAAATAATCCTGTAGTATTTCATTTAATAAACCTTTGTTGTGATTATAAAAATAGGGGCCGGGAATTCCCGACCCCTACAAGAAAAGGACTACGAGTGCTTTTCAGCTACACTTCTTTTCCAGCTTCTCTGTCCCACTTAACCCAACCGTTATCAGGAAGCCAATTCCCATCGGCATCCTTTCGTTTGGGGAACAAACCTCCACCCTTCTTCATGCAGCCAAAAGCAATTTTGGCGCGGCAATCCTTACATCGAATTTCGTAGTATTCATTATCCTCATGACGACGAACAGCAAACTCGACATTTGTTGATCCGCACTTGCCACAGGTAGTTTCATCAAACACTT
>Ga0302118_10000190_pt1 | contig 28491 bp, 22 predicted proteins | sample AG5_331_MG_FD_203126 | JGI IMG/M metagenome (GOLD analysis project Ga0302118, IMG submission 203126) | Marine microbial communities from Western Arctic Ocean, Canada - AG5_33.1 | ecosystem: Environmental > Aquatic > Marine > Oceanic | place: Canada: Western Arctic Ocean | collected 2017-10-01 | reverse complement strand
GCAATCCGGCAGTTTTGAGTCCCAGATGCAGACAATCTACGATCGCGGCGGAGGAGTGAATCGATTCCGAGCCACCGCGCAGGATCGCCGCGCTGCCCGCCTTCAGGCAAATAGCGCCGGCATCGGCAGTCACATTGGGTCGGGCTTCATAGATGATGGCGATCACGCCAAGCGGCACTCGCACGCGGCTGATTTCAAGACCGTTTGGTCGGGTCCAGCGATCCATGACCATGCCTACCGGGTCCGGTAATTCAGCGATCGCTTCCAGTCCTGCCGCGATCCCTTCCAGGCGCTCCTCATCAAGCGCCAGTCGATCGATCATCGAGTCGCGCAGCCCTTTGTCGTTGCCAAAGGCGATATCGCGCGCATTGGCCTCCAGAATGGCCGGTACGTTGGTCCGGATTGCCGCCGCCGCCGCCCGTAGCGCGGTGTCCTTTTGCGCCGTCGGCGCCTGGGTCAGCGCCCGCGCCGCCGCACGCGCTTGCCGGCCAAGATTTTGCATGGCTCCTTCGAGATCATCTTGACCGGTGGTGACGGCGCTATCGTCGATTGGGGTGGCTTGTGCGGTCAACATTTCCCACTCCTTAGAGCTGAACCAATGAATGACGAGCCTCAGGGTGGCTCAGCTTGAATAGTGAATACGCTTCTTATCCATAAGACAGAGGGCGATTCACGCCTTAGTCGACATTGCCGGATGATGCCAAATGCGATTCCGACACCACCGATCGTTCTCTAGTCAGTCAGGACTAAATCGTCGCGATGGATCAACTCATCGCGCCCACGGTAGCCGAGGATCGCCTCAATTTCACGGGATTTATGGCCCTGAATAAGCGCCGCGTCCTCGGATCCATAGGCAGTCAGCCCTCTCGCGATCTCTTGGCCGTTGGCGCCATGTACAGTGACCAAGTCTCCCCGCTTAAAACGCCCGGTCACCTCGGTCACGCCAGCCGGCAGCAGGCTACGGCCTTGGGTGAGTGCGCGTTCGGCGCCGGCGTCGAGATGGACGGTACCGGCCGGGTTGATCGCACTGGCGATCCAGTTCTTACGAGCCCCGCGCGGTGTGTCCGAGGCCTGAAACCACGTGCAACGCGCCCCCGCCTCCATCGCCGCCAGCGGGTGCATCGGAATACCGGCGACGATCGCCATGCGGCAGCCGGCGGTGGTGGCAATTCGCGCCGCCGCCAGCTTGGTGACCATGCCGCCTGAGGCATAGCCGGTGCCAGCGGTGCCGGCCATCGCCTCTATCTCGGGCGTCATCCGCTCGACCAGCGCTATATGCCTAGCGTTTGGATCGGTCCGGGGGTCGGATTCGTACAGCCCATCAACATCCGAGAGGAGCAGCAACGTGTCGGCGCTGATCATTTGTGCGACCCGAGCGCCGAGCCGGTCATTGTCGCCAAAACGGATCTCAGCGGTCGCCACCGTATCGTTCTCGTTGACCACCGGCACCGCACCGAGCGACAGCAAGGTCGCTATGGTGGCGCGCGCATTCAAATGGCGCCGCCGTTGCTCGGTATCTTCGGGTGAAAGCAAAATCTGCGCGACCGTGATGTCGTGGCGGGCCAGAGTCTCTTCATAGGCATGGGCGAGGCGGATTTGCCCGGTCGCGGCAGCGGCCTGTTTTTCTTCGAGTTTAAGCTCCGGGCCGACAAGACCGAGATGACGGCGACCGACAGCGATGGCGCCGGAGGAAACAATCAGCACCTCCTTACCGCGCCGCCTGAGATTAGCGACGTCGTCACCCAGCGCTGCCAACCATTCCCGCCTGATCCGACCGCTTTCCTGATGGACCAACAGCGCCGAGCCTATTTTCACGACGATCCGCTTTGCGTCCTTCAGCGGCGAGGTGGAGACCATCGCGCTTAATGCGGCGACCATGCCGCGCCCCCCCCGGACGCCACCTGTTCGACTTGGTCTCGATCGACTCTGGAAGCATGCACCTGGCCCAGCAGCGTGGTGAGCAAGGGATCCAGGCCTTCGCGCGCGACCGCGGAAATCACATGAATTGGGCTATCCGTCACTTCTTGCAGGAGACTGAGAACGATGCTGATAGTTTCCTCATCCAAGGCATCGGACTTGGTCACCGCGACAATCTCGGACTTTTCGGCCAGACCGCCGCCGTAGGCCTCAAGCTCGCCGCGCACGGTGCGATAGGCCGCTGCTGGGTCATCCTGAGTGCCGTCGACCAGATGCAAAAGAACACCGCACCGCTCTACATGGCCGAGAAAACGGTCGCCGAGACCAGCGCCTTCATGCGCCCCCTCGATCAGTCCCGGGATGTCAGCAAGGACGAATTCTTGGTCGGAAAACCCAACCACGCCAAGGCCCGGATGCAGGGTGGTGAATGGATAATCCGCGATCTTTGGCGTGGCCCGAGTGACCGTTGAAAGCAAGGTCGATTTGCCGGCATTTGGCAAACCTACCAGGCCGGCATCGGCGATCAGCTTCAGCCTGAGCCAGATTGGTTTTTCGACGCCGGGCCAACCGGGCAGGTTCTTGCGGGGCGCGCGGTTGGTCGAAGTCTTATAACGGGCGTTGCCAAAACCGCCATCACCGCCACGGGCAAGCACGAACCGTTGGCCGACTGCCGTCAGATCGGCGATCAGGGTTTCCTGGTCGTCCTCAAGGATTTGCGTTCCGACCGGCAGCCGCAAGACAATCGGCTCACCAGAAGCGCCGGTTTTCTGCCGTCCACCGCCAGAGCGACCAACTGGAGCCTTGAAATGTTGTTGGTAGCGATAATCGATGAGCGTGTTCAGGCCGTCGACGCAGATCGCGATCACATCGCCGCCCCGTCCTCCATCACCTCCGTCGGGGCCGCCGAACTCGATATAGGCCTCGCGGCGGAAACTGGCCGCACCACCGCCGCCATCGCCGCTCTTGATATGAACCTTGGCTTGATCGAGGAACTTCATCGCTGCCGCCCTCTTTCAAAGGCTTAGTTTCAGGCTCCCGCTAGAATCCGGGGGCTGGGGTCCGGGGCCGGGGTAACTGTTTCACCGAGTCGGTGGCGGACCATGAAAAAAGGGAACAGCTGAGCTATTCCCTTCATCAAGCCGCTTCCCGATTTGGAGGCGGCACTACTCAGCCGGTGCCGCCGCAGGCTCTACAGTGATGTAAGTGCGACCACCGGTCTTGTGCTTGAAGGCGACCTTACCTTCGACCTTGGAGAAAATCGTGTGGTCTTTGCCCATGCCGACATTGAGGCCGGGATGAAACTTGGTGCCGCGCTGGCGAACGATGATGTTCCCGGGGATTACCGCCTCGCCGCCGAACTTCTTCACGCCAAGCCTGCGTCCCGCTGAATCGCGGCCGTTGCGTGAACTGCCACCAGCCTTCTTATGCGCCATGACATGCTACTCCTTGTTCTCGGTGACGCGGGGCGTCGCCTCGGCGGCGGCAGCCTCAACCGGCGCTTTCCTGGCTTTCGCCTTGGCGCGGCGGGCTGTCTTTTTGCCGTCGGCAAAAATATCAGTGATCCGCAGCACCGTCAGTTCCTGGCGATGCCCTCTGGTGCGGCGATAGTTCTGCCGGCGCTTCTTCTTGAAGATGATGATCTTCTTGCCGCGCTTTTGCTCCAGCACCTCGGCGGTCACCTTGGCGCCGTCGAGATTAGGATTTCCAACACTAGCAGTTTCGCCATCACCAATCATCAGCACCTCGTCGAGATCAATTGTGCTTCCGGCCTCAGCCGCAAGCTTCTCAACGATTATGATATCGTTCTGAGCGACTTTATATTGCTTGCCGCCAGTTTTCAGGACTGCGTACATCGGACATCCCGAGACAATGAGGAGACGCGCCGGCCAAAAGCGGCCCGCGTCGGAGCGCCGGACTATAGCGACGGCGCCGTTCGTGTCAACCGATAATGCCCAAGAAACCGGGCGACGGGAGCTTAGACCCCATCAACGACCGAGAACAGGAAAGAAAGAGGTTGGCGTGGCCGGTACGAGCCTGTGAAACCCGCCTCCGTTAACGCCCGCGGTGGGGTGCCGGAGTGGTCGAACGGGGCCTCCGCTTCCTTTTCGATAATCGTTTTCTGCCGGGTAAACTCCGTATCACTGATGATTGGCGAGAAGGCCGCCGACTTGATCCGCGGCAAGGCTCCTCATTCAACAGGCAAGGCTCCTCTCCAAGAGGCACGGCTCTAAGCGCTGGAGTTCAAGATCACGCGCCGGCCCAAGTTTTATTGATCCAATAGCCGATGAGCAGTTGATTATGATCATCCCGGATTATTTTCAAGCAGATTTAATCTTTGAAACTCTGACGAGAAAATGAATTGTTCTAAGTCTACTCAGACGGGGCGCGCGACTCCACATAGTGAGGTGCTATAATAGTTCTTCACACTTTGTCTATAAAGAGCTATGATTGTACCGTTCAGAAAATTACGAACACTTATAACCTAGGGTTTTTTACCCTGCGCACATTCATGGTGGCGGCTAAGCCGTGCACCCGGGATCCGTCAAAGTCGCTGCGTGGGCATACTAAAAAATTTCCGAAAATCGATCAGCCTCCATTTTTGGGGCCGATTGTCGCGTACCTATTCCGATCATTGCTGTCAAAAGCATGGAAGAATTTAAAGGAGTAAAATTTGTGAAAGAGCAACTATTATTCACGCCGGGGCCGGTGAATCTGGCCCCTAGCGTGAGAAGTGCTATTGGCAAAACTGATATTTGTCACAGAGAAGTTGAATTTGAAATCTTGCTGAAGAGTATTGAGGCCAAAATCCTGAAATTATTTCAGTTGGAAGAAAAATCCGGCTACAGGGCTGTCGTCATTACAGGGTCCGGAACGGCTGCAAACGAGGCTATTCTGTCTTCCGTCGTCGGCGACCAGCATATCCTAGTGATATCGAATGGTGAGTTCGGGGAACGCCTGCACGCCATTTCGACGATCTACAACAAGAACACCCAATTGCTCGAATTCCCCTGGGGTGAAGAACTCGATCTGGCTCGTATTGAGGCCTATCTTGAGAGCCATCCGATCGATGTGGTGGCGATGGTTCATCACGAAACCAGCTCCGGAATGCTGAATTCCTTGGAAAATGTTGGCGCGATTTCCAAGGCAAACGGAGCCATGTTTATTGTCGATTGCGTCAGCAGTGTCGGCGCCGAGGTCATAAATCTAAAGAAATGCGATATCGCCTATTGTTCAAGCTCGAGTTCGAAGGCGCTCGCCTCACCCGCTGGGCTTTCCTTCGTCATTGGAAAGATTCCGGAATTTGAAAAACTGAAGGATTTCCCTGCTAAAACCACCTATCTGAACCTAGCGACCTTTTATCATTTCCTGAAAACCCGCTCGCAGACGCCGAACACGCCGGCCACGTCGCTGTTCTTCGCCCTAGAGCAATCGCTGATCGATATCCTCGAGGAGGGCACCCTCAAGCGATTTGAGACTCTGCGGAATAAGGCAAATGCACTAAGGCGGGGGATGCTGCGTCTCGGATTGAGGTTTCTGATCGACCAGAAAGATATGTGTTCTATCCTCACGACGGTTCATCTGCCGTCGCATATAGATATGGCGACTTTCCGACAAAAATTACGCGAAAAAGCCATCATCATCTATGGAGGCAAGGGTTGCTTTAAGAACCGCGTATTTCAGGTCGGCAATATTGGCGAATTGTCGTTAGGGGATATTCAGTTCTTTTTGAAAACTCTAGGCAGTGTCCTCGGAGATTTCAAAGAGGCGCGGCCACCAGCAGCCTTCGCTCCGAGGCTCGGACCCCATCCTCAATCGGATCAATATGGGCGTGGTTACGTCGAGGGATAGCGTGTGAACGATAGATTGATGGGACTATGGGCAACAAAAAATAAGGATGACGAATGGTGGTCGCCGTTTGTGACATCGCCGATCGCCATCGCCGCCAGCTATGCCGCTTACATGCAATCGCAAAGCGTTCTACCCGTGTTTCTCGCTTTTATGGGCGTCGCCTTCTACACGCTGCGCGGATACTCGTAGTACATCAAAATTTTCGCTCAGATGACGACTGATAGGGATTACTTGGACAAGAGTATCAAGGAAGAAGCCCGCGCCCAACAAACGTCCGAGGTCGCAGTGCTGGGGTTTGGCTTGCTGCCAACGTGCGCTGGCTTTTCAAGGAGCAGCCAAAAGTTCTCTTGTTCAATGAAGGTTTGCTCGATCGTTTAGCTCCGATGTTATGGATATTTGCCGTCACGTAGATTTGTATTGGCCTGGGTAGCGGTTGGCGGCGGGGTTCTCAAGTCGGGCGCGGCGAGAACATTACAGGTATCAAATAACCTTCCCTGCCGGCATGTCGGCGCGGACCAATCCGTTCGATAGAAAGGAGCCAATATGAAAGCGATTATTCTGGCGGCCGGGATGGGTTCAAGGATTAGACCGTTGACCGACAACTGCCCCAAATGCCTCCTGAAGGTCGGTGGTCAAACGATTTTGGAGATGATGCTCTCCCATATTCAGCGTTGCGGAATCACCGAAGCGATTTTTGTGCTGGGGTATCGCCAAGACCAGATCAGGGATTACGTAAAGAAAGCCTTCCCGGAATTGGATGCGACCTACCTGGTAAACGATGATTACGCCACGACAAATACCGGATATTCACTGATGCTGGCGCTGAGGGAGACAAAGGGCTGCGCGTTTGTGAAGTTCGATGCGGATGTCGTGTTTGATGAGGAAATTCTCCGGCGGCTTATCGATAGCGAGCATGAAAACTGCCTGTGCATCGATAAAAACATCCAATTGGATGCGGAAGAAATAAAAGTTACCATTGAAGGCGACAACAAAGTGGTCAAGGTCAGTAAATTGGTTCGCCCGATCGATGCTGTCGGTGAATCCATCGGCATTGAAAAGGTCAATGGTCATACCGCTGAACTCCTGCTGGCCGAGCTTCAGAAGAATATGCTGGATGTGGCAAACCACCAGAATTACTACGAAGATGCCTACGAGCGGCTCATCGCAAAGACCGTCCCTTTTCATGCACTTGATATTTCAGAGTTGAGATGGGCGGAAATCGACACGCATGAAGATTTTGCGATGGCTGAAAAGATATTCGGCCTGTCGTTGCCTCACGAAGCTGATCGAGATCCTGGAGACATTCTGCATTCCTCTGCGCATGTTCAGGGAAATTAACTGTCACCTCGTTCAAAATACTCACTATTTAGTGGGGGCGAATAAATTGGCCCTCGTACTTTTAGGAACTCCAGATGACAATTGAAAATTCTGAATCTCAAAGTCAACAACCCAAATCTATCATTTCTTACCTCTGGGATCTTCCTAATATTCTCTCTCTTGCCGGTCTCGGATGCACAACCCTTGCAATATACTTTATAATTTTAGGCGTGTACCCGGCGGCGATGATAGGAATGATTTGGGCCGTTGCGTTTGACTGGGCCGACGGGCTCGTCGCCCGCAGGATGAAGGGACGAGTTGGTTCAGACCAATTGTTTGGTGGGCAGCTTGATGTGTTGATAGATATCGTGAGCTACGGTGTCACGCCTGCGATACTTCTATTAAGTTATGGAAAGTTCGAGCCAGAGTTCCTGCTGGGAGCATTTTTAATGCTTGTAGCTGGAGCGATAAGATTGAGCTATTTTAGTGTTTTTGGTCTTGCCGACGGATCCAAATACACAGGTCTGGCGATTGATAACAACAGTATAGCGATCGTCTTTCTATTTCTATTTGAAGGCCTGATCAGCTCGGGCGTATTTTCAGTAATTCTCTATCTTATCGGACTGAGCCTTGCGGCCTTGAATGTATCGATGATTAAAACGCCTAATCTTTCTGGAAAACCAATTAATGTCGTTCTTTTAGCGTCTTATACTGTTGCAATAACAGCGATTTATGGCTGGAGACTTTTATAGGCAATAAGAGCAATAACAAGCGCCAAACTGCAAAATATCAACCTAATCCGGATTGCTCACACGATCAGTTTGGTCGCTTATTCTGAGCGTTTCGGTACCTTTATTTCGCCGCGTTGTCGTTAGGGATACATGATCGTCCATGTCAAATGGCTGACGCGGCCGAAATTGAGCCAGGTCATATATAATATATATTATATAAAAATGCTATATGATTGTAACTAATAATAAAATACTGCTACGGAGTAACCTTATCGTGTTGGATGAAACGCCGGTGTCGAAGGATGCCTTGCCGCTTTCCGGGAACACGGAAATCGAGCTGCAGCTTGCCGCCGATGCGAAGGGTTTGGCTCAGGTTCTTCGGCGCACGACGGTCTGGTCGGGACCGGTGCGGGCGCAACCCACGTGCTGGATAACGTCTATTTCGGCACCATCGGACACGATTTGCGCGCGACCAAGGCCACGCTCGTGCGGTTGCCGAATGCCCAGCATTTTACGATCCTCACCAAAACGAAAGATGGCCGCATGGTGTGAGTGAAATACGAGTTTCAATTGCCCTAAAAATTAGTATAAACATCCCGCAGCGGAGAGGTGGCAGAGTGGTTGAATGCGCCGGTCTCGAAAACCGGTGGGCGTGTAAGCGTCTCGAGAGTTCGAATCTCTCTCTCTCCGCCAATTCATGTTGATATTAACCGATAATTCTCAAGTAACTGATGACGTTCCCACAATCGCTCCCCGATAGGAGCCATGCTAGGGGGACGGTCATTCAATAAAGAACGCATCGAAAGCTGTGATTTTCCGGCACTGGCGGCAATCCCTAATCCGGGGGTCACCGCAACGCGCAAGAGCAATGCGTCTAGATCGAGCGCGTGCCAGTTACCGGCCAAAACGGGGGCCGCCGCAACCTACGTGGAGTCGCGCGCCCCTCGCCTTCCTGGTTCGTTTTTGAGGCCCGTAGTGGACCCGAAAACCACCTGGTGTCGGCGTTAGATCCGCAATAAAAAAGTGACGGGATACCTGGAAAGATTTCCCGCCTGTCTCCCGCACAATCCGCCGTCGTCCCGTTGAACAGCGATTACGGCCGAGCGCGGCAAGGAGCCACCTCCGTCCGGGAAATGGCTGTTGCCTTTCTCGCCAGGATGTTGGACCCTGATGAAAATCGTCTTACGGCCGACTCTCCGACCTAGGAATTGGCGACGGTTCATCGCACGCTCCACGACGCCAGATTCTGGCACACCATATTTCTACGCATCGCGGCTACGTAGCTTACCACTCTTCGGCACGCCGCAAAAGTTTGGGCGCGTAAGCAATAACCTTCCCTATTCCGACGTCCCCCCTTCCTCATATTTCGAACGCCATCGTCCGCAATCGTTCGCGCGAAGGCTCTGGTTAAGAAAAGTATATCGGGAAAGAAATGAAACCCGATCAGCAGGGCCGGAATGTAGCTTAAATCAGTAGATAGACTGTCGATCGATTGGGGAGGGCGTCACCGCTCGTCCTCGCGGCGCCTCGGGGAATCGCCGATGGTCGATCGTTCGGCCTGCATACTGGTCTCCGTATGCTCAGGCCGTCAGCACCACCGAGCCCATGGTCTCCCGCGCTTCCAACGCCCGGTGCGCTGCCGCGGCGTCGGCCAGTGGATAGGCCATCGGGGCGGCGACCTTGAGCACGCCATCGGTCAGTCCGGTGAACAGCGCCGCCGCCATCGCATCCAGGGTGTCGCGATCGGCGGTGTAGTGAAATAGCATCGGCCGGGTCACGCTGTACGAACCTCGGCTAAGGTTTGAGATCTGGAACGGTTCGACCGGCCCGGAGGATTGGCCGAAATTTACCAGATGGCCGAGGTCCGCCAGACAGTCGAGCGAGCCGCTGAACGTGTCGCGGCCAACTGAATCATAGGCGACATCGACGCCGCGGCCCCCAGTAATCTGCTTGACGCGCTGAACGAAGTCCTCATCGCGATACAAGATAACCTCGTCGCAACCGGCCTTTTTGGCCAGGTCTGCCTTGGCGGTGCTGCCGACGGTTCCGATCACTGTCGCTCCGATATGCCGGGCCCATTGGCACAGGAGCTGTCCGACCCCGCCGGCGGCGGCATGCACGAGTATCGCGTCCTCGGGTTCGATCGCATGAACCCGATGTAACAGCATATACGCGGTAAGACCCTTGACCAGAACGGCGGCGGCGATATCGTCCCCAACGCCGTCCGGCACCCGCACCAGGTCTTGCGCGGGGATCAATCGGGCACTGGCGTAGCTGCCATAGCGGTTGGTGAAATAGGCGACCCGGTCACCCGGGCAGAACTCCTCGACATCTGGTCCCACGGTCTCTATCACGCCGGCCGCCTCAAGCCCGGGAATACCCGGCAAACTCAAGGTCTGGTAAAGGCCGGAGCGCACGTAGCAGTCATGAAAATTGACGCCGATGGCGGTCTGCCGCAAGCGTACCTCGCCCGGCACGGGCGCGCCGATATCGACGTCCTCCAGCCGAAGAACCTCCGGCCCGCCGGTTTCCCTTAAAACGATCGCCTCGGCCATCTCGTACTCTCAACCCCTGCTACCCAAAAATCATGGACTTCATCGATTTAGCCGGGACTTCCCAAGTAAAAGCCTCCCAGCCCGCATAGTGTGGTTCGGATTGGCCAGACCTACAACCAGCTTGCTTCTCACGGCTCCCGGAAAGCCAATTCGGTTGATTGAAGGCCGATTAGCTGGCCATGCCGGGTCTGCTTCGCGATATCGCGGCGGGATAGGTGCCATAAAAACCTCTCGCCGGGCGTCCCAAAAAATCGGAAGCATTCTGGTCTAAGAAAATTTTGTGAACCCGCCTTCCGTCAGACCTTAAGGGATTCGTGTTTCGGGTTCGGGTCTAGTTCAACCCCGTTAACTGTCATTGCTAGCATCGCGTAGTAACCGATGCAGGTCGTTAATTGCACATACTCATCTGCTCCTAACCGCTCCATGACCGCTCGCGCTAACGGTTCGTCTACGCGGTTTGCGCGCAGCAGTTGCCGGGCGAAGTCGATGATCTGCAGGTCTTCAGGAGGAATTCCATCGGCCCGATCGTCACGGACCGCGTCGATCGTCGAGCGGGGAACGTTCCGCTCCGCGCCAATCACACCCTGGACGCCCCAAACATACTGAGCTTGGAAGTGTCGGCCGACAACGAGTGCCGCGAGCGTACGAATTCGCGGTTCCAACGTACCTTCCCAGCGTACCAGCGCACCCAGATGAGCGACACGTTCAGCCCACTCTGGCGCGTGCATCCAGACTGAGAAGGGGCCCTCCAAGGATTTGCGGGTATCGACGATCTTTTCCGCGATACGGCGGGCGTCGCCGGTCAGTTGGTCAGGGGAATTCAAGACAGGGACGCGGGCCATGCGATGTCTCCGGTTTTGTTGCGTTTGGCCAGGGGCTGACTGGCCCAGGGTGGCCAGCTCAATGTCGATCTTAATGCATCCAGCTATTCTGACCATGCATATCGACAGTAAACGAAACTGATCATCCGGCTGACGGGCCTTAGAACCTGACAGGCACCCCCCCCCGCGATCACCGTCCACAATTCTTGTGTTCGCGCGCCAGACACTCGCTACTCTGACATTATTGTTGACTTTGGAAACGGGTCCAGCCTGCCCGAAACGCTCTGCAGACCCCACAGACGAGTTGACTACCAGGGCCCCAATACCGGGCGCCTCAAGAGGCGGGACAAAGGTCCCCGAAGCGCCAACAAGCGGTAATTCCATATGAGGACGACCCACCCTCGGATAATCGACGAAACGTCGAAGGTCTGTTGCACAGACCGACCGTTCTGCTCGACGAGCGATGCGAGGTTCAGGATGTTCTTGACCACCAAGAGAATTTAAAGGAACAGCACATTCCGATCTCCGGTGGCGAATAGGGCCCGACCCCGCACAATTAAATGATGGGTTTAGCCACGGTCGGGCCGCCGACCTGAACGACGAGAGGAGAATTTGAGATGGCAACTAAAAAAGCATCGCGTGTTCATTTGACGGCGGCAGAAGGCCAAGCATTGGGAGAGGCGGCCATGCGAGGCACCGGTTATGATGAGGAAGAAATCCGCTTTCTGGCACCGCTGTTTTGCTCGACAATACCGGCATGATTGCCCTCCACCGGGCCGCGGAAACCGCGACCGAACGGGCGACCACGCACGCGCTTGCCATGGGCGCCTTGGGCAAGCTCGCCGCCGGGATCAGACCGAAAGACTCCGTCTCCGGCGACTTCTTTGTCGCCTTCAAGCCCGACTTGTTTCAGTCGATGGATGATTATGGCCGCGAAATCACCAAACGTATCGAAACGATCAAGGCAACGCCCAGGATGGTTGGTGTCCAGGAAATCCGTACCCTGGTGAGCGTGTGCAGGCCGAGCGTCGTCGCCTCTTGGTTGAAGGGATTGAGATCGACACTAAGGTTTTCGGCGCTCTGAACAATCTTGCCCGAGGTAAACTGGATCACGAAGGTTAACAAGGCGCGGCGCGGTGGTAAAATCAGCGAAGGTGTGATGAAGCGAGCGTCGCGGTGGGAATGGAGCAAGACAAGGATGGGCTAATCGGAAACCGGGCTATAGTCGCGGTAACGATAGCCCTTCACAAGGTAGACGAAGCCTCATGAACCAAGCGATTGAAACCAATCACTTTGACGCCCTCGTCATAGGCGCCGGATTTGCCGGCATGTACCAGCTCTATTGCCTGCGCGAGAAATTAGGCCTGAACGTTAAAGTGCTGGAGACCGGAGACGGTGTCGGCGGTACCTGGTATTGGAACCGCTACCCGGGCGCGCGCTGCGACACGGAAAGCCACGCCTATTGCTTCACCTTCGACAAGGACCTGTACCTCGGCTGGGAATGGAGCGAGCGCTATCCGGGGCAGCCAGAAATCATGCACTACATGAACTATGCGGCCAACAAGTTGAACCTGAGAAAGGACATCCGCTTCAACACCAAGGTCACCAGCGCGGATTGGGACGAGACTGGTAACCGCTGGGTACTGCGAACCGAGACGGGCGAGCAATACACCTCGACCTATCTGATCACGGCCATCGGCTGCCTCTCCGCCGCTAATGTGCCTGACTTCCCGGGCCGCGACGGCTTTAAGGGCGATTGGTACCACACCGGCTCATGGCCGCATGAGGGCGTGGACTTTACCGGTAAGCGGGTTGGTCTGATAGGCACGGGTTCAACTGGCGTGCAGGCAACACCGGTGATTGCGGAACAGGCTGGGCATCTGACCGTGTTTCAGCGCACGCCGAACTATTCGGTGCCAGCGCGTAACAAGCCCCTGACTGAGGCATTCAAGCAAGAGGTCAAGGAAACGGCGGACGAAATCCGCTTCAATATGCACCAGACCACGAGCGGTCATCCCTGGGGCCCGGAACCTCGCCTGGCCGTGGAGACAGGGCCGAAAGAGCGGGAGCGCATTTACCAGGACGCTTGGGATCTCGGTGGCCTACAGTTCCGTGCGTCTTTCCAGGACATCATGATCGACATCGCCGCGAATGAGACCGCCGCCGATTTCGTCACCCACAAAATCCGTGACTTGGTGAAAAATCCGGAAACCGCGCGCAAGCTCACCGCCTTTGATCATGCCTACTCCACCAAGCGCCCAATCATTGATAGCCATTATTTCGAGGCCTATAACAGAGACAACGTCTCGCTTGTGGACGTGAAGGCCGCGCCTATTGAGGCAATTACGGCGAACGGTATCGTGACCGCGGACGGGGTGGAGCATCTCCTCGACATCATCATCTTCGCGACCGGCTATGACGGTGTCACCGGCCCACTCATGCGCCTGAACGTGACGGGGCACGATGGCGTCTCCCTGAACGAGTTCTGGAAAGACGGGCCGAAGACCTATTTGGGCCTGCAAGTAGCTGGCTTCCCGAACATGTTCACCATTACCGGCCCCGGCAGCCCGTCCGTCCTGACCAACATGCCGGTCGCATGCGAGCAGCATGCCGAGTGGATCACCGAGTGCATCGGCCACATGCGCGAACATGGCAGCGCTCGGGTCGAAACCAACCCCGCCGCCATGGTTGCTTGGGGTGAGAAGGTTCAGGAAGCGGCGCAAGCCACTCTGCTGATCACCGCCAAGTCGTCTTGGTATCTGGGCGCGAACGTGCCGGGCAAGCCGCGCGTGTTCCTGCCTTACGCTGGTGGCATGGCCAAATACCGCCAGATCTGCGCGGATGTGGCGGCCAATGGCTATAATGGCTTTACCTTCTCAGCGGCGGGATAAGTTCTCAATTGAAGAACCTCCCTCATGGAATGACTGCTTCGGGTCAACAAGAGACCTTTATGCTTGAGGTTTTCACGTCCGCTTTCGGGTAATTCTTGGACATTCCCGATGGCAATCTATTGGTCTCAAAGGCACCAGGAGTGGAAGGCCGCAAAATCATCCAGTAATGTTTGCGCAACCTCCAGGTCGCCCTTATCAAAGCCTTACTATTCAGCCCCAACCCCGAGAAGTCATGGTAAACGCGGTCTCGGGCTGTGACTTGTCTGACGTCAGCACCTGTGGGATCGATTAGGTGCTTTGCGCAGCGTTGGTCTGGCAACGCCATATTCAGAGCCTGGGTCTAGGGCTGAAGACGCGTTTCGCCGCTGGCCGGGCCCCAACTCTGTCGACGTAGCTGTGCAGGTGGGTCAGCCGGCCGTCGGCCTGCAGCTCTCTATCGGCGCTGGAGAAAAACCGGTAGAGGCAGTAGAAGCGGATGTCCGCGAGGGAGAAGCGCGACCCACCGGTGCCACTTCCGCTGATTTTGCACAGGTACTCCCGCCCATCCGCCGCCAGTTGGGCGTCCAGGAAGGCGAAACCCGCCCACATCTGCTTCAAGGAAGGCGCCCGGAGGGAGGCGTGCACCTGACCCGGGCGGGTATTGCGGTAGAACTCGACGGCGTGGGCGGCGTGGCGTGCCCGCTCCATGGGCCCCAGGACCTTGTTCTCCAGCCGGACCAGCCACATCTGCGTTTCCGCACGCTCCTCCGCTGTCGTGCCCAGCAGCGGCGTCCCGATCGCCCCGCCTACCATCGACGCTGCCACGGTCTCATCGAGGAATCGGCAAATCGCGACACTTTCGGAGATGCACATGCCGCCGTCGGTGATGAGCCACGGGATCTCACCCAGCGGGTTCATGGCCAGCATGTCCGCGGTCCGGTTTTCCCGGCGGCGCACGTCGAGCTGCACGCGCTCCGCGCACGCCTCCGTGCCGGTCTCGGCCTGGTAAAGGTGCACTACGTCGGGGTTTGGGAGGCCAGCGCCAGTGTAAAGCCGCATCTGCTGAGTGCCTCCGTGTGTCTTGGCCTGAGAGCCAAGTTAAGAGTGACCGTCCGGTGAAGGCGCTCTGGGGAATTATCAGACCAATTTTCAAGGTTTGAAAAACGCCTGAACGATGGAAATATCAAGCCGTAAAATAAAAAATGACCTGCACGTGGCCTCTACCTATGCCTAAAAGCCTTTACGTGTTTCATGGTCGGGCAAGCCCACAGCATTGATCAGTGGAGCTTCAGTTTGAATTCTATGACGAGCCGATTTACCGAGTTCGCCCTCCAATCTTCTCCGCCGTCGCATGGCCCCCAATCCCAGCAGCGTTACCAACATTTCTCCGCAAATGATGGCTTGGCATGAAATATTGTGACCGAAGGCAAATTTTAACTCGGAGTAGCTTTAAGTTCCTCTGTTGGCGGCGACCGGTTCATGGAGGCGCCATTACAATATTCAGTCCATGAGTTTCCGTCCGTCAAGTAATCAAACTCTAAAATGAACTTTTCCGACCGTGACTACCGCGCAACTTGGCGGCGTAGTTTTCGCGCGTTACAAAGCCAGCCCATTCGCTCTCTGGGCGAGGATCGACCACTGGTGCAATAAATCGCTTGCGACCCCAGTTGGAAGTTTATTCGCTGCAGGGCTCGCCAAACCTTGCAAGCGAAAATTAGCTCCGGTCAAAATAGGCTGATCATCGATATAGCCGTTGTCGAGCAGATACCGTTCAAGGCCCTGGATACTGGCTTTCCTAAAACCCTTGAGCCGTGGGTCCTTGTTCGTTTCTAAAAAAGCGAGAAGCCGTTCCGGATCCCCATCCAGCTCTCCAGCGACTGTTACAACATCATCGAGGTACCGCTCTCTCAAGGCACCGCTATTCTCGAGGGTCGCGCGGTCCACAGGCCGTCCCCTGCCCTGTTTCCACAATTCGCAGAACACGTCGAGCAATTCGGTGCGGGCTGTAATCTCATGAGAAGAGATCTCGCCGGAACAGAGCCTGTCAGCCAGCGCAGAATCGCAGACAGTTTTCCATTGCCCCGCAAACTCGACGTTGTTGGCAAGAAGATCGTGCAAAAGGTCAAGCGAGTCCGGCAGGAGATAGAAAAAGTGCTGCTCCGCAAAGCCGAGCACTGGCTGGAAGCCGGGCACGCTGAGTGCTACGCCATACGCCTCAACTGACAACGCCTCGGGCGCTGGAACCCTTTGTCGCGGGGGAACGTGAAGCAAAAGCGGATCGCTGACACTTGCGACGCTCGTGCGGATGAAACCGAGGTCTATCGTCGAGGCTATTTCATAGTTTTCTTCGGCGAGAGCCCGGCGAATCCGCTCGACGTCGGAGGGATCGCTTGTCAGATAAAATATCTGGCGTTCCTGGTCGCTCGCGACACGGCCGAGGCTGCGCACAATGGCTTCGAAGCGCTCGGGATCGCTTTGATCGAGCGTCTCGTCAAGAAACAGGGGAAGTGTTCTACCCTGCTCGACTTCTGCAGCGAACGCGATGCGAGCCGCCAGCAGTAATTGGACGCGCGTGCCGTCTGACAGTTCATCCAGGCCCTGTCCCTCACCGCTGCGGAGTTCGACCGCAAACAACTGTGGTGCGTTAGCCTCCCTGCTCAAGCGTAGCTCATATTTGTGGTGGGTAAACGCCGAAAAATGAGCGTGTGCGCGCTCAAAAACACGCGGCATCTGATTTTTTTCATGCTCGGATTCTACCGAAGCAATCAAAAATTGACCCGCCCTGGAGAACAGCGCCTCGTCACGGCGGTCCAGCAATTTCGTGCGAGCTTCTTCTCGAGTGGCAATCAGATCCTGAATATCACTCCCGAGTTTCGCCCCATTCACCTGAGCGTTGATATCAGCAATCTCGTCTCGCAGACCGGACGCCTTTTCCACCGCTTGCGAGAGTTTGGCCTGCAACGCCTCCAGCCTCGGGCGATCGTACTCAGCGAGCTTAGCCTCGCCAGCCTGCTCAAGCACGTTTTGATCCAGATCAATCTGGCCGCCCAGGCGGGTTGTGTCGCTCTTCAATTTCAGGTGATGTGGCCATGCGTTGAGCAACGCTGTGAGGCCGCGTAAATCGTTATTTTTCAACGACGCATCGACATAGATTTTTTCTATCGCATCAAGAGAACGTTTGCGATCGGCGGAATTTTGCTCGAGTTGATCGGTTACTGCTTTTTCGTCGAATATGGCCTCCCTCAACAGCGTGTTGCGACGTGCTAGCTTATCGAGGAGGGCCATGCCCATTTTGGCATCTTCGGGTTGCACTTCGTCATGGCACTGAAGGACATTGGCTAAATACGAAAGAAGGGCTATGCACTTTTCTTCGAGTTCGAAGACCTTACCTGCCGCTTCTTCGGCATTGATGCGGGCCGTCCGCAGTTGATCGAGCGCGCGTGCAAAATCGACCAGTTCCGCATCGGGAGGGATCACCTCAAGTTTCAGGCTGTTTGCGAGTGCTTTTCTTCTCTCTTCGAGACCTACCTCCATTTCGGTGAGCCCTTCGAGCTCACTTTCCAGTGACCGTCGTTCCACATCGCGATCGCGCACCCGCTGCATGCGGGCATCAAGCGTCGCGATTTCACCCTCAATGCTACGCAACCGAAATTCTACCGACGGGACATCCCAGGCCTCGGGTTCCTCTATACCAAGCTTCGCAAACGTGCTTTCGGCGATGGCACGTGCACCAGAAAAAGCATTCAGGTACCGTAAGATGAACACCGGTATGGCAACGCCCAACCCAGCAGCCGCCAACAAGGCAAACGTCGGGTCGACGAACGCGGCCAAGCTAGCACCAACAACGGTCATCGCTATCGCGAGTAGCACCCAGGAGCGGCGCGCCCGGATCCTGTCTGAAAAGGTTTCAGGTTCCGGCGCGCGCAGCCAGGAACGCAACGTGTCGGCGAAACTTCTTAATTTTGCAAGCGTGCGTTGGTTTTCTTCAGGACGGTCGACATGCGTCAGAAGACGCAGTCGTTCCTGTATAGCTTTGAGTCGGGCCCCATGCCCTTCGACGGCACGCAGGAATTCGAATAGCTGGCCATGAGCGGCGAGATCGAGTGCCGACTCATCGACATTGCTGCCGCCGCATGCTGAAAGTGCGGCGGCAAGGGCATTCTGACTCGCACGATGCTCGGTTTTCGCCGTACCCAGCGCCAGTTCAACCCGGCCCAGCTCATTCCCATTTTCGCGCCAAATAGCGAGTGCTGCTTCATCCAACGTCGCGTCGAGGTGGGCATCACGTTTCGCGTCACGCGCAGCATCGCGTTGACCTTCGAGGATTCGGACCCGTCCGTCCAATGTGTCGATCTGACCCTGTAGCTGCTCAACTTGCTCGACTTCTTTGCCGGTCAGGTTAGCCAGTCCTTCGGGTAGGGCCGCTATCTCAGCCGTGACCTGGACGAATTCCTCAAGACGCCCCGCAAGGTCCAACGCGCGTTCAACCGCGACGAGCCGCCGAGCGCTTACTTCTGCTGAAGTGAGCTGTTCTCTAAGGGCATCGAACTGGTCGGCACGCCGCTGAAGGCCCGCCTGTTCTCCTTCCGCCTTCTGGACCTCATGTAATGCCGCGTTGAATTCGTTCCGCTCGCGGCGGCCATGCCGTGCACCGACCCCGGTGAACAGGTCGGAAGCAATCTGGTTGAGGTCGAAGCCACCCGACATCTGGCGGCGAATTTCAGATGCTATATCGTGGGTGCCATCCGCAGACGGATCGATCAGATCCCGTAGGCGGAGGAAAAAATACCGGTGATTATGGGCGGCCGGCAGGTTTGGCGCCGCGCTTTCTTCGCCACGAAGTTGCCATCGCACGCGTGAGCCATCACGTTCCGCCCTCCAGGCTTCTCCGTCCAGTTCAAATTCGCCGGTAACCGAGGTTCGCAACGACGACCCGCGACTTTCCCAGTACAGCCCTTCGACCGCTCGAGAAAGGCTCGATTTGCCAATAGCGTTCGGGCCAAACACAACATGAAAGCCGGCCCCCGCCGCATCGATTGTGAACGGCTGGTTGATCCCGGGCAGCTGATTGATGGTGAGCTGCTTCAGTTTCAAGAGCGATCACCCTCAGGATTGCCAGCAAGCATGGCATTGAGCGCTGCCTTCCCCGAACGCATGAGAAGGTCGCGTAAAGCATCGTTCGAGAGAGGGTCGGTGGCGTTGCGTTGATCCTCAACAGGCGACCAGTTATCCTCACGCGCGATAGGGCCCAACTCGGTTCGTGCCGCGTCGAGTATGACCTGCGATTGCTCATCGCCTCGCCCTAGGGCGAGGAGCCGCTGCGCCATCAGCGCGGCCGGATCGTCTCCCTTGGCAATCTCGATGACGTCCAGACGCAACTCCATCGCGTCGACGATTTTGTTGAAAAAGACGGCCGTTCCGTCGACGACCCGCCCCATATCGTTCCACTCGCCTGCAGCGACCCGTTGCCGGATTTCCTCATAGTGGGGGCTTGCTCCGGTCAGGCGCGCGCGTAGACCGAGCGCCTGCGGCGCAACCCCGGATTCAACAAATTGGCGGACAAATCTTTCCGCTTCGGCGAGTAACCTGTCGGGCACGTCCTCGACATGTTCGAGGCCGCCGATCGAAATGGACACGTGCTCCCAGCGCAACGGCGCGAGCGGTACCTGTTCGAGATGCAAGGGACCACTATTCGGCACGCGCACGAGCCAGGGCCCGTGTGGACCCGTTTCCGACGGATCGAGGCCAACGAGAGAACCGAGATAGCCGGACGGGCGACGCCCCGCCGACGCAGCGAGGTTATCGAACGAGGGTTTATGAATGTGCCCAAGAAGCCAGGCATCGTAGCCGGTATTATCGAGCTCGCCCTGGCGGATCGGCGCATAGCGTCCGCCGGACGCGTCAAGATCGGCATGTAGCAAACCAATCCGGGGGATGCCTGCCGCAGGCGCCGGGAACGGGTTGGCTAATAATTGTGCGACCGGGCTTTGGCGCACGTAGCGTTCTCCAAAGGACCAGCCAACTACCTCGGTTATCGGTGTCTGATTCTTTGTAATGGTCCGCGCTTCCCACTGGCCACCGGCGCCCAACAGGCTGAACCCGTCAATTACCGCCGCCAATCGTGGCAGCGCCTCGAAATCATGATTACCCGCGACGGCTATGACCTGGATATCCTCCGCAAGGAGCCGCCTTATGGCGTCCTCAAGCGGCAGGATTGCCTCGAACCGGGCGTTGGAGCTTTCGACGATGTCGCCGGCAAACATCACGGCATCAACTTTCTGCTCGATCGCCAAATCGACGGAACGCCTCAGCGCGGCGGTCGGCGTGAGTTCGCGGGGGTCAAGGCCCCAGGACGGAAGCGCATCGGGCAGGCCGGAGCATGCCGTGCCGAGATGGACATCACCAATCGCAAGGATCGCCGCGCCGTCACCCATTTGGTTCTGATCCGATCAATTCTACCGGAAGAGAGTGGACCATAGACAACGGCGTACATTCAATCCGTGTGATGCGAAGACCCGCCCGCACAATGGAAACTAGATGGGGGAAAAGGGCGTTGTAAAGCGGCAGAGCAAGGCGATGAAAAGCACATAAAATCGTGTTTGCAGATAGCTCATAGAGGGTTGGTTGAAACGCAATACAAACTGGGAAAGTTGTTTCAACTTCGACAAGCGATCATCGCTTACCCGGGGTGGTGACTAGATCGAGGCGCGACGCGGAAACACCTAGATGAATCTATGCCAGTTGGACCAACCGAACAACAATGCCATGGGCGGTGTTTTCCCTGGCGGTCCGGCGAGGCAAACCGAAACGATTTCAATCGGATCGAGTGTGTCATTGTTGGGTCGGCCAAACAGATCCTTGAAGTGCCAGGTGATAGAGGGCGTGGCGCTGCCTTTTCGCGCGCCGTCACGTGGGTTATCATTCACCAGATCCAAATGAAATGCTCGGGCGATCAAAAAATGCGATTTCAACAATCCTTTGATCTGGCTGAAATTCCCGATGCCTCATTCGACTAGATCGATCTGCCAGAGAACGCGTGAATGGTTGGCCGATGGTGATGCGCGCCCGTTTTTGACATTCGTCGATCAAAGAGGATCCGCCCACGAACTCAGTTATGGAGAATTCGACAAATACGCTCGTCGTATCGCCGCCCGTCTTTTGGAGCTGGGGTGCAAGCGCGGTGATAAGGTTTTGTTTTGCCGCTCACATTCCGTGGTGCTTCTCGCGAGCATAGCTGGATGCCTGTTAGCCGGTATCGTTCCGGTAGTTTTCGCGAGCCCCTCGCAGAAATTCTCGACGGAAAATTACCTGGAAATGATACGCACCCTGAGCAGCCAACTTCAACCGGACATGGCGGTCATCGACGATCATGTATTGAAGGTGGTTCGGGACATTTTCCCGTTCAAGCTAGTTGGAGGCAGTTCCTTCGCGCCGGGTTATCTGCGAAAAATCCTGGGTATCCGAGGGGCTAAGTTTCAAGCCCCAAAGGATAGCGTGGCGTTAATTCAATATAGTTCACGAACCACCGGGTTGAAAAAAGGCGCGGTATTGACAGAAACCGCGCTCCTCGATCAAGTCGATAACTATGCAGCGGCGCTGAACATGTCGTCCGACGATCGAATCGCCAGCTGGCTGCCATTGTATCATGACATGGGGCTTGTCGCCGGCTTTGTAATGCCTTGGATTTTAGGCCTGCCGATTGTTTCAATGTCGCCGTTTGATTGGTTGATCCGACCGGAGTTTTTTCTAAAAACCGTCACGGCATCCAGGTCGACGCTGATGTGGCAGCCAAATTTCGCGTTCTCCCACCTAGCCCGATTATTTCAAGGCAAGGATCTTTCGGGTATTGATCTGTCCTCGCTGCGAATGGTCATTAATTGTTCCGAACCGATTACCGAATCCGCCCACGCGGCGTTCCTTGATGTCTTTGCGGCGTGCGGTATTTCCGACCGTCAACTGGCTACCTGTTATGCCATGGCGGAAACAACATTCGCCGTCACCAATTCCGTCGCGAATTCCACTCCCGTCAAGAAAGCCGTCGCCCCGGCCAGTCTTGGCCTTGGCGAGGCGGTGCGGCCAGGAGAGATGACGCTCGTGTCCTCGGGCCGGGCCATCCCCGGGACGAAGGTTGAAATCGTCGACGAGAGTGGCCGGCCGCGAGAGACAGGCATCGTCGGAGAAATTCGTATCGCCTCCGAATCCATGATGAGCTGCTACCTCGGTATCGACCCCAGCGAGACTTTCACCACCGAGAGGTCTTATCCGACGGGCGATGTGGGTTTCTTGCAGGGCGGTGAATTGTTCGTCCTTGGTCGCAAGGACGACACGCTTATCGTCCGGGGACAAAACGTCTACCCACAATCCGTCGAAGAGTTGGTGTCGCTGGTTTCAGGCGTGGTTCCGGGCCGCTGCGTCGCCTTCGGATCGCGCCTATTCTCAAAAGACAGTGAAGACCTGATCATCCTGGCGGAGAGTCGGGAAACGGACGCTAGGCAGCGATCCACGATCGCAGCTCGGATTACCGCGAGTATTGCCAAGGTCTTGGATGTTCCGCCGCGCGAAAGCTAAATCGTGGACCATATGAGCTTGAAAAAATCAACCTCGGGAAAAATCTCTCGAAACGCGAACAGAGACATTTTTGAACAGTCCAATGAACGATCGAGCCCGCGCGATGAGCACGAGTCCAAGACCGAGTTTGCGACGGCCCTCAGATCCTTCATCCACGACGAATTCGCCAAGGGCCGGGAAATCACCGACCAGACACCGTTACTCAGTGGTGGATTGGTGGATTCCCTAGGCTTGGTGAATGTGCTGCTTTTCGTCGAGGAGACCTTGAAGAGGCAGGCACCATTGCCAACCGTCATTGGGTTTCATCACTACGACACCATTGAGCGCATCATTTATCTATTCGGCCCACATTCCGAGGTCGCCGACTTTACCGGTATTCCCACCCCTAAACCGGCACGGGAAGAGAAGCTCCAGCGCTATAAAAATAGCCAACGGGATTTTGATTTTATTTTGTTTTCTTCGAGTACCATGATGTTGACGCCAACTCGACGCCTTGCCGCCATTGGACATAATGCTTTTAATTTTTCGCTTTCAGGCGGTAGGGTTATCGACTTCTATACGTTGCTAAGATTTGTCGAAGAAAATGGATCGCGAATGCCACGGCGCATTCTCATGGGATGCGACCCCGATACGATCTTGCGTAAGTCCTTATCGCCTTTATTCAAGGACCCAAATCCGGATTTAGAACCCTTCTTGGAAGAAATACGGATTTCCGTGAAACGTGACCCGGTCGAATCGAATGATGGAGGATCCGATAGAAGTTCGAGACTGGCTGCCCGATTAAGGCAATTGCAAGACTCCGAATGGTCGCCGAAGCAGTACGACTTTGAACTAGTGGCCAATGGTGACCAGATCAGGACCGATCGGATGGCAACGAACCAACTGAGCATTTCCGATGACGCAATTCGGTCGGATCTGTCGGGGAAAAAAATTCACATCGACCAAATACTTGATTTTGTCCCTCCCCGAAATGGCCGGGCCATGATGGGACTGGCCGAGATCGCGCGGCGCCACGACATCTATGTTGATATTGTTCTGCCCCCCGTTCATCCCTTGTATCGGGCGGAAATTTCCAATGATCCAAAATACCGGCGCGGTATCGACCTGACCCATGGCTTGATCGAATATGCGAAATTCGAAAATCTTACCGTCCATGATTTTTGTGACATTCGGTCATTCGGGGGCGTGACGGGGGACTTCGACGATTCAACGCATCCTGGTCCAGAGAATTGTTTCCGGGTTTTGCGAAAACTGTTCCCTGGTCTGGACCGGTAGGAATATTTGGTCCAAGACACGATCGAGCACGCGGCAATCGCAACAGACCATGACCCCGGAACATTCTCGACGGCGTGGGTGCGGAAAGTGATTTTTTTAAAGGCGATGCGGCTTATAAAGCTGGCGACTATGCGGAAGCGGTGAAGTGGTGGCGCAAGGCGGCTGAGCGGGGTGATGCGACAAAGCTGAGAGATTTCCTTGTAGAGAAAGGTCTGTCTGGACGCTCTATCGTCCGGGTTTTCACCACCATCAAAGCAGTCTTCAATTTTGTCTGCTCAGAATATGGATTGGATCTGAAGAACCCATTCTCCGGCGTTTATATGAACCGGACTGATGGGGTTAAAGAGAGAGTACCCGTACCTCAAAAAGCTATCGCCCGTGTTCAATCAGAATGCGTGAATCTTGATGACGATATCCGATGGATCAGTGCCTTAATCAGCGATACCGGCATGAGGCTGTCAGAAGCGGTTGGTCTCGCTAAGACCGATATTGTCCTGGACCATCCACACCCACATGTCGTGATCAAGCCGCACCCTTGGCGAAGGCTCAAGACCCAAGGCAGTAAGAGGATCGTACCTCTTGTTGGATCAGCACTCTGGGCAGCTAAGAGAGCAACCGAGGCATCAACCAGAGACCATCTCTTCCCTCGCTATATCCGTAACGGAGATTGTCTTTCGAACTCAGCCAGTGCGGCTATTAACAAATGGTTGAAGAACCATATGCCCAGGGAATGCAGCATCCATAGCTTTAGGCATTCGATACGGGATAGGCTTCGTGCGGTTGAATGTCCGAAGGATATTGTCGATCAAATCGGTGGCTGGTCGTCAGGTTCAATTGGGGAAGGATACGGACAAGGGTACCCGATTGAAATTCTCTCCAAGTGGATGAGGGCCATTGCTCTCAATCCTGGGGTCACCGTGCAGTAGGGTGATAACTGCACTGGCTCAATCAACAGCTTGTGATCAAGCGTCCCGGACTGATTTGGTCCGCAAAGAGAAGTTAATCCGCCTGGACTCGTAATGCCCTCCGAGATCATTCGGAACCATCCGATTGAAATAGAAAACACCACGCTTTTGGTAGGTGTAGGAGACCTGATTTATCACCCGAATTATCTACCCTCTTCGTCTGACCTAGACAAAGTGCAGATGAATCAGTGTGTTATGAGGATAAGTGGTATCACGTAAGCTAACCAATTGATCTGCAACACAAAGCGGTGTTTTGGCTGTGTGTGGGGTAGACAATATGGTAGACACTTTTGATACGCATTATCTGTATCGTAAGCGCGACGTTTTCTACTTCAGCCGTCACGTGCCGGTTGATGTAAGAGCGCATTACGGGTTCGGGCGGATCGTTCGGTCTCTCAGAACCAAATCACATAGCCGCGCCGTTAAGACGGCAATCGTGTGGTCGGAACATCTTGAACAAGCTTGGGCGAAGCGTGATGTCCAAGCCCTTGCTCGGCACTCTTCCCTGCAGCAAACTCAAAAATATATTGAGGTCTCGCCTGATACCCCTCCCTTTTCAAGGAGCGAGCTACAGCGCCTTCGCCCGCTCGCTCAAGCTGGCTTTATCGATCTTATTCGTGCCCGCCAACGGCATTTCCTCCATGAAGATCGCCCGGCGGGGGAATTGATAGGCCGGGCCGTTGGCTCTGGCGTAAGCCTGTACCTCGGCCTCGCTCATCTTGGTATCTCCGGCCGCCACGATGAAGGCGATCGGGGCGGCACCGCGCACCGGATCGTCCAACGGGACCACGGCGGCTTGGGCGATGTCCGGATGAGTCTCCAGCATCTTTTCGACTTCGCCCGGATAGACGTTCTCGCCGTTGCAGACGAACATGTCGTCTTCCCGGCCGATGATGTAGAACCAGCCGTCCTTGTCCCGGTGCATCACGTCTTTGGTGTGGTACCAGCCGTCGTCCATCACCTCGTCGGTTTTGGCGGTGAGGTTCTTGTAACCGGTCATGTTGGTGTGCGACCGCACCTCCAGCACGCCGGTATTTTCATCCGCTCCGCCGACCAAACGCAACTCAACCCCCGCATTTTGATAGCCCAGGGACAGGTTCGGGCGTAGCAAACCGTCCGGGTGCGAGCCAAAGGCGCTGGGGCCGTGTTCGGTGGTGCCGTAGAGATTGAACACGGTAGCGTTCGGGAACCAACTCTGCACCTCGTCGAACAGGGATTGGGTCAGCGGGGCCGAGCCCATGCTCACCCATTCAACGCCGGACAGGTCGGTCGACTTCATGATCTCGGTCTCGCGGATGGCGCGGGCCAGCATGGTTGGCACCGAGGTCACCCAGGTGACACCGAACCGTTTGATCGAGCGGATATATTCGCTCACATCGAAGCGCGGCAACAGCACCAGCGACGCATTCATGTAGGAATTGAGTTTGGCCGAGAACAGCCCGTTCATGTGATAGAGCGGCGCGGCGATGAGGAAGCGCTGCCTGACCAGGGTCTCGCGCTGCCCGTTCAGACGGGAGAGTGCGAAGAGGTGGCTGCGATGGTCCAATAGCACGCCCTTGGGCATGCCGGTCGACCCTGAAGTATAAAGGATCATCGCGGTCTCACCGATTTCGGGATCAATGATCTCGAACGGCCCTGGATCCAACAACGCTTCGAACCCGTCCGCCCCGTCGCGGTCGAAATGCACCGCGTCATAGCCCTCGGGACAACGGTCCCGGCCGACACCGTCCAGCAGCACCAACTTGGTCTCGCTGTCGGTCAGCACGTGGGAGATCACGTTCTCCGGCTGCTTGTGATTGACCGGCACACAGACCATGCCGGCCCGCATGATGCCCATATAGGCGGCGAAATAGGGCACCGAGTTCTCGGCGATCAACGAGATAGCATCCCCACGCTTGAGCCCACGCTTGAGCAGGCCGCGGGCGATCGCGTTCGCCAGATCGCTCAATTCCCGGTGGCTGTACTCGCGCGCATCGCCCGAAGCCAGATCGATGATCGCGACTTTATCCAGATCCCCGCCCTTGGGGATTAGGCCCCCGAGATTGGTCGCCATGCCGTCACCCATAATTCACGCTCCTCTTACGGCACCAATACGGCCTTGCCGACGATCTTGCGGTCGATCAGCTCCTGCAAGGACTTTCCGAGCTCCGGCAACGGCCGGACCGAATCCTTGACCGGGATGATCTTGCCGTCGCGCACCAGCTCCAACAGGCTGGTCAGATCATCACGGGCCCAACCGTTCGAGCCCAAAATGTCGAACTCGAAGGACCAGATGTAACGAATGTCGGTTTTGGGATCATAACCGTTGGTCGCTCCACAGGTAAGCAACCGGCCTTCCCGCTTCAAGGCGCGGAAACATTCGGTCCAACTGTCGCCGCCATTGTAATTGACGATCACATCCGCACCGCCGCCGCCCTCGAACACCCGAGGCTTGCCCCACAGCTCGCGCACCACCTCGACATAGTTCTGCTTGGAGGTATCGATGATGTGGTCGGCGCCTAATTCCTTGAGCTTCTCGCCCTTGGCGGCGGAGGAGGTACAGGCCGCGACCTCGGCACCCACCATCTTGGCGAGTTGGATGCAACAGGACCCTACCCCGCCGCTGGCGCCCAAAATCAAGACCTTGTCACCGGCCACGACCCGGCCGCGCTTGAGGATCATCTTGTGCGCCGTGCCATAGGCGATCGGCAGACAGGCGGCATCCACGGTGGAAACTCCGTCGGGGATTTTGACCAAATTGCCAGACGGGATGGCGATGAAGTCACTGGCCCCGCCGATCACCGTCTCGCCCAACACGCCGCCCTTACCGAACATCGCCGGATCGACCATCACCTTGGTGCCCAGCGGCCATTCAGCCGCATCGACGCCGTCGCCATACCCGACGATCTCGCCCGCGACGTCACCGCCCGGGATCATCGGCAGCGGTGTCTTCAGGCCGGGGATCTTGTTCAGGATCATCGGATCGAAGCCGTTCAGGGCCACAGCCTCGACCTTGATCAGGCATTCACCGGGCTCAGGCACCGGATCGGGGAAGTCGGTATAGGCCAGCTGTTCGATACCGCCGTGCCGCTCAAAAACAATCGCTTTCATGTCGTAAATTCCGTCCTTGGATTATCGGGCTCTAAATTTGCTTGGCTTTAGATCTTCTTACCAGCCGTCGACGTGCCGGACATCGCATCCGTATATTTTTGAGTTTGCTGTAACGAAGAATGCCGAGCAAGGGCTTGGGCATCACGCATAGAACCGACAGAAATGGAGGCAGGGTTCTGGACACTGCTTGATAAGCAATCGCCACGACCCTGATGCTCACCGCTGCTACCGCCAATGCCAGCTCCATGTTTGATCCCTTTAAGGCGAATACCTCTGGTGCGTTTGGCTCTACCCATTCGGATACCCTGATCAATAACCCGACAACGAGAAACCCGGCGTACTCACCAATCTGCTTTGGCTGCACCAGCTCGATCACCGGGTTACCCCGAACCGAGTTCGGTCGCCCACATACTCGGAGTAATGGCACCCATGTGGACGGCTACTATCGAAGCCGGCGGTAAACTTCAGGGATGCTTGATGCAGTGGCGGCACCTTGGGGTGCTGCCAGCCCCCCCACGCAGCCCGCCGAGCAT
>Ga0302118_10000189_pt1 | contig 28510 bp, 25 predicted proteins | sample AG5_331_MG_FD_203126 | JGI IMG/M metagenome (GOLD analysis project Ga0302118, IMG submission 203126) | Marine microbial communities from Western Arctic Ocean, Canada - AG5_33.1 | ecosystem: Environmental > Aquatic > Marine > Oceanic | place: Canada: Western Arctic Ocean | collected 2017-10-01 | reverse complement strand
AGGTAAATTACTGTCAAACACCGAATTCGTATGCACCATCCCCCACAACTCGACCGTCGCTGTTCCTATGAAGCGAAAAACCAGTCACGCGACCGAGCCTTTAAAAAAGGCGTCAGGGGTTAAGGTGGGGTCAAGCCAATCCAGTACCGGTAGAATACTCGACAGGGCCCAGTCGATATCACGTTAACAGTCTCCAACCCACGCTCCTCCTCCCCTTTGTTCTTGGTTATCCCACAATACTATTCTGTATTCTACTGAAAGGTGGTTCAATTGAGAACATGAGGGTAGGCTATAATGGCAGCAGGTGGGCGTTGTGAACATTGATCGAGAGTTCATAAGATTAGACGAAGGCCTTGTGCATATTCGCACATGCGGCAACCCGAACTCTGAGCACCTTCCCGTCTACATTATTCATCCATCTCCGGCATCAGCACGAGGCATGGAACCCATCATTCGGTTATTTGGTGAAACTCGGCAAGTCATCGCGCCAGATACGCTCGGGAATGGGGACTCAGCCGCTCCGTCAGAAGAGGCGCCAGACATCACCTATTTTGCAGACAGCGTGGTCCGCCTGCTTGATAAACTCGGCATTGATAAAGTGGATTTTTACGGTAGCCACACGGGTGGACGCATTGGGTGTGAAATGGCCGGCCGTCATCCGGATCGTGTGAGGCGGGTTGTGATCGATGGGATCGTCGAATACGGCGCTGAACTGAAAGCACAGATTCTAGAGAATTATGCACCGGCAATTACTCCAGACGATCATGGCGCCCACCTCCCATGGGCCTTTCAGTTCGTCCGCGACCAAGCCTTCTTCTTTCCTTATTTTATGCGCGACGCCGAGCACGCCCTTAATAATCCGGGCCGCACGCCAGAACATCTGCACACACATACAGTCGATGTCCTCAAAGGGCTGACGACCTATCATAAACCCTACCTTGCCGCGTTCCGGTATCCCGCGCGCGAGCGCATGCCAAGAATTAAGGTGCCGACCTTAGTAATGGCGGGCGAAAGCGATCCGCCACCTCTTATTGCAGGAACGAAAGAAATGTCGTCGCTCTCGAACCTCGCACATATGATTGTTGTTGGTCGTGATCCGGCCGAGAAAGTTGCAGCCGCGACCGCTTTCTTTGACAGGCATTAACCATACAGACAAAGAAAATTTCACAAGTATATCTATCAACGCCGGGCCTAATTTTTGAACCAGGACCGGAAGGGTGGTTGGGCCCTGAACGCGGCGTATGCCTCAAAGCTCTGCGCGGGGAAGGCGTTGCATGGAAGTCATGTCAGTCAGCGGTAGCGCGGTATTGCCAAATGGGGGCGTTGACCTGACTAAACCAAGGTTCATTAGAACTGGTCAAGGTCGAGATCAGAAACATCACCCGCCCAAGCCTTACTGAATAGGTCTTTGATGTATCGCGCTGCCGTATCATCACCCATAGCCACGTAAGTTTCGGCAAGGCCGAACAACGCGAGGCCATTGTTGGGTGCATCGATAAGGCTGGCCTTCAGCGCCTGTTCCGCATCTTCGTCTCGACCAACGGCTAAGTACGCGGCGCCCAAGGATTGGCGGACCGGGTAATACCAATAAGGCGGCTCCATATAATTGACCGTGTCTTGCAATGCGGCGCCCGCTTCAAAGTAACCAACGGCAGAAAAGTGATCACCCCTGGCCTGGGCAATTCGTCCGAGCGCAACATTTTGTGCGATCGATAACAATACCGGTGCTGGAATACCGCTGCCAACTAGGCCTCTAAAGTTTCCTTTTTCGCTCACCGCCGCGATGGCGTCGACTTCGGCTAAGGCGGCTTCTGTATCACCTTGACGAGCCAAGGACACGGCCCGGGCGTAGTGCCATATCGCCTTAACGTACGGGGCTTCCATGCCCGGGTCCGGCAGGGCTATAACCTGATCATGCGCGCCGAATTCAGCATAGATAAACAATGGCGATACTTTTACAGGCTGCACTCCAGGAACGGCCGCCGCCAACTGAATCGGAATCAATGCATCCAGTTTAGCCGCATATTCCAGGCTACGCGTCCGGTCACCTGCCATGTGCGCCGAGACCAAAACGAAGTGGACGTTATGTGGGTAGTAACCGAATTGATACATACCGCCTTGTATTGAATCGGGACGTTGGAAATAAGCTTCATCAACCTCCACCGCCTCTACATTGGTTTCTAATGACTCTAGATACCGACCAATGCGATAGTAGATATGCGATGGCATATGAACGATGTGCCCCGCGCCAGGCATTAACCCACGCAAGTTCTCCGCGTAAGGCAAAGCTTTCTCTGGCATCTGAGACGCTTCCAACAAATGAATATAGAGATGGATAGCGCCGGCATGGGAAGCGTCGTTTGCTAAAACCCCCTCGATTAAAGCAACGGCTTGGCCGTTGCGCCCGGCAGGCGTGCGTCCATTGGGTTCCCAATAGACCCAAGGCGACTCATTCATGATCGCATCTGCTGTGAAGACGGCAATTTGATGATTGTCTGGGTATCGCGCTTGCACGTCGATCATCGCTGTCGCAAACGCTTCGTTATAGGACGCCGAGCGCTTAGCAGCATCATCACCGTAGCGGGTGGCTAGTGCATCAATAAGCGCCTGCTCTTGCAGTGAAACATTATCACGGTTTGCCGCGGCCCGCCTCAATGCGACTAGGGCCTGCTCCACTACGTCGGGTGACATGGGCTGATTGATGTTAGGTCCTAGCGCATACGCTTCGCCCCACGCACATAACGCGCACTCTGGGTCTAACTTCTGGGCAGCTTGAAAAGAACGTACTGCCTCTGCGTGATTAAATGCATAAGTAAATCGCAGGCCCTGATTAAAATAATCCTGAGCCAAAGGTGAGTTGGACGTCACGGTAAACGTCAAAGTTCCCAAGTCAGAATACAATGGCGGGCGTTCAGGATCTGCGGACGATTCACCAGCCGCTTGCGCCTGGCTCATAGAGGCGGCCGCCAAAATTTGTCGAAGCCGGCTAGGATCCGCTTGGCCAGCGGGACCACACATGGCGCTATTGATAGCGGCCGGACTGAACAATTCAGCCATCTTAGCGGGGGCTTTAATCGATTCTGGAGCTTGGCCCATAAGGCTAAAGCTCACTGCAAATGCAGCGGTCGAGAACATCAATATGGCGCGCGTTGGTGTCTGCATGGTCTTAAATTTCCCCTTGGTCAGGCAATTCTGATCGCAGGTGGGCCGACGATCAACTGGCATCTGGACGTAATGACAGAAACATCCTGGCCACACCTTGGGCCGTAAGGCCGGAAAATGCATGGCCGTAATACACTTTCTTTTTCTAGCCGCGGCGTAAATTGGCGCTTTAGCGCGCTTCCCGAAAACGTGACCAGAATAAGCGCTCCAAAATTTTGCCTTAATTGGCAGACACTATAATGTTTGAGGCATAGAAGTATTTGGGTGCCCAAACACGCAAGCATACGGAGCTGGAAATGAAAATTTACCCCACAAGCATCGCATTCGCGGCCGCAGTAGCACTTAGCCTGGCAGTAGGCTCACCCGCATCTGCCGAACCAGAAGATACGGACGAAGTAACGCAACAGTGCATTCGCTTACAGTCTATTAAGCAGACCCCTGTCATCGATAATAAAACCATATTAGTTGAGATGAAAGGCAACACCTACAAGCGTATCGATTTACGGAACCGCTGTAGCGGCTTAAAAATTGAAGGTGGGTTTAGCCACGCGACATCAATCAACAAGCTCTGCATCCAAGACACCTTGCGTGTCCTGCGATCCGGTGGAATTTGCATGATCGATAAAATCGTCAACATCACAGAAGAAGAAGCTATCGCTCTTCGAAAAAGCTAACGCCGCTATTTAGCACTCGACTGATTGTCTTCTGGCCCGACGGTGAAATACAGTAGCGCCGCTTTCTTACATGTGAGTGACCGGCGCTGCACACCAGGCGGGTTAAAGCTATAACACCCGTCCGCATATGCGTTGCCATCGGTGCAACTCAATGCGCCATCTAGCACAAACACTTCTTCGAAGCGGGCCAGCGCCTCACCATCTACGCCAGATACCCAGCCTGGCTTTGTCCTAAGAAGCACAGACCCTTCTCCAGTATCCGGATCAAGACTGAGCGCGAATCGCTGCGCGTTCTCTATTTCTTCCCAAACCTCGGCCGCCGGTTCAGCGTGATACACAACCCCACGCGCTGGCGGTTCAGCACAAACGTAATACGGAGAAAGCTGCAAAGGCTCATCGACAAAGTTAAAATCCAGCTTTTTACCTACCCGCGACAGAAACCATGACTCTTCTGGTACAGCACTCTTAAAACCGTGGACCGTTTCCGGCGGATGAAAACAATAAGACTGCCGCGTCAACCACACCTGACTATCAAAGGACATCCGCCCCTTAACGATCAGAAGTTCTTCTGTCGTGTGGTGATAGTGCGCGGCCCCAGGCGGGTTCATACCCTCTTCTGGCAGCAACCGATTCAACGCCGTACGCTCACCCGTCTCCGGGTCGCGGCTTAGCAACTTGGAATAAATACCTGGCGGCCCAGGCCTCACCCACGCGATGGCATTGGTATCAAGGAAAGGGACAGGGTCACGCATATCTAAACCGATACTTCTTGGTAAGCATTACTACAACCGGGCTGCGTGGCACGCCGCCTCTCATACTTTTCATGATATGAAGTTTACAGCCCAACGACCATCATGCCACTCAAGAATTGTAGCCCCACCTTTGGAATGTTCATGATAGCCGTGCACACCAAAAGCCGGGTTATGAAGATACGTCCCAGGCACCATAAGGCGCGAGTCGTCTGGCCCGATATCGCCGTCTAGACAGTAGATCTCCTCATGGACCGGATGCCAATTAGGCCCTTGCCCCTCAAAGCCTGCTGGCACCGTCAACAAACGCGTGTCAGCGCCGGTGCCTGTATCCTCCCACAACACACGACGTGCGAAGCCGTCGAGGCGAACACCATCGACAACAGGAACGATCGGTTCAACCTCATAGGCCGACTTCAAAATCACGGGATTGACGGAGTTCGTTTTGGCGGTCGTTGCGTTATCAAAAATGACAATTAGCTCAGCCCCCGTCTCAGACACTAACCCGGGGAAATCCGCGCTGGATGGAATGACAAAGAAACCACCCGCAGGCAATACAGCATCGCCAAGGGTTATGGTCCCTGACAGTACAAACACTTGTACGTTAGTTAACGCTGTATCGATAGTAGCACCAGTGTAGTTTGGTTGCAGGCGAACAAGCGCACTGCGCACAGAGCCATCATCTAAGGCTCTTAATATTTTGCCTTCGCACCCGCTCAGCCAACCATCTCCGACTTTATGCCAAGGGATATCCCCGACAGGAAAACACCGGGACAAATTATGAGAAAGAACCGGAGACATGCCTAATTCTCAGCTTTGGTCGAGAATTTCAAACGCGGCGCGTTCGCCGGATTCCATGGCCGCTTCCATGCCGTATTCGAGCCGTCGAGTGTGCTCTCCGGCAAAATGAAGCCGGCCGTGAGGAATAATCATATCGCGGGCGAACTTGGTCACCTGGCCCGGCGCAAACATAGGGCTACAGCCCCTCTGGAGTGGCTGGCGGCCCCAGGAATGGAATCGCAGCACCTCAACTTGGCCTTTCGACGCAGGTCGCAGCCGCGCCAATTCATCCACCAGAAACTGTGACGCCGCTTCCGGTGACAAGGCTGCTACCTGCTCGCCCGAACGACCACTGAGCACGAACATCCCACGGTGCTCACCCCCACCTTTGTGATTATCGATCGCCCAAAACATGCGGACGGCACCATCTGAGAAAAGCCCTGGCTCAAACCCATCCTCTTGCCAGAATGGTTCTTTGATCCGACAGAAGGCCCGCGTTGTTTCTGCATACTTCAGAGTTTGAATGGCTTCGTACTGTGGTTCTGGCGGCTTAGGCCAGACCGAGATAGAGCGCAAAACGGAAAATGGGATAGCAGCGACAACAAAACGTGCGCGATAGCGGCCACCATCAATGGTTCGCACGTCGACACCATTCTCTTCGACGTCAATGGCCATCACCTGCTGTCCGATGAGCACAGCACCAGGAAGTTGAGAAGCCATCGCCTGGGGTAGCACTGCTGTGCCACCCTTAATGTTCTTCGGTGTCGGAACGGAACCATCCTCGGAGGCAAACTCTAGCTCAAGGGCCCCCCGGGTGCGTTCTTGAAACAAGCGTAAGGCGGACACGCCATGGAGATCGGCACCGAGACCTGAAACCTCGGTGAGACGAATCCCCGCTTCTGACACACCGTTTCGTTTCAATAGGTCATGGATCGACACATCATAGTCGGTAAACTTCGGGTCGAGCCAATCGTCCAATTCGACGAGGGGGTTGAGCCTGGCTAGCATGGTAGAGCCAAACTGCATCGCTGGAATGCTGCGTTCATCTCCAACCAACATGTTGGCGGGAGAGTTTGCCCAATCCTCTGCCTTGATATGCAGACCCTTAAGGTGGGCGGAAAACGGCAACAACTCTCTGTCTTGATCAAGTAGCTCAAGCCCTAAACGATCTACGGCGTCGAGAACGCGAGCGTAAGAGGGACTGATCTGCGAGGCACCCAACTCGATTGGCACTTCACCCGCATTCGTCTCCCAGGATTCTTCAGCAGACCAAACCCGGCCACCGATCCGTGAGCTGCCTTCTAGCACCATCACATCCAATCCTGATTCAGCGAGAATTCCAGCCGTGTTCAAGCCCGATAATCCAGCGCCAATCACAACCACATCTACCTGCTCATTGGCACGCGCTTGGCGGGTATGAACAAAGGGACCGGCTGATGCCGCAAGTGTCGATGCGACGGCTACCTTACCAAGAGCGCGGCGGCTTAAAGTCTGGGGCATACTTGTTCTCCGAAGAAATGCGCGACTGTCTCCAGCCACTTAACGGACTTAATCATAATCCCGTAGGCAGTGCACAGGGAAATGGAACCGAGCGCGTTCGCCAGTTGGTGAGGCCTTACCCAGAGGTGCAAGGTCTTCCCTTACTCTTCTTTACGAAAGAGGAAACGGCCTATTTGTGCCAGAATGAGCTGCGCACCGGCTACAGGATCAAAATAACCTTCAACGCGTGGCCCCGCAGAACGCCCAATAAAAAGCCCGGCTCCTCTTATGAAGGCCGGGCCTTTCAGCATTTTTATAGGATCAAACCCTAGGGCCAGTGACTTCCGTCAGGCTGAATAACCTGAGCCGTATCAGCTTCCATAGGATCAACGTGATCGTGCGGATTTTCAAAGTCATGGGGTACGTGATTATGGTCCTGCGTGAGAATCCACTTGTACATGGCCGGTTTCTGACGGGCCAAACGAGACGCCGCCCGCTCTGCGTTCTCCTGCGGTGAGGAGTACGGGTCATGGTGGAAGTGATTATGCAAATCACCATCCGTACGGCCAATAGCAAGAATGCCGTGCTCAGACGCGAAGCAACCGTGGTTGATGTAAGCTGGACGCCAGAAGTAGCCACCCGTCGGTAGATTACCGAACTGCATCATCCAGGACGTTCCCCAGACGTGATAAGCCTCTTCAGCAACATCGTGATAGCTGATGTTGTCCTGCCAAAACCCAGGCACCATGCAATACAAGAAGGTCATGCCGTGGGTTTTCTCATCATAATGTAGCATCTTGAGCAAGCAGCCAGGCGCGGTCGCCGGGTACAAAGCATTGCCCGTCCAATCCAAGCCTTCGTAGGAGTTCACGCTGGCAAAATGCTTTTCGTTGCATTCGTCATGGTTCTCATCGGATTCTTGGAAGCTGGGCTGACCATAGTTGTAGAAGATCAAGCACAGAGCACCTTCGTCTGATGACATCGCTGGCATCGCTTTGCCGGCTGGAACGAAAAGGTAGTGACCTTTCATGCAGATTTGGTCGCCGTACTTCAGCGAGCCTTCCTGCACGAAAATTTCCATTTCGTTGTAACAAAATCCGGGGGGTTGTTTGTACCCGGCATCATACTGCACGGTCATTGTCACGGCACCGTCATCGGTATCCATGCTCAATGTTTTGTACTGCATGCCGTTGGGCATGCCAGCCATAGTCATTTTTTTGAACCCGACGTCGCGATCAACAAACGGTTCAATATGTGGGCGAGCCATAGTGCGTCTCCTATTCTGCAGCGCTAGATAATGAATTCAGACTTAGTCAGCGCGCATCAAACAAAAATCAACCGGCGGGAAAGCCGCGCTTAGTAAATGACCTGCAGAGGCCTGCCATCACGAGGTCGAATTTCCTCTTTCGGAATGACTCGCCGGTTTTCAGCATGCCAATGATAGCCGCGGGTCTGAATACGGTGCAGAAAGTCTGCGACCCACTTCTCCCGTTCGGCTGTCAAGTCTTCCTGTTCTTTAACAATGGTTTCGTAGCGCAAAATTTGCTCTTTGAGCTCTCCCTCAAACCACGCCTTTTCTTCAGCCGACATTTCCGGCCGTAAGTTGCCTTTGCCTATTAGGCTTCCAAGTGTCACACGCCCCTCCTTCTTCTTTATCGAATGCTATTTATAGCAAGAAATCTTGCCCTGAATACGGAGAATAGGAAGAGATTTCCTACAATCCGAGAAAAACAATAAAACTACCTGAGATCGCGACTGCGCCACCCGCCAGGGCGTGGCTGAACCGCGCCAGGGGTACAAAAGAGACTCTCTTAAGCCCAAACAACGCAAACGCTACCACGGCGGTCATAGTCACAAGTGTAGAAATACCGAATATCGCTGCGACCGCAAGAACCCCACCCCAGCTCCCTTGAGACGCCGGGTACATGAGAATCGGAATAAGCGGCTCACACGGCCCAAGTACAAAAACGATGAATAGAGCCAAGGGCGTAATGCCAATTTTGGATTGCGACCCATGCATGTGAGCATGGTCAGTATAATGGCTATGATTATGTTGGTGTACGGTCCCATCGCCATGATCATGAACATGAATATGCGGTTTATTCCTAAATGCAGCCTTAAGCCCCCAAGCAAAGTACGTCAGGCCAAACGCGATCAACGCCCAAGCAGCCCAATCACCACGAACCGCTTCAATGGCTTCTATATTTCCGACGGCAACGCCAAGACCAATACCGATAGCGCCAAGAAGAACCGAAGTCGCCACATGGCCCAAGCCACAGAGGCTGGTAATCGCCAACGCCTTTTTCCGGGACCACCCGCGCGCCTTCGCCATCACGATGAAGGGCAGGTAGTGGTCCGGCCCAAGCAGCGTATGGATAAATCCTATTGAAGCGGCGGTCCCCGCCAACACCAAGAGTTCGGGTGTCACAAATCATCCCTAGAAAGCGTGTTGTTGTTTTCTCTATATCCTCGGTAGCGGGATTCTGAGGGCGACGCAAGCACAACAGGACAAGTCAAACCTAAGTCATGCGAGATTGTTTAAGGCGGTCCAGTCGCAACCGGTGACAAACGTCAGTTAGGTAAGAGAGTCCGCCAAAAACTGTCTTCAGAACGCCGATTCTAGTCGCACCGGTAATGAGAAACATTACCCATATCTGGTAACGCACAGCTTCCCTTGGCGGCACTGCCAGCCATAATTTCCCCCCTCATCATCCCGGGCAGAGACACCAACCCGGCGTTAGCCATAGCATTGATCATGGGCATCATGCCGGTGCGAATCGCGGCCCGCATCACCGACCCACTGACCGTAAGGCACGCACCCAACGTCAGATCAACGGGGCCAAGACCCGCTGGTGCGAGTTGCGCAGGCGAAGCATTTAAGAGAGGTCGCCGCCGACGCGAATGACAGCGCGACCCCGCACTTGTCGGTTTTCCAGCCGTCGGTGAAGGTTGACCACATCAGCCAGAGCAACTTCTTCGGTAACAGGTACGCGCCATACGCCGGTCGCCACATTATCGATAATGGCTTGGTCAGTTTCGCTGTTCGGCACATCTTCGATCGGCGCTAGATTCATACCTACAACACTAACGTTCTTAAAAATCAATGTAGACACGTCGATGGGATCGGGCATATCCCCGGCTGTTGCGCCGATGTAGACCAAACGCCCAAGCGGTGCGAGCACATCGATATTGTGAGCGGCATTGGGGCCGCCGTTGCCGTCGACAATCACATCAACGCCACGGCCGTCCGTTGCCCCTTTGACCTGATCCACCCAACCGTCTTGGGTGTAGTCGAACACATGCTCAAAACCGAAGCCCTCGGCAAAGCTGACTTTGTCCGCGCCGCCCGCCAGACCGATCACCCTGCAGCCATTAGCCTTGGCAATCTGCGCGGCCATAATTCCAATAGGACCAGCTGCTGAATGAAGCAAGCAGGTCTCACTGGGCTGCAACCGTCCAGCCTTATACAAAGCGTGCCAGGCGGTAAAGGAGCAGCCGCGATAGACACAGCCGGTTTTAAGGTCAATGCGGTCATCAAGCAGCAGAAGCATGTCGGCTTTTGCAATGGAGTAATCCGCATAGGCGCCGAAATTAGAACGAGAGATCACACGCTGCCCAACCAAGCTTGAATCAACGCCCTCGCCGACTGCATCAACAACGCCCGTATGTTCAAGCCCTGGGGTAAACGGAAAACTAATCGGCATAAATCCTATTTTTCCGGCCCGGGCCATAGCATCGAAGGGATTCATGCCCACATAAGCGACTTTTAAACGGGCCTCCCCCGCACTAGGGTTAGGGATAGAGATCTCTGCGAGAGACATCACCTCAGGTCCACCAAAGGCGTCCATTTGTATAGCTTGCATCGTGTCACTCATCAGTGCGTGCCTTCTATTAATTCCATTAAGGCGCCTGAGCCCGGATTGCGCACCATAGCCGCCAGTTGACTGCCGACCCCTGGCATCATGATCTCAACCGGTTCGGAATAACGGTCTGCGCCGACCGCATCGCAGGCCTCAAGCGCAGCGCTCAGGTCCGGAACAAGAAACCCTTGCGCAAGGTATCCTATATTCGGTGCCACCTGACTGTCGCCTTTGTTTGGCGCCTTGTAATTCAAGGGGCAGGACAACGCGATTTTACCGAACGGGTGATCGGCAGATACAAACGTCGCGCGCGTTTTTGCGCCGTCAGGGCGATCAAGAAAGTGGTTAGTTTCCGGTTTGTCTAAAACGTCGTCAATAATGACGTGTAAACCGAGCACCTGCTGATAGAATTGCAACGCTTTTTCGCGATCAATAACCGAGTGCGAGGTTGTTGATACGGCAGTGTACCCGGTTTCGGTTTTACCTTCTGCGTCCACCTCTAGGCGCAGCTTGCCAATCGCCGTCTCATCACCACCGGTAAGCTCGACCAGATTAATAGCCAGGCCATCCGGGCCATCAAACAAAACCTCGACCGGTTGCCCGGCCTCCGCGCTGACCTCATAGCCAACAGGCTCCGACCAAAATTTATAGCCATCAGCCTTCAACGACCTTGTGGTCGCAAGGATATCATCCACATAGAAATTGAGGTTCCACAAACCCCGATAGGTGCGGTCTCCTGGCTGCGAAATCGTAATGCGATTTTCTGCATCAAACGCAATCGCTAAGACTCGCCCAACCCGAGAGACCCCCGAAGAGAACATCACAGCCTCAGCTGTCGACCCAGGGCCTAATTGCCAATGGGTGTCGAAGTTTGATCCAGATAGGGTCACCGGATAGCTGGCACTCAAACCAACAACGCCAGCATAAAATTTGTGCGCAGACTCCAAAGACGAAACGCCAAGCACCGCAAGTGAAAGCGGGCTTCCGATCATTCAGCCGTCTCGTCAATATCGAGACCCGAGGCTTTGTTCTCCATAGCCAGAGCAGCAAGCCCAGCAATAAAGAGAGGAGGCACCGTCGCCAGAGCAAACGCCCACTCCCAGCCCAAGGGCTCAACCGCAAAGGCGACGCCTAACGGAAACAGAACGTGCCCCAGGTTCATGGCAAATGTTCCTGCAATGGCAGACCCGGTCGCCCGCATGTGGGTTGGGAACTGTTCCGTTAAGAATGTCCCCATCACCGCATTGGCCCCGTAAAAAAATGCGGCCATCAAACTGAACCAAAGCACGTCGCCTGCGAAGGTCGTAGGAATCCATATCAATCCGCACATGGCTAAGGCACCAAGCCACAACCAAATAACAATGGTGTTGCGGCGTGTGGTTACGAACTCTCCAACCAAGGACGAGCCGAGATACCCTAGAATGCCAATGCCGTATGAGATTCCAACAACGAGCGTTGCCGTTTCTGCATCGTAGCCACGCACTTCAGCAAAAAAGGACGGGAAGTAAAATGCTGTGCCTGCGTACGCCCCACCCACCATAAAATAAATGGTCGAACACAATAAGGTACGGCGGCGAATCTCCGGTGCGAACACCGCCTTAATACGTGCGGTCCAGGACTGAGCATTCTGCGCGGTATCAACCTTCGCATTTTTAGCGTCTTGGAAGCGGCGACTCTCAGGCAGAAAGCGCGACAAAATAATTGCGATTGGAACCACAGCAAGCGCCGGTAGAAAAATCGCGCGCCAACCGTAGTCCGCCATAATAGGGGCCGCAATCATCGCCGCTAGAAACCAGCCGATGGGATATCCACATTGCAGGAAGCCGGTCATCAATCCACGGTAGCGCGCAGGGGCTGCTTCTGACGTGTATGTCACGACGATAGGGGCCAGGCCGATCGAAACGGCAAAACCGAGGACACGCAAAATTTCCAAAGTAAGAAAATTCGGGACCCAATAGTGCAATCCGACGAGAAGAGCAGACGTTCCCAATGTGCCGACAAAGACGTTCTTACGCCCATACTTGTCTGCAAGTATACCCATAAACACAGCGAATACGGCAGCTAGTAGAAAGGACAGCGACAAAATGCGGCCAATGGCCGTTAAGTCCTTATCAAATTCGGCGCGAATACCGGTAATAGCGTAACTAAACAAAGACTGATCAATATTGGTCAGCGTCCACCCAAGGAGGCAGACAGTAAAAATCATCAGCGGGTAGCCGCGGACCTGATTGAAAAAATCGCCGACGCCAGCCGAAGGCTCGCCGGTTGCGGCACGATCGCTTTGTATATTCATGAAGACCCCTTTGCGCAGCTTGGGTGAGTGTGGCCATGGCAGTAGACAAGCGCAAGGCTAGCCCGGTGCGCCAAACCCCGGCAGCCGGTAGCAACCGGCTGGTGATTAAAAAGGGCGCAGCCTAACAGCTAAATATCGTCTCTGACGCGACACGATCACTGTGCTGAACAGCATAGGCCTTCATATTGACCCCAGACATATATTTGTCCTGTTTAACCCTTCGGGATTCAACAAGAACACCCTATTCCACTGAATTACGGGTCTGGAACGACCAATCTCAGGCCAAATTAAAATTGAAGGCACACCCCTCTAAACGCAGATAACGGGATTTTTATCTCATCAGAAGACCGTCCACTAGTAATGGCATTCAATGCCTGCGCCAGGTGGCCCCACATGGCCGTGTTCGACAACGTGAGCTTCCGGCTCAAAGCAGGGTGCCGTCACATGCCAACCCGCGCTTAAAGCTAAGTGACATTCGGACAAGCATTTCCGCTTTGGGCTGAAGATTAGAGTTTAATAGCCCACGGTAAGGGTATGCACGGTGAGCAAGGGTGGCGGCTAACTCCTTCCAGCAGCATCAGCCTTAATGGAGGCCAACTGATAGCCCGCGTCATCACCCATAGACTTTAGGGTCATGGATAGCTGGCGCCACGCCCGCACGTTCCTTGGCTTCAACGCGGTACGCTCAGATAGCAAACTCCGGGCCAACGACCACTGTTCAGATCGAATCGCTGCATCGATGAGAATTTGCGCAAACAAATCTCGCTGCGCATTCGAGCCCCCAATCAATTCAACATGATCCCGAACGGGCTCCAGCGCATCGACACAGCCAACGAAGTCCTTGGCGCGATAGGCCACAAGCGCGTCACACAAATCATACCCAACCACCTGAGCAATATGCGCATAGGTGTCATCTTTTGAGTCACGGTAGTCGTCAATGGAAGACACGTAGTTGCGCGCGGCCTCGTTGTCTATTGTACCTAGCGCTAACGCAAAGTGCGCATCAACGAAAGCTAACAATTTATCATCCACACGACCCTTGGCTTTCTCTCCAAGCACGTTCCAACGGTCGCCGACATCGATACCCTCAAAGTCGAGGCGCGCCAAAATCGAAATGTCGTTGGTCAGATCCAGATACTCATTTGAGTCAGGGTCGAAAATGCCGTCGTCGTAAAGAGCTAATACCTCGTCATGCCGTCCGACTTCAAACAACATTAGACCTTTATGCCAGGCCAGGTGATGGCGGAAATTATTCCAGTTGCGGTATCCACCCTTAGCATTAAGCCAGACGATTCCGTCAGTCTGGCGATCTTCCATCTCACAGACATGGGCGACGGTGTGAACCGCCCAGGCGTCCGATTCATTGAGATTGTTGGCCGCGCGTCCGAGGGACTCAGCCTGGGCGTAATCCCCAGTTTCTTCTAACCCAAATGCCCGCATAGACAACATATAGCCATAGGTTTCTAGGTCCTCGCGCCCCTCCCAGGCATGCCAAACTCGGCCAACGGAATTGCGCAAGTTTATAGAATCGCCAACATAGAAGTGTGAGTAGTGCAGCATCTTTACCGCCAACACATCCATGGGATAGTCACGGATGCATGCTTCCCAAGCCTCTGATGCTCCGAAGAGATCAAGGTTGCACCACGCCTCCAGAGCCTTCACGTGCAACTGCTCTCTTGGCGTTGCTATGGCCGTGCCACCCTGCGCCGCCTCAAGCGCTTGTTGCGCCTTTGGCACGAGAGCCCGTACGCCCATCATCTGCATAAAGTATCCGCGCAGAACATTGGCGAGTAGCATTTCACTATCAAGAGAATATGTGGCCTTCAGTAAATCGCCTATGTCATTACCGAACCGAAGATAGGCGACGAGGGTGCAATCAAACGCATCAACGGCCTCTTGGCTTGCGGCCGTAACCTCCAAACCAACGTGATCTGTCAGGACTGACATACCCCTAAACCTCCTGCATCGCTTGACCCCAGGTAGGGTTCCGAGACTGATAGTTTTCCGGCCCAATGATATCCGGCGTGCAGCCCGACAATAGGGCAGCAGCCGCGATCAATGATCCAATCGACTTCGTTCTCATAGAAAACCCTCTCCGAAAACATCAACTTCACCGCCATGACACCCGAGCGAGCTTCGTCTGGCAAGACCTTTGGGCATAACGTCGTATAAGGTGGCCCCAGACTGCGGCCAAACAATGGAAAACCAGGACATGACGCGAATCCATATACTATTCGGCACACTGGGCCTAAGCGCTGGCCTCACCTTCGCGGACCAAGCAACAGCAGGGTCGTTTCAGGACTGCGACGATTGCCCCGAGATGGTTCAGGTCCCGTCCGGCACCGCAATTCTGGGATCAGAGCCCTGGGTCGCAAACCGTAAAGGGGGAGACGGGCCGATTCGAGAAGTCACCATTGCCTACACGCTAGCCGTAGCAAAAACAGAAACGACTCGCGCCCAGTACCGCGCCTTCATAGAAACTACAGGTTATCGAACGATCAACGAACCAGGCCGGGAAGGCTGCAACACCTGGACCTTTGACCGGGTCTTGGGATTCATCCGCGATCACGATTGGGATGCCCCAGGCTACAACCAGCGTGAAGACCACCCGGTTGTCTGTGTCAGTGGCATAGATGCAGAGGCCTATGCTGCGTGGTTGGCCAAAACCACGGGCAAGCCATACCGATTGTTATCGTCAACAGAATATGAATACGCCACCCGTGCTGGCACGCGTGGGCCTTGGTACTGGGGCACTTCCAGCAGCGACGCCTGTGCCAACGCCAATGTAGCCGACACAACCTTTCGCCGCTTGTATGATTACGCGCCCGTGTTCGCCTGTGACGATGGCCAAGAACGCACAGCACCTGTCGGCAGCTACAACGCCAACCCATGGGGTCTGCACGATATGTTAGGCAATGCGTGGGAGTGGACCGCTGACTGCACCCATGCTGACATGAACCAAGCGCCGGTGGACGGAAGCGCGTGGCGCGGCGAGGATGATGGCGACTGCACCAAACGCGTCCCGCGCGGTGGCTCATGGGCATCGGGCACTGACTGGGTCCGTGCAGCTGCACAAGCCAGCGATGGTGCGCTGTATCACAGCCAATTGCTCGGCTTCCGTGTTTCTTTAACGGTTGAAAATTAAGGCGCCTACATAAAATTCAACAACCCAGCCATACCTCGACTTAGGTCATGGAGCAGCAGCGCTAGCCAATTCCAATGCCGTCGCACGCGTTGTTTGTGCAAACAGACATGAATAACAGAACACGAAACTGAATAAATGGGGCGGCGGCAAACAGAAATTGACCGTCGGTAGCGTCCTGAATAATCTCTTTTAACCAGCACCCACCGTGAGCGCAACTCCAAGGCTTTGAGCGTTACCCCAGCACATCCAGCACTTCGAACGCCGCCCGTTCGCCGGATTCCATTGCGCCTTCTAGGCCGCGCGTGGACTGCGATGTGTGCTCGCCAGCGAAGTGAATGGGGCCGGAAGGTTGAGACATGGTTTCTTTGTATTTGGCGATCATACCTGGCCGCCAATAAGCATACATGCCGCCGGCGTAGGGGTCTTTCGCCCACGACCAGGATCGCGCGATACGCACCTTGCCTTTAGCCGCCGGTCTAGCTGCAACAAGATCTGCAATGATGCGCGCTTCAGCTTGCTCCTTCGTAATGCGGTTAAGAAATTCTGCCAGCCGGCCCGTCGAGAATATGTACATGCCGACGGCTTCATCCCCTTCGGTTTGCGGGCGCACCCGACCCGGAGACGTGTCCATCCACATACCAGCAGGCAGCCCATCGTTTTCCCAATAGGGCGCGTCCGTCTCGATAAAAGCATGGAAGCACGAGCCATAGGGCATGGTTTGAATCGCTTCCGCTTGCAAGCCCGTGATGCGCGGATCAAAGGAAACAAATTTCAAGGCCGAGAATGGCAGTGTCACAATCACACGCTTGCCGGTAAACACGCGGCCATCTTCAGCAACAACTTCGACACCCGCACCACCGGTACGAATTCCGGCAATGGGCGTGTTGCGATGAATAGCACCGGTCATAGCGCTAGCCATCGCGCTCACCAGGCTCGAGTTGCCACCCTCAATTTTCCAGAAGTGCGGCAGTTCCGGTTCAGATTGAGCTTTTGAAAAATTCCACACATGCATCATGTGCACCGATGATAAATCATCAATGGTGTGGCCGTAGCCTGGATTGGTATCCATGCCTAAACGGATTTCCGCTTCGCTATGACCATTGGCCAGCATCATATCTCGCAGGGACACATCCTGTGCCGTAATCTCAGGCTCCCACCAGGATTCGAGGTCATCAAACAAACTATACCTGTCAATCATGCGAAACCGGTAGGCGGAAGGCGTTAGAGTTTTAGCAGCGCCCTGGAATGGATTGAGCTCATGGTCAGCCCAATCCTTGTTCAGAATATTTGCACCCTTGATATGGATGTGACTACCAAACCCGCTAAATGTCGTCGGGGATCTCTTGACGCCAAGGCGATCACAGAAATCAATAAAGCGTGCGTACATAGCGCCGACCGACGATCCACCGGCCTCGGGCTTGCCCGGCAAGTCGGTCATGGTGTAGCAGCGCCCGCCGATACGGCTTTTGGCTTCGACAATCGTTGTCGTGAAGCCCTCGCTCTCGAGCCAACTAGCAGCGGTCAGTCCAGAGAGGCCCGCCCCAATAATCACCACATCCGCACTATCAGCCGCCATCGCGCGCTTAGACGTGAGCGTAGACGCAATAGCAGTGCCTGCCATCAAGCCAAGGCTTGTTCGACGTGCGAAGGATCGCTTGGCAGAATGAGTCATGATGATCTCCGTATCGGGGCCGTTAAATGAAGCATTACGGAATTTTCTATGTGTACCCGCAATGCAATTTTTTCTTGCTAACTTTTAAAAGCGACATTGTTTCGTGCCGTTTTTATTGGCGCATGGGCCCATTCCTTAGAACGAACAGTGCATGGGCCCGATACACTTATTTTCGACTTTTTTAACTGCCTAACCGCCCGAGTCGACCTGCTGCACATTGATCCGCATTCCATCTGGCGTGTAAACAGTACCCGCATATCCAACCACGCTGGTCATCTGCCCTGACAGACGTGACGGCTTCGATGCAATGCGCACACCCATGGCTTCCAAAGCCTCGAACGTTGCAAAAATGTCCGGCACCTTAACGACCAAGAGCGACTCACCCGCGCGGGGACGCTGCGTGCCCTCACGTTCAATCGGTTTGAACTCATCGCCACTGGACCCAAGTAGCCCAATCATCGGGCCGACATCATTGGCCGGGGTCATCATAACAAAGTGCGCTCTATTTCCGTCATCCAGGCTCAACGATTCCGCCGTTTCTTCACCACCAAACGCGGGATCTTCAAAGGTCACGCGATATCCCATGGCATCCACCCAAAAAGACTTCGACAATTCAACGTCAGAGGTGAACAATGTCATGCGGCGAATACTTCCATCGTCACCCACTTCACCAAGGTCACGCGCGACCCGGAATCCAAATTGGGTATTGCGTTTCTCGATGGGGTCGCGACCAGGCCATGCAATGCGGTTTCGTTCAGGCGCAGAGAGCCAACCGCCACCGCGGGTCGTATGACGGTCACATCCCACATCCCATTTCCAGGCTGAGCCATCGCGCGGGCGACCAACATGCGTCGCCGCCCAACAATCTTCAGTCCACTCCCAGACGTTGCCTATCATGTCGTACAAACCAAAATTATTCGGTTTGAATTGTCCGACCGGCGCAAGGTCCGCGTAGCCATCGCGGCACGTCGCGGGGAACCAGGGGAACGGGTACTCTTCAGCGCCATCAAGGTCAAAGGTGTTGGCCCAAGCACAGGCCTGGCCCGAACTATTGCCCCAGAACCGAGAAGTTGTTGTTCCGGCTCGCGCTGCATATTCCCATTCGGCTTCACTCAGGAGGCGGTAGCGCTTTCCTGAAACCTGCGCCAGCCAATCCACATAAGCCTTCGCGTCATTCCATGAGACACAGCCGACCGGGTGCACACCTTTGACCCGCTTCGGCTGCCGACGATCTTGCCAACTCGCTGTCGGGTCATTGTTAAAACCGGCGTCATCGTTCCAGACGCGGCACTCGTCTTTCACCACATGCCCGGTCGCTTTAACGAAGGCTTTAAATTGACCGTGGGTGACTTCAAATTTGCCTACAGCAAACATGTAATCAATCGTGACTTTGACTTGCGGCCCCTCGCCACGCACGAGATCAACCTCACGGTCACTGATCGGTGTACCCATCATGAACGTCCCGCTTGGGAGCACGACCAGCTCTGGGCAATCATCACAATCTTTAACGACGTCGCCAGCACTTAAGCCCTCGTCGGACTGAGCCAAAACCGCTGGCGACAACGCCATAGCAGCCAGCAAGATCATTGATCGAATCATCACACGCTACACCCCAAAGGTATGCGCACCTCAGCGCACCTTACAATGTTTAACTCTAGAGAAGGCCTCCGCAGGCCGCTAGGAGGGTCTCGAGGTTATTATGCGGTTCCATAACCCGAGGTTGGCAATGGAAGCCGGCGTAGCCTTTGCCCGGTCGCTGCAAAGATTGCATTAGCGACGGCAGGCGCAGCAGCCGGCACAGCGGCTTCGCCAACACCACCAACAATTTCTTCGGATTCGATCAACTCGACCTCAATCTCAGGCATATTGGCTAACCGCATCACGTCATAGTCGTGAAAATTAGACTGCTCGACCACACCATCTTTAAGTGTAATTTCGCCAAATAGGGCCGCACTCAGAGCATAGGTGATGCCGCTTTCCATTTGATGGACGACGTTAGACGGATCAAGTGCGAAACCACAGTCGTACGCACACCAGATCTTCACCACTTCAAGATCACCGCCTGAAATATCAACTTCAGCGACCTGCGCGTTGACCGAGCCAAAGCCAGGACAAAAGGCGATGCCTAGGCCACGCCCCGCAGGCAACTCCCTGCCCCAGCCAGCCATCTCGGCGACCTTGTTCAACACGGCAAGCTCTCGTGGCTTGTCGACAACCAAATTACGCCGGAACTCATAGGGGTCTTTGCCAGCAAAATACGCCAACTCATCCATGGCGCTTTCAGAGAAAAACCCATTCTGGGATGACGATACGCCGCGCCAGAATCCAACCGGCACCACCGGCTTGTATTCGACGTAATCTATGAGTGTGTTTGGAATGGCATAAGAGCCCCCAATGGCGCCACTAACGGATGTCGGATCAGGAAAATTCTTCGGGCGATTCTGGAACTGAAGAATCGACTCACCTGCGATGCGGCTATGCATCGCAATTAAATTGCCATCGTCATCTAGTGCGGCTTTTATTCTTGCGACATACGCCGCGCGATAGAAATCATGTTGAACGTCTTGCTCACGGGTCCAAATGAGACTAACCGGACGACCAGTGACAGCCATGGCTGCTTGGACCGACTGGCGTGCAAAATCCGGCTCCCATTTTCTGCCAAACCCGCCGCCAGCAAAGGTGTTTTGCAGTTGCACATCTTTAAGCGGCAACCCAGTAATTTTAGCGGCCTCTTCCCGCGCCCTATCTTGCTGTTGATGAGGAGACCACATCTGACATGTGGTATCCGTCACCATCGCCGTGGATGCCATTGGCTCCATGCAGGCGTGGGCGAGAAACGGCACTTCATAGTCCGCCTCAAATACCTTCGTCGCGCTTTCGATTGTGGCTGGCGCATCTCCTTTGGTACCAAAGAAGGGGCGCGCTTCGTCGGTCAAAGAGGCGCGCATCTCTTCCCACATATCATGAGAATTGAGGCTATCACCGCCCTTAAAGTCCCACTCAACATCGAGCAATTCAGCCGCCTTCTTCGCCTGCCAAAACGTGTCAGCAATAACGGCGATGCCACCATCGACATTTGTGATTGCGACAACACCAGGGTTAGACAAGAGAGCGTCTCTATTGTCACTGACGATCTCACCGCCATAAACCGGTGACGTCCTAAGCGCTGCAAATAACTTGCCTTCAAGCGCGACATCCGCACCAAATTCTGCCGAACCGTCGACTTTGGCTGGCGTATCTTTACGCGGCACAACCTTGCCTAACAGTTTAAACGAGGAGCGGTCCTTGAGCGCAGGTTCTTCCAGCGGCACGAGCCTGGAGGCAGCGTCAGCGACGTCCCCGAAGCTCAGAGCCCGGTCAGATTTCCTGTGCAAAATAATTCCGCGGTCAACGGACAGCTCAGCCGCATCAACCTTTAATCTTGCCGCCGCTGCACGGACGAGCATTTCTTTTGCTGCTGCACCAGACTTACGGAGAACATCGTAGTAGCCACGCGTGGCGTCGGACCCACCAGTGGCTTGGCGGCCCTCTTTAGCGGGATTACCATACGCCGGGTTCGCCGTCGCCAGCCGAACTTCCACTAAATCCCAATTCGCATCCATCTCTTCCGCGACGATCTTTGGTAACGTCGTGTAAACGCCCTGGCCGATCTCAACGCCTGGCACAACGATGGAAACCCGATTATCGGGCATCACCTGAACAAAAGCGTTGAACTCAGAGCCCTCATCCGTTGCCGCAGCCGCTTCCGATTGTGGCAATCGAACTCCAAGCACAAGCCCACCAGCAGCCGCAGATGTCACGAAAAAGGTGCGTCGACTTAGTTTTGGGGTCTTGGGCGTTGGGAGAGACGGATGAAAAGTCATAGTCAGTTTCCTAGGATGAGCTTGGTCTGCATTTCAACTCAATCTAGCTTTATCATAGCGGCGCGAGGAGACCAAAGAAGACCGTTAGAAAGTCCTTCATTTGAAGCACTGAACGCATACTTAGAAGCAATTAGTCATTGTACGGCTCTTTCCATGGGTTTCCTGGCCCTTATACGCGCCGGTTGATAAATTCCATCATTCTTAACGTCTACGTGAGGTCTCCTCCCATGATGAATTACACTCTTCGCCAACACGGTCGCGCGACTCTGGATTTTTTGTCTTCGTTTAGCCCCTCCATCGCCCCCTTAATGGAAGATCAGCAGGAGGCTCTCGATAGCGCTGGCCTCAACGATGAGACCCTGGCTGGCGATCTTGACGAGCGCGCCAAGCAGATCGAAAGCGTTCTAGCGAAAGTGCCGGCATTCCGAACCGCTAATTTGGTCGGGGAATGGCATGGTGAACATCACGGGCGCACGGCTGCGGCAGCCTTTGAAGAGATTAAGGAAGAACTCGCTCCTTATTTCGAAAAATTAGCGTCTGGTGGGACAACCCTTGCCTACGAGCCTGATCTCGACGTTCCTAAGTACTGGCCATACCCCATTCACCGCACGACGGGAGGCTGGGACGGCCACCGGCACATGGGCTTCATTCATGGCGAACTTGTTCACCGGTATATCGTTAGCAAAGCGACTAAACCACCTGCCGCCGGTGGCAAAGCAACCGATATTTATGCAGACCGCAAGAACTTTGCCGAGCAAGCGCCGCGAAGAGACTACGCCCATGTCGTAGAGATTGGCTGCTCGTCGGGCCCCTATACAATGCAGCTGGCTGAAGTCTTTCCTGAGGCAAAAATTTCGGCCTGCGATATTTCCATCGCCCAACTAGAACAGGCACAGCGGAATGGAAATTTGGCTGGTCACAGCTGGAACCTGCTACACGCTGATGGCTGCGCCACTGGCCTAGACGAAGACAGTTGCGGACTATTTACGTCCTACATCCTTCTTCATGAGCTTCCCGTGAAAGTGATTGAAGGCGTTCTCCGGGAAGGGTTTCGCGCGTTGGAATCAGGTGGTGACTTATTGTTCGGTGACGTCGCCCCTTACAACGCCCTCAGCAAGACCGGTGCATGGCGAACGGATTATATGGCAACATACGGCGGGGAACCGTTCTGGCGCGGGTCGTCTACCATGGACATGGTCGGCCTGATGGAAGAGATCGGTTTTGTAGACGTTAAATATGAGGGCATGCCCCCCAATAATTATCCATGGCTCACCTATGGTCGGAAACCGTAAATCATTATGGCAGATAGAAAAACATACCCCGCTACAAAAAAACCGCGAAAACGCGAAGCACTTCGCCCTGAGGATATGGACAAGCTTGGCCAAGCGATTCTTTCTCTGACCCAAGAGCTTTGGGCCGTCAAAGACCGACAAGCTGTGACCGAGGTCATTCTTAAAGAACGGGGCATCGATATCAGGGAAGCAATCGATACGCACAAACCTGACGCAGATTTAGAAGCGCAGCTTGCCCTAGACCGTCAAGCCCTCGTGACAAAAATCGTACAAGATATCACAGGCGAATACGGCCCTCTGGAATAGCCTTAACGGACAACCTCAAGAACGATCCACACGCAAGATGTCTAGCTCTGGATGTTCACGCAGAAGTTTCATGCTGATATAGTGATTCGTGCCGCGATGGATATGTTTTGCTGACGCTGCAGCAAGGGCATGTGTCGATCCTAATAGACCATCGATCTCCCTGCGGTCTATTTCAGAATGATATTCCAGATAGATTTGATCGATACTCTCAAACCTCTCTGACAACGAATTGAGAACCGGCAACTCAGCCCCTTCGGTATCAACCTTTAAAATAGAAATTTGATTCAGCTCGAGTTCATCAAACATGCGCCCAGCATGACGAAGCTCAACCGAATTTCCAGAAGCCGATGTTTCAGCGCTACTGTACAAAGAATTCTGTAAACTTTGTGACGCGCCTTCATACAAGAGCATGCTTGTGTCTTCAGAATACAAACCGAACGGAAACACCTGCGCATTAGGAAACTGAGCAATATTCTCTCTCAAGAATGTCACCGCGCCTAACGATGGCTCAAAACAGAAGTACTTTGCCGCGTTAAAATGGACTGCCATGTACGTCGTAAATGCTCCCACGTTGGCACCAACATCCACGACCGTTTCAACCTCATAACCACGAATGGGGAGGATCGGGTAGTCCTTACCTTCAAGAATGCTGAGGACGTGCTCTCGCGTGTTCGCCACGGCTGGGTAACGAAACGGATAAGACCCGCTTGTCGCGTCAACTTGAATGGCTGAGATGTTGCCGTAGTGGGACTCTTGGTTAGTTGCGGTGTTAGTCATAGCACCGGTATAGAGGCGACCGGAGCCGCCACGCAAGAGTGACTAGGTCCAAAACAACTTTGAGATTAGCTTATGTAACATTTTTAGACTAAGTAGGCGTCGAAAAACCAAGCCTATCCGCCTCTCTCGGGCAACCAAAAGAACCCTTGTTAGTTGTAATTTAACCGTTCTACATCATAAATAAGGCGAGATTGGCGGCGTAAAGGCGGCCAACGCCCAAAGATAAAGGAACGTACTTAATGCCATTGGAATCTGATTTTAATCACGACCACATCCGGATTCTGGTTGTTGGGTGCGAAGGCGCTCAAGTCGACGCATTGGTAAAAAAATTAACTAGGGCTGGTTTTCGTAAACAGAATATCTTGGTCGCCACATCATTCGACGATGCAGTTAGCGCTGTGGAGAAAGAGAAAATTCACGTCACCCTGATCGATTACGACCTTTTGCCGCACACTGGGTTCGAATTGATGGAAGAGATTATACGTATGGGTAACACCGTCCCCGTGATCATGACGGCAGAGGTTAAAGACCAAAAGATTGACACAGGGGCGATTAGCCGTGGCGCCTATGACTACCTTGTGCATGCTGATATTGAGCCGGAACTCTTAGAGCGTACGATTCGCTACACCGTTATTCGGCGCAAACTTGAAGACAGATTGGTACACACCGCACTTTATGATGAACTCTCCGGCCTACCGAATAGACGCGCCTTCTTCGATGGATTGAAACAGGGCATTTTCAGAGCAGACGATCACAAACAAGAAGTCTCGCTCGTCTATATCGATCTCAACGGATTTAAAGCCGTCAACGACACGCACGGGCATCAAGCCGGTGACGAAGTTATTCGTGAAATAGGGCGGCGCCTAAAAATTTGTCTGCCGCGGACTGATACACCAGCACGTTTGGGGGGTGACGAATTCGCCTGCATCTTAGAAGGTTTTCGCGACCGAGAAGGCGCACATGCCGTCATTGATAAAATCATGGGTATCTTCACCAACACCATTTCATACGAGGGTGTTGAGCATCAGATCGGTGGCAGTCTAGGCGTCTCTTTCTACCCGGAAAGCGCAACAGAGGCAGGCCTACTCATCCAGCTTGCTGATGAAGCAATGTATCAGGCCAAAGTTAAATCCCGCCGCACAGGAAGACCAGAAGTCATCATTGCCAGGCCTGACGAAGACAAAGCCTAATCAAGCTTTTGATCTAGCGGCATTGGACCATCAGCCTTAACAGCGCAAATACGCTGGCGCACGGATGGGCGAGGCTCGTACTCGGCACAATGCTCGTATGCCACGACATGAAGGTAATCGCTAAAGGCGTCCAGCAACTCTCCGGGCTTCAGGAGAAATTCTGGGTTTCTGGGCCGGCCCAGCTTTTCATTCCCCTCACCAAAGGTTTCAATTAGGAGCACTCCTCCTGGCGCCAAGGCCTCCATCAGATAGGGAAGGTGTGGCCGATGAAGGTAGTTGGTCATAACAATTCCATCGAAGCTTAATGGCAAGAACGGCCATGCGCCGGTTTCCAAGTCACTTTCCATACGCTCCAAGTTTGGTTGATCAGTGAGTGCAGACATATCAACATCGACAGCTGTAACTGCGTGGCCACGCTCGAGCAACGTTCGCGCATGACGTCCATGCCCGGCGGCAACATCTAGAACACTACCTCCAGACATAATTAAATGCATAAAACGCAGGACCCATGGCGAAGGGGGTATGTCTTTATTAATCGGGCGGTCAAAGCTAGCCATCTTTTCTGAATTCTCCGCCTCGCCTGTGTAACTCGCATCTGTTCATCGACACTTACCATCTGACAAAGGTAGCATGCCAAAAAATCGGGAGAAGTGCTTAATGCTATATTCGCTATTTCTAAGTTTCAGCCTTGTAACCGTTTTCATGGCAGTTTCACCGGCTTCAATTGCACAAGATGCAAGAGCACTGCACGATCGCGTCATCACCTTTGATGCCGAAATAGACATTCCTTTCGATTTCATGGAAGGCGGCAATAATGTTGGCCAAGAAACAGTGATGCAAGTTGATCTGCCAAAAATGGATCGTGGCGGATTGGACGGCGCTCTTTTCGTGAACTGGGTTCTGCAAGAGGGGCGGACCCCATCGGCATACGCAAAAGCGCGCTCAGACGCAGAACAAAAATTCTCCGCCATCGAGAAAATGGTTCAAACCTATCCGGACAGAATTGGACTGGCTCGCACGGCCGACGAAGCCGAGATGCTCGTCGCGGAAGGAAAGCACTTTGCCGTCATGGGATTGGTTAACGCCTGGCCGATCGGTCCGGACCTCACATGGTTACCTGAATTGTTTGATCGCGGACTACGAAATATCACCCTCACGCATGCGGGACACAATCAGTTCGCAGACTCATCCCGACCACAAGAACGGCTCAATGATGGCAAGCAAGAACATGGGGGCCTCTCTGAGTTAGGCCGCAGCCTCGTCAGAGAAATGAATGACCTTGGCGTCATAGTTGATGTCTCCCAGGTCACGCCCCAAGCCGTGTTTCAAACCTCTGAACTCTCCAGCGCACCAATTATTGCATCACATTCCGGCATTAAGGCGATCATCAACACTTCGCGCAATCTGAGTGATTCTGAGATGGTGGCAATTAAGAACACTGGCGGCACCGTTGGTATCGTTGCCTTTTCGAGTTATCTGAAAGCATCCCCACCAGGTAAGAGGGAAGCCTTGAGCAAACTAACAGCTGAGTACGGAACTACGAACGTGGCTGCAATTACAGCCGCGTTATCACCCGAGAAAGTCGCCCAGTTTAAGGTCAACTTCGCAGCATATGAAGATGCTTTTCCCCCAGCAACTGTTGCAGATTATGTCGACTCGATTACCTATGCTGTGAATTTGCTTGGCATAGAACATGTCACAATCAGTTCAGACATGGAGCATGGCGGCGGCATTGCGGGCTGGATGGACGCAGGCGAGGCCTTTCGCGTCACCGAAGAGCTTGTTTCTCGCGGCTATACAGAAGATCAGATAGCTAAACTATGGTGGCTTAATTTTGCTCGCATGTGGCGCGCTGTAGAAGCTGTTGCAAACGAATCGTGAGATTTGACGCAGTGCAGCAAAAAGCCTAATAATTTAAGGATAGTAGGCGTTTAGCGCCCGTTTTCCCAGATTCTCTTAGATGGAGCAAAGCGGTGACCAAGCCGACAGCACTCGATACAAGCCCATTGGATTTAGCCGCTGATTTTCCGGCAGTAGACCCGCAAGCCTGGATGGCCCTCGTTGAAAAATCTTTGGGTGGCCGCTCCTATGAAAAACTAACCTCAAAAAGCTACGACGGCATAGATATTAAGCCCCTCTATACACAATCGGACCCTGCCGCTGACGCAACATTACCAGGCATGTCCCCGTATACGCGCGGAGCGTCTTTTTTGGGAACAGCAACAACGGGCTGGGACATTAGATGTTTGTCATCTCACCCCGACCCCGCTGAGGCAAACCGGCAAATTTTGGAAGATTTACAAAAAGGTGCCACGTCGATCTGGCTTAAGCTTGATCCGACAGGCAAGACCGGTACAGTCATTAAATCGCGAGCTGACCTAGAAACACTTCTCGATGGCGTTTTTCTCGACCTCGTACCTATTGTGCTTGATCCCGGTGGGCCATCTCTGCCTCCAGCCGCGTATTTAATGGAGCTGCTCTCTCGCAAAGGTGTAGATGCCTCCTCCTTCTCAGGGAACTTCGGTGCAGATCCACTAAGCACTTTGGCCACCGCCGGCAAAGTCATCGTGCCCATGGACACCTTATTTGGACGCATGGCTGACCTGATGGCGTACGTGGCCAAGACCTATCCGAATGCCAAGAGCCTAAACATATCGACGGCCACTTACCACAATGCTGGTTGCTCTGAGGCACAAGAGTTAGCGATCGCCATGGCGACGGCGGTCGAATATTTACGTCACCTGTCAAAAACGGGTTTAGCAATCGACGATGCCTGTCGTCAGGTCGCTTTTACGCTAACTTGTGACACTGACATTTTCTTAACCATGGCAAAGCTGCGGGCTGCTCGGCAGCTCTGGGCTCGCATCGCTGAGGTGTGCGGGGCGTCAGAATTAGGAAAAATGGCGCCGTTTTATGCCGTGACGGCACCGCGCATGATGAGCCAACGAGACCCTTGGGTTAATATGCTGAGAACCACTGCGGCTTGCTTTGGTGCAGGCGCGGGCGGCGCCGAAGCCGTAACCATCTTGCCGTTCGAGCATGCCGTCGGATTACCGACAGCATTGGGGCGGCGCATTGCCCGCAACACGCAAATCATTCTTCAAGAAGAGAGCTCTATCAACAAAGTTGTCGATCCCGTGGGCGGGTCATGGATGGTAGAATCTTTGACGCAAGAGTTGGCTGAAACAGCGTGGTCGATCTTTCAAGGAATTGAAAAAGATGGCGGGATGGCAGCAACCTTGAGAGATGGTACGATTGCGGCACAAAT
>Ga0302118_10000186_pt1 | contig 28628 bp, 30 predicted proteins | sample AG5_331_MG_FD_203126 | JGI IMG/M metagenome (GOLD analysis project Ga0302118, IMG submission 203126) | Marine microbial communities from Western Arctic Ocean, Canada - AG5_33.1 | ecosystem: Environmental > Aquatic > Marine > Oceanic | place: Canada: Western Arctic Ocean | collected 2017-10-01 | reverse complement strand
TTTTGAAGAGGTTAGGAATATTTAAATACGTAAGAGGCAAAACTTATGTATTTATCAAGGCGGAAGATCCAGACGAAGCGTGTGCTTTATCTATAGAGCAAATTGGTCAAGAAATGATTACTATCAATGATACACCGGCAGTAAGAGATTTAGTTATGAATCTATCCTTTTCGATAAGGGTTACTAAGATTACTAGGATTGGGCCACAAGCTAACGGAGGATTTTAAAAACAATTCCATAAGCGAGACGAGGCACCGATGAAAAAATTGATTATAGTGCTTTTGTTATTGAACTTTGCCGCAACTTCAACAGTTGGGTATATGCTCTATGAAGAAAGCCAAAGACAGATTGAATTAACAATTAAAGTACCGGATTTAGACGAACAGAGGGAATTTAGAAAAAACGTATATCAAGGACTAGCAAGAGGATTAGAGAATCAAAGATTAAACTTTCTTAGGATCTTGAGCCTTCATCATTTTTTGGAACCCCATGAGAATGGTGAATATGAAAGTTGTCCTGAATGCCAGAAGCATTTAGAGAAAAATAAAGACAGTATCATCTCTAATTCGGAGGTGAAAGAATGGATTTTATAAACGTAACTAAAGTGCTGATTATTATCAGCTTCTGTTTAGTATTGATATGGGACTTAGCCGTAATGGCCCTGTCTCATAATGTGAACGCAACTATAAGTATTGTTTTATATACACTGTCTAAGCAACATCCAATGATACCATTTATAATAGGTGTTTTATGCGGGCATGTTTTTTGGCCACTAAGAGGTTAATATGAAGAGGGACTATGATGATCCGGTATATGCAGAGTGGCGCAAGAGAGTCTATAAGAGAGATTCTCATCAGTGTCAAATGCCCGGATGCAAGAAGAAGCGGTCAAGGCTCAATGCTCATCACATAATAAAATGGTCAGAATCACCACACATGCGTTATGATTTAAACAATGGGATAACTTTATGCTGGAAATGTCACAAGGAAGTGACAGGCTCAGAAAGAACTTATGCGCCTCTTTTTTGGGACATACTAAGAGACAATGAAAAATGAACACATAATCTTAAGAGACACGAGAGAGAAGAATGGCTGGGATTTCAGCTCTCATGAGCGGTGTAAGACCGTTAAGAGTAGAGGACTGAAGACGGGTGATTATACCGCAGCTGGCTTGGAAAAGAGCCTAGTAATTGAACGCAAGGCCAGCACAGGCGAAATAGCTATGAATCTTGGTCAAAAGAAGAAAGCGTTCGAAGCAGAAATGGACCGCATGTCAGAATTTCGCTGGGCATACATCGTATGTGAGTTCTCCATAGACGACATTATGTCGTTTCCTGAGAACTCAGGTATACCAAGAAAGAAATGGCAACACATGCGTATGAATGGAAAGTTCATATGGCGGAGAATACGAGAACTGGAAGAAAACTTTGGTGTGGTGTTTTTATTTTGTAACAATAAAGAAGATGCCGAAAGTCGCGCAATGAGGATATTTGATGAAGTTACGGAGATATTGATACGTGAACAGTATTACTAATACTTCTAAAATATTACAAGACGCATGGCTCAATTTAAATGTGGAAGACTCTAGTATAGTCAACCCATTTTCCATGGACTTTGATGAAGAGTTCCATGTAAAGCTTACTTGGCTTCTTGCTAACCCAGAATACTTCTCCTTTATTTGTAAGTATATATTTAATATAGAGATACTACCCGCACAAGCCCTTATGCTAAGGGAAGTATGGGGTAGAAAGTTCCCAATGTTAATAGCGAGTCGTGGTTTTGGGAAAAGTTTTATATTATCTCTTTACGCTATGATTCGGGCTTTGCTTATGCCCGGAAGAAAAATCGTCATTGTCGGTGCGGCTTTTCGTCAATCTAAAGTCCTGTTTGAATACATGGATACTATATGGAGAAACGCTCCTATCTTAAGAGATGTAGCAGGAACCAATGGCGGCCCACGTAGAAGTGTGGACATGTGCCGCATGATGATTGGAGATAGTACCATTACATGTTTACCTTTAGGTGATGGCTCTAAGATTCGTGGTCAACGTGCAAACGATATTATTGCAGACGAATTTGCATCTATTCCTCGTAGCATCTTTGAAAATGTGGTAGCTGGTTTTGCGGCTGTTAGCGCGTCGCCAATCGAAAACGTAAAACGCATGGCTACCAAGAAATTAGCAAAAGAACAGGGTATTGAGTTAGAAGAAACTCTACACGAAAAAACCCACATAGGAAACCAGATTGTACTTTCAGGAACGGCATATTATGATTTTAATCATTTTGCGGAATACTGGAAAAAATGGAAACAGATAATCAAAACACAAGGTAATCCTAAAAAATTAGCCGAAATATTCGGAGACGTTGAGGTTCCTAAAGACTTTGATTGGACTCAGTATTCTATTATCCGTATACCGTTTGAACTATTACCTGATGGCTTTATGGATGCTGGGCAGGTTGCTCGTTCTAGAGCCACTGTTCACTCTGGTATTTATCAGATGGAATTTGGGGCGTGTTTCTCTACTGATAGCAATGGGTTCTTTAAGAGGTCTCTCATTGAGAAGTGTGTTGCGTCTCCAGAAAATCCTATTAGTTTCCCTAGTGGGGATGTTAATTATCACGCTTCTATTAGGGGAAATCCTAAGGGGAGATATGTATTTGGTATTGATCCGGCTTCCGAGGTAGACAATTTCTCTATTATCGTAATGGAATTGCATGAAGATCATACCAGAATTGTTTATTGTTGGACGACAAATAGATCTGAGCATAAAGAAAAGATTAAAGCGGGAGTTGTTAGCGAGACAGACTTCTATTCTTATTGCTCTAGAAAAATACGAGACCTAATGAAGACATTCCCCTGTGAGGAAATCGCTTTAGACGCTCAAGGTGGCGGTATTGCTATTATTGAAGCATTACATGACAAAGATAAAATTCAAGAGGGCGAACTTCCTATCTGGCCAACTATTGACGATAAGAAAGAAAAAGACACAGATGATCAGGTTGGTCTACATATTGTGGAAATGGTGCAGTTTGCTAAAGCTGATTGGGTGGCAGAGGCTAATCACGGGCTTAGAAAAGACTTTGAGGACAACGTGGTCTTATTCCCATATTTCGATGCTGCAACTATTGGTCTTGCTATATCTGACGATAAACTAAAAAATAGACTATATGACACGCTAGAAGATTGTGTTATGGAAATTGAAGAACTCAAAGATGAACTGTCAATGATTATAATGAGTCAGACTGTTTCTGGGCGTGACAAATGGGACACGCCAGAAGTAAAACTTCCCGGAGGAAGGAAGGATAGACTTAGAAAAGATCGTTACTCTTCGTTAATTATGGCTAACATGTCAGCACGTAAAATACACAGAACTCCTAAGCCTAGAGACTATAGTCCTGTAGGTGGATGGGCCGGAAAAGTAGTGGGTTCAGGTGGCGAAAGCTTCATAGGGCCATCTTGGTTTACAGAAGGCATGAAAGATGTTTATTAGTTTGGTGTATAATCAATTAGATTAATTTCACAATCATTCCAATTACAATATGACTGAGGTAAAGATGGTAGACAAGATTCCAGAATCGACGAAGACACAAGGGTTTGTAACTTGGGCTGACGAGTCCGAAAAACAGCAAGTCTTAGTAGAAACAGCGGACAATGTTGACTATTATGAAGGGATACAAAAATCTCAAGCTTATAGAAGAACTTCTTTTCTAGATATAGAAACCAATAGATCTGTTAGGAGTGGATTTAGTAGAGAAGACTATAATCAATTCAGAAGCTCAGAAGCGGTTCCTAAAAAGCAAAAAGAAGCTATGCAGATGTGCATGGCCGCCTATGACAGAGTAGGTATTATCCGCAATGTAATAGATCTTATGTCTGACTTTGCGTCTCAAGGGATTAATCTAGTTCATCCTAACAAACGAATAGAAAAGTTTTATCGCAAATGGTTTCAGAAAGTAAGTGGAAAAGAGCGAACAGAACGGTTCCTCAATACGCTCTATAGGTGCGGAAATGTCGTAGTAAAAAGACGAACGGCAAAAATCAGCAAAAAGGCTGAGAGAGAACTAAGGTCTTCCGCCTCTCCAGATATGGAGATTCAAGATCTTATATTCAACAAAAGAGAGATTCCATGGAAGTTTGATTTTCTAAACCCGCTGTCTATAGAAGTTATTGGAAATGAATTAGCGACGTTCGTTGGACAACCTAAATACGCAATGAAGGTATCTAGGGTCGTTAGACAACAAGCCAAAAGAGGACTTTCTGGCGGGGTTGATAACTCAAGACTATCTTCAATGCTTCCTCCGGATATCATCGCAGCCATTAAGAACGGTCAAGAACTAATTCCTCTAGATGAAGACAAGGTGTCTGCATATTTCTACAAAAAGGACGATTGGCTCGTTTGGGCTAGTCCAATGATTTATGCCATTCTTGACGATATCATTATGTTAGAAAAGATGAAGCTTGCGGACATTTCGGCATTAGACGGGGCTATCTCTAACATACGTCTCTGGAGCCTTGGTGATTTAGATAACAAGATTCTTCCTACAAAGAACGCCATCAATAAGCTAAGAAACATTCTTTCGAGTAATGTGGGCGGCGGAACAATGGACTTAGTATGGGGGCCGGAATTAAAATTCACAGAATCCAGCACTCAGGTATATAGATTTTTAGGTAAGGAAAAATATGAGCCGGTACTCACAAACATTTACGCTGGTCTTGGCATTCCTCCTACCCTCACCGGTATGGCCAGCTCTGGCGGTGGTGGCTTTACTAATAATTTTATCAGTCTCAAAACTCTTGTTGAAAGATTAGAGTATGGACGAGATGTTCTTGTTACATGGCTTAATCAAGAGATAGAAATTGTTCGTAAGGCTATGGGTTTTAGACTTCCTGCTACTGTTCATTTTGATCAAATGATTTTGGCAGATGAAGCTTCAGAGAAAAATCTATTAATTCAGTTGGCTGACAGGAATATTGTTAGTACTGAAACTCTTATCGAACGATTTGGCGAAATTCCAGAAATCGAAAAAATTAGAATTAAGAGAGAAGAAAAATCTCGTAATAGCGAATCCATGCCTCAGAAAGCTAGTCCTTATCACAATCCTCAACATCGTAATGATCTTGAGAAGATTGCTCTTACTAAAGACGCTATAGCCCCAGAAGACTTGGGAATCGTTCCTTCTGATGAAACCGGTAGTCATCCATTCACAGATCCTAACGACAGGAGAAGTGATAAAACGATAGAAGAGAAGCACGATAAGATAGAAGAAAAACAAGCTAAGCGGGAAGAGAGCAAGTTTAATAATCAACAACAAAACAAAGATAAGTTTGCCCCACAAGGCAGACCTGAAGATGGAAGACCCAAAAATGCAAAGGATAAACAAAAGAGAAAACAAAAAGATGTACAACCAAGACAAACGGTTAAGTCTGATTTTGTTAATCTAATGCTTTGGGCTTCCGATTCTCAAAAGGCAATAGCCGAAACTGTGCATCCAGCTCTATTAGCTCATTATAATAAGAAGAATTTGCGCGGTTTAAATAAACAGCAATCAGACGAGATGGAATACATTAAGCTTTGTATACTTTGCAATCTTGATCCATATATGGACATTGATGCTGATATGATAAGTCAAATTCTAAAAGGTGGCTTTGGTGTTGATAATTCTATTGCTAGTATTATTAAATCTTTAGTCTCTGGCTTTGTTAAAGGTAATCAACGTAAACCTAACATTGAAGAGAAACGTCAAATGTGTGTAACGGCTTATGCGTCGTTCCATACTACCTAATGTTTTCAAGAATTATTTTGACTTATGGTGTATAATTTTATGAGGCTTTTAATGAATATACCAATATATAAATCTGAGAAAACTCACGGTTTAGAAGATTTGATTTTATCAACAGCAAGTATTGCTTACTCTTCTCCCGTTAACACGTACATTCCAGATCAAGAACAGCAAAATGACATTAAGCAGTTGATGCTTAATGATAATGAGGCTATAGCTGAAAACAAAGATCAACTTGACCTTTTTTACTTAAGGTCGGTCTTAGTTTCAACAGGCTGGAATAAAAACGATGATGTTTTTGATCTAAAAGAAACATGGGCTGCTAAAGATACACCTGAAGACAAGCAGTTCAATTTTATGCATGACGAAAGTGATATTATAGGACACATCACTGGTAGTGTAGTTATTGATAGGGATGGAAAAGAAATCATCGGGACGGAATCTACTCCAGAAGATGATTTTGATATTGTAACAAGCGCAGTTTTGTACAATAGTTGGACTGATCTAGAACGCCGAGAGAGAATGAGTACTATCATCGCTGATATAAAATCAGGCAGATGGTTTGTTAGTATGGAAGCTCTCTTTAGCGATTTCGATTATGCCGTAGTTACACCCGAAGGTGATCATAAGACTATATCGAGAGATGAAGAGTCTGCTTTTTTAACTAAACATCTTAGGGCGTATGGAGGACAAGGAGAGTATGATGGATATACAGTAGGTAGATTACTACGGAATATCAATTTTTCCGGCAAAGGTTTGGTTAGTAATCCTGCCAATCCGAGGAGTGTTATTCTTAATGATGATTCCTCAAAATTGTTATCTTTTGCCGGTACCAGTGAAGCAAAATTAATTTCAGAGTCCAGTATTAAGGAGATATCTGATATGTCCGATAATGTATTAGAAAACCAAGTTGCAGAGCTAAAAGCAGACCTAGTGCAAGCTAAGTCCGCCGCAGAAGCCCTGAAGGCAGAAGTTATTAGTCAAAAGGACGAAGAACTTAAGTCTAAGATCGAAGCTTTTGAAGCAACAGTTGCTGAAAAAGAAGAAGCTATTGTCCAAGCTAAAGAAGCTCTTGAAGCTGCTGAAGCAAAAGTCACTGAGCTTGAAGAAGTTATTGCGAGTAAAGATGCAGAATTGGCATCCGCCAGTGAAAGCATTGAATCTCATCAGGCTGAAAAGAAATTGTTGGCTCGTAAGACCGCACTTCTTGAAGCCGGAGTAGAGGGCGAAGGAGCCGAAGCGGCTATCGAAAGATTCGCAGAAGCTAGTGACGAAATGTTTGAAGAAATCGTTCATATCTTAGCAGCAATGTATAAGAAAAAATCTGACGATAAACCTTCAAAAGAGGAAGATAAGGACGAAGATAAAAAAGATGAAGATAAAGACAAGAAGCTTCCACCTTGGATGAAGAAAAAAGGTGCGAGTGCTGATGAAACTACGGAAGCTGATGAAGCTGAAGAAGTTGATGAAGCAGAAGCCGAAGCGTCTGATGAAGTTCTCGAAACAGCCGAAGAAGAAGTTGAAGCTGCATTAACTGATGCTGGTGAAGACTCCTCTTTGGAAGCTAGAACCGCTGCAAGCGACTGGCTAGAGAGTAACGTTCTTCGTTCTACCGCAGACATTCAAGAATAATTTAGTTTAACAAGGAGAAATAAAATGGCTTTAAAAGCTGATAGACATGAACTCGATGTCGATATTTCATTTTTTATGAACGAAACGGCCGAAAAGGGCTGTGTTGTTTGTATTAGCACCGCGGGTTCCGGGGCTGCAATGGATCAAGCTGGTGCATTGGTGATCAAAAAGATTGCCCATGCCTCAACAAGTATTCCAGTTGGCGTTTTGCTCAACGATGTAGTTAGTCTTGACCTTACACGTCAACATATTAACTGGCATCAAGATGAAGTCCAGAAAGGTGGCAAAGTGTCCATCCTGAAGAAGGGTTATGTTGTCACTGACCAGATCGTAGGAACACCCGCCGCAGGCGAATTGGCGTTTCTCGATGATGCTAGTGCAACTGGTAAGTTTGCTACGACTGCTGAAGTCGCAGACGGCGTTGAAAACGTTGTTGGTCGTTTTATGTCTACTAAAGACGAAGACGGTTATGCAAAGGTTGAAGTTAACCTACCAATTCCAATGAACGTAGCCGCCGCAGCAGCTGCTGACGTATAAAATTAACCCCTTTAGAAGGAGATAGTATAATGAATAGAATGAATCGACCTGATGATCATTTTATTGAGCTTATCAAGCGCTCTGGTAGCGCTGACAAGGTTATTGCCCTTGAAGCTCAACATGAACTAGCCACCGCATTGGAGCAACCTTTACGTAAGGGTGTTTTAGTGGGCGATGTTCTTGATGGCATTTTTGAAAGACTTTCGATGGAACCCGGAACATCAGTGGAATTCCCACTTGATCTTTTGGCTCCCGGAACTGAGAACGAGCATGTTGCTTACACGAATCCCGGCCATGGCCGTATTCCTGAACGTGCCGTTGAAGGTGATTACGTCATGGTTCCAACCTATACGGTTGCATCCTCGATTGATTACCTACTTCGATACGCTCGCGAAGCCCGTTGGGATGTAGTGGGTCGCGCAATGCAAGTTCTCGAAGCAGGATTCGTAAAGAAGATGAACGACGACGGATGGCACACACTGCTAGCCGCTGGCGTTGACAGAAACATCTTGGTTTACGATGGCGACGCAGCTGATGGACAATTCACGAAGAGAGTGATTTCTTTGATGAAAACCGTCATGCGTCGTAATGCAGGTGGTAACAGTGGTTCCTTGAGCCGTGGCAAAATGACTGACCTATACCTATCTCCAGAAGCTCTGGAAGATATCCGTAACTGGGGTGTAGACCAAGTTGACGAAACCACGAGACGAGAGATTTACCAAGCAGGCGACGACGCCTCTGCTATCACTCGTATTTTTGGTGTAAATCTGCACGACATGGATGAAATGGGTGAAAACCAAGAGTACCAGAAATTCTTCAGCAACCAATTGGCTGCTTCGTTGAATGGTACTGATCCAGAACTTGTTGTAGGTATTGATAGAACAGCTAATGACAGCTTCATCATGCCTATCAAGCAAGACGTTCAGATCTTTGAAGACGATGCTCTTCATCGACACCAGAGAGCTGGCTTCTACGGCTGGGCTGAAGTAGGGTTCGCTGTACTTGATAACCGAAGAATCCTTCTTGGCTCCTTCTAATCAGTAACAGTTTCCTGTCTCAATAAGCCGCCCCTAGAGTTTTTTAGGGGCGGTTTTTTATATATGGTGTATAATAATATGTATTTTGCCTAGAAAAGATGGGAGGGGATCAGAATGACTAAAAGAACAAAAACAGAGCTATCTAGCCAAACAGCAAGCATTTTACCAGACAATTCTAATGGTCAAATAAGCCCCTCAGACGTAAGGTCCTCATTTATCGACACCGCCGATTCAGTAGTTTTTTGGGAAGATTCCGTAGCTTCCAGTGCTACTGCTACATGCTCTGCTGGTGAAATGAGATTTGGTGGAACTACAGTAGAAAGCACAACAATATATCACCTCTATGTATGCGTGGCTACCGATACATGGAGAAGAATGGAATTAGTTTCCTTTTAAGTTGGAGATAAAAAATGTCAGCACTTTCCAATTATTTAGAAAATGCATTAATAAATCACGTATTAAGAAACACGGCGCTTACCACTCCGGGAACTAGCGTTTATGTAGGTCTTATCAAGTTTTATGAAACAGATAAGCTAGAAGCCGGAACATTAACGCAAGAGGTAAGTGGCGGTTCTTATGCTAGAGTTCAAGTAACAGCATGGGACGCTCCATCTAATGGCGCTACACAAAATACCGGAGCCACAACATTTCCAACATCAACAGCGGATTGGGGGATGGTGTCTGGAGTTTTTGTTGCAGACGCTTCAACTTCTGGTAACGTTTTGTTACATGGATCTTTGACCTCCGTCAGAGACGTAAACAGCGGAGATGTATTTAAGTTTAACGCAGGCGATCTAGATATTACTTTTGCATAAAGGAAGAAACATGGCTCAACACTGTGTGGAAATTCCAGATGAACATTTGGATCGTGTGATTAACGCCGTAGCAGCTCAGTATGGTTATAACCCAACCGTAAGCAATCCTGATTTTGATTATGAACAGCCAGAAAGCGAAGATAACCCTACTACAATTGTCAACCCCGTAACTATTGAACAATTTGTAAATAAGGTTGTTAGAGACTTCTTAATTAATAATGTAAAGGCTTACGAAACAAAACAGGCGTCTGAGACGGCTAGACTCTCAGCTCTTGAAGCTATAGATGTCACAATCACTGATCCTTCCTAACCCCGGAGGGTCATTATGGCTCTAGTAGTCAAAGATAGAGTAAAAGAAACCACCGAGACTGATGGTACAGGTACTATCAGCCTTGCGGGCGCAGCTACTGGATTTCAAAGTTTTGTAGCCGCTATTGGTAATGGAAACACTACTTACTATGCAATTGAAGACGCTAATGGGTCTGCATGGGAAGTAGGCATTGGCACCATTACTGACGCTTCTCCAGACACTCTTGCCCGAACCACAATTCTTGCCAGCAGCAATAGCGGCAGTGCCATATCTCTTACTGTTGGCAATCATACCGTTTTTGGCACATACCCTGCGGGTAAGGCTGTTCATCTTGATGCTTCAGGTGATCTTTCGCACACTATTGATATTAGCACTGATACTAACTTAGCTGCTGGTACTGGTATCACTTTGGCTGGCGACACTCTTAATGTAGACGCTGCTCAAACTCAAATTACATCAGTTGGTACTATTGCAACCGGCGTTTGGCAAGGAACAACTGTTGCTGTTGCATATGGTGGTACTGGAGCAACGTCTCTAGATAATCTTTTAGATTTTGATCAGTTGTCCGACGTTTCTTTTGGTGGCACTAATCTAACAAGAACTCTGCTTATAAATGCTGGTCCCGGAGGAACTCCTTCTCATGGAAGTCTGGGTAGCGACTGCACAGATAACTTTGCGGTGGGCTATAATAGTTTAAACTCTTTGACAGATGGTGTTGAAAATATTGCCATTGGATATGGCACGTTAGATAATCTAGCGGTCGGAAATAGGAATGTCGCAATAGGGAAGTCTGCTCTAAATAGATCTACTACTGCCTACCGTAATGTTGCCTTGGGTTATAATTCATCATACTATGCAACAACTGGCTCCAATAATATTAGCATCGGTCAGTCTGCGATGTATGGAAGTTACGGCAATACTACTGGTAGTCATAATACTAGTATCGGATCTTATTCATCAAAGTCTATTACTACTGGGACTAGTAATGTTACCATCGGCTCGTATTCAGCACATGGAATTACGACTGGCAATTATAACATTGTTATTGGTTATTTCGCTGGCTATGCTACATCGACTGATAGTAGTATGCTGTATATCGCTAATGCCTCTGAAGCCTCTAACGGCACGATCATTAAAGGCGATATGGCCAATAAGTTATTGGCTATCGGTAAAGCTGATGTTACCCTTTCTACAGAAGACGCCACCCTACAAGTATACCCTAACGGAACAAACGATTCAGCTTATTTCGCCAAAATGCCTGCTTCTCATACTGGCGATTTAATCAGAATTGAGAATAGTTCTGGAACAGAGATTTTTAAGGTTGATAAAGATGGAGACATTACAGCAGGAACAGTAACCGTTTCTACCTCTCCTGTCGTTCCTTATACAGCGATCACCGGCGACACAACAGTTACAACAGCTAACGTGGTCGTCTTCGCAAATGCAACAAGCGGAGCTATAGATGTAACTACATATGCGGCTACATCAAACGGAGGAAAGACCTTAATCATAAAGAAAACAGATAGTAGTAGTAACACTGTGGATATTATCAGGTCTGGAAGTGAAACAATTGACGGGGTTACAACCATTACTTTGAGCCATCAAAATGAGTCTATTACTTTGATATCAGACAATAGCAATTGGTTCATAGTATAAGTGTATAATATTATAGAAAACAACAATCTTCTAGCGGAGAAATAAGATGACATATTCACCACAAGGCCTTGGGATTGTAACCCTAGGTTTATCACAAGCGTCCAAGTTTCTCAGCGCGGATGCCTCTGGCGATTTAATTATGCCAGATAGCGACAAAATTGAGTTTGGTGCTGGATCGGACATGACCCTGTATCATGACGCTACCGATTCATACATCACAAACTTAACTGGGGCTTTAAAGATAGCCACAGAAACTAGCGGTATAGCCGTATCAATTGGCAACGCTACTTCTGAGGTAACTGTTAATGATAACCTAACGGTTACTGGCGACCTTACGGTTAATGGCACAACCACATCTGTAAATCAAACAACTATAGATGTAACAAATGCATTCGTGTTTGAAGGCGCTACGGCCAATCTTCATGAAACCACGTTAGCAATTATTGACCCGACTGCTGACGCAACCATTAATTTGCCAGCTATGGCAGCTGGTACATATTACTTGCCGGTATTAGCGGTTGCTAGTACCGTGGCAATTACTTCAACACCTGCTGAACTTAACAAACTTGATGGTGTCACGGCGGTGACGGCGGAGCTTAACTATGTAGATATCGTCACTCTAGGAACCGCAGCAGCATCAAAGGCTCTAACTTGGGCTGCTGATAGTACATGGACTGCTGCTGGTGGTACATGTGCTAGTCTTGGAACAGTTACTACTGTTGATATCAATGGTGGAACAATAGATGGTGCCGTTATTGGTGGAGCTTCTACCGCAGCGGGTTCTTTTGCTGCTCTCGCAGCGACTACTGGAACCTTTTCTGGTGTACTTAAGACTGACGACGCCACAGACGCCACTTCTGCTACTGATGGATCTCTTCAAACTGATGGTGGCTTAAGTGTTGCTAAAGATACTGTTATAGGCAACGATCTTATTATGTTGTCCGATGCTTCTGTCGTTCATTTTGGCGCTCACAAAGAAGTAACGCTTACTCATGTGCATGACTCTGGCCTGACCCTAAAGCATACGGCAACAGCTGACGATAAGCCTATAACGCTTACGCTCGCGACTGGCGAAACCGACATGGCTGCCAACGATGTCATTGGTGTAATTAACTTCCAAGCTCCAGATGAAGGCACTGGAACGGACGCTATTCTTATTGCTGCTGGTATTGCTGCTGTCTCAGAGGGCGATTTCGCGGCTGATAATAACGCTACTAAATTGAGCTTTAGAACCGCTGCAAGTGAAGCCGCTTCTGAAAAAATGTCCTTGTCCAGTGGTGGTAATCTTACCGTCCTTGGTGATATCGTTTTAGACGATGGTGGATCTCTTGCAGAAGCTGGCGGAACAGCAGCTTTTACTTTTGATGGTAGTGGTAATGTTACAAAGATTGGTGTAACTAGTCCTAGTACTGGTCATTTCTTAAAGTGGGATGGTGCTAAATGGGTTCCGGGAGCAGCTACGGTTAGTGGTCTTGCCGCTGACGATCTTAGCGTTGGTGATGCCGCCGTTACGCTTTCCACTTCTAGTGGTAACATAACCATTGAAACACAAGCTAATGATACGGATATCATCTTCAATGTAGATGACGCCGGTACACAAATTACTGCTTTAACTCTTGATGGTAGTGACGACGGCGCAGCCATATTCAAGAGTACCATAAAGGGTACTGTATTTAAGCCTGTGGTTGAAGTAATTTCTAGCGCCAATGTAACAGTCAGTAACGGTTACACCGCAATTACTACCGCTGGTTCAAACAGAACCGCCACCATGCCAGAAGCGACCGCCGCGCTTGTAGGGTCTACATATACTATTAAAAAAGTAGATAGTGGCACAGGCAACGTTTCTGTTACAGCAGAAGGTGATGGCCTTATTGACGGTGGGGCAAGCATTGTTCTTTATCATCAATTTGAGAGCGTTACGGTAGTTTGTAGAGCTGCTGACGTTTGGGACATTATATAAATTAGGGGGTTGTAGCATGGCGCAATCAATAACACTACAAAACCTAGCAGACACCGCTATCGTAAACAACGATATATTGGGTCAGCTTTGTTTTGCCGCCCCAAATGAAGCTGGTGGCACTGACTCAATTTTAATAGCTGCGTCTATCTTCGCTAGATCGGAAGGAACGTTTGCGGCTGATAATAACGCTACTGAGTTAGTGTTTACAACGGCAGCTAGCGAATCAGCAGCTCCCGGCGCTACTAATTATGACATGACCCTTAGTTCTGCCGGCCTTCTTACGCTTACTGGTAATCTGGTTATTCCTGATGCGGGAAATATAGGTTCTGCTTCTGATACAAATGCTATTGCCATAGCAAGTGACGGTGTAGTTACTATGGATCAAATACCAGTGTTTAGTGCTGGTATCAATGTTTCAGGTGGAACAATTGCTGGAACGTTGGCGACAGCGGCTCAGGGAAACATTACTTCACTGGGAACTCTCACCACACTAACAGTTGATAGTATTATTATCAACGGCACCACGATTGGTCACACAAGTGACACTGATGCTATTACTATTGCTGCTGAGGGAGATGTTACTTTTTCTAAAGCAATCAAACCCGCCGATCCAGTTGCTGGTGGTACTAGTGGCCTTGTAGCTCTAGACTGTAACACCACAAACCATTTTACCATAACTACCGCTGGAAATATTACAGGTTGGAATTTTACAAACGCCTCGGTAGGCCAAAGAATTATAGTCAGAGTCACTAATGGTGCAAGTCATACTGTAGCGTTTTCAGCTACCGGTGATGGCGATGTTGTATATTTCCCCGGAGGAACTGAGCCAACACTGACTACAAGCGGCGGAATAGACGTATATGGATTTTTATGTGTCGCAGCGGACACCTTTGATGGATTCGTTTTAGGACAAGATATTAAGGCATAATAATGACAGCATTAACAGTACAAGTTGCAGTAGCCGATGAAGATGGTTATATCCGTCTTGGTTCAGACGAGTCGGGATTTTCTGGTGGAGACATAACCCAGTTTATCACCAACGCTAAAGTTGTGGTGGGGCAACACTCAGACTCCGGACTTGGTGGTAGCTATAACCCGGATGTTTATACCGGATGGATACACCTTAAAAATCTCACGATTGCTCAAGGCGCCACGATTGACAACGCCAAGCTTCATTTTTATCACAATGCTAATAATGGCTTTGACTCAGGTTCAGACCCCGGCGAAGGGATCACGGTCGCAGCACAAGACGTAGACGATGCGTCTAAGCCTACCGCATATGCGCATGTGAACGGTTGGACACTTACAAGCGCTACCGTTGCAACTGGAAGTCTTATCGATGGCGATATGGGCATGGAAGGTGCCGAATCATTTAATAATGCTTGGTATCCAACCCACGCTAGCGCAGGAGCTGGACTTGAAATAAAAACAATATTACAGGAATTAGTAAACAGAAGTGGATGGTCTAGTGGGAGTAATATGAATATAAAGCTAACCCCCGCTTCTCATAATGGAGTTGATTGGGATGTACGATGGACAGATTATGACACCACCACATCGTTAGCTATGAAGTTAGTAATAAATTATACCGCAGCGGCATCAGGAGCAACAGCAACTCCAGCTGCCTTTTTGCTATTTTTAGACTAGATTTTAGGAAGAAGTAGTATGTTTGGTTTTAACTCCATAAGCGCTAATGCTATCTCCTCTGTTGGAGCTAAGGCATCGCAAAATGCGATGGCAAGAATAGCTGTAGGACCAGCCTTTTCTCGTGGTTTTAATTCTGGGTATGCAAAAGGGCCGTTTTTGGTCGGAACTGCGACCATAACGCAAGACGTGCTTAATGTAAGTTCACACTTTAACGCTAAGGGTACTGTAGAAAAAATTGGCCTAGCAAGCCTACCTGTTGTAGTGAGTACTAATTTTGATTGGGCAATTACCGCATTGCTCGAAAGTCAGCTAAGTTTCTCATCAAATAGTGTATTATTATTAGGAGGGACAGCTAGTATAGTTCCATCAGCACAGGTGGCTGGTTCATTAACCAGTCCGCTAGATAATGCTGATACAATTGATTTAATACTATATTTAGATAAGCAAATTGATTTGGCATCATATATCCGAAAAGTGCCAGAAATAGCTTTGTATTTGGACAAGCAGAAGACGGTTGAGTTATATATAGACGAGATCGTTTCAAAATCTCAATACATAGATAAGCAAGTAAGCTTTGACCTGAAGAGAGAAAAATAATATGGCAAAAAACGAAATACACCAAGGTGATATAGGAACCAAGTTCCTAGTAACAATATATGACGACTCTACAGCTGTTGATGTATCTGGGGCTAGTACGAAACAGATCATGTTTAAAAAACCAGCCGGTACTAAACTAACAAAATCAGCCGCGTTTAATAGTGACGGAACAGACGGAAAAATATATTATGGCGCAGTCGCTGATGACCTAGACGAAATAGGAACTTATGAAATACAAGGCAAGGTAATCATTGCAGGCGGAACTTTTTACACAGACATACAAACTTTTAAAGTTCACAGAAATCTATAAAGGGGCAATAAAATGGCTTGGCAAAATGAAATGAGCATAATTGTTCGCCACCTGATAAATGACTTAAACTCTAGCGACTATACTTTTACAGACGATAGAATAGAAGAAAGCATATTAGTATCTGCACAACTAGTTTTACATGAGATAGATTTCACTAACGTATATACCATAGATGTAGATAGTTCTTCTTTATCTCCGGACCCAACAACTACTGGAAGTAAAGACAATTCCTTTATTAACTTAGTATCAATGAAAACTGCTACTATTTTATTAGGAAGCGAACTTAAAACACACTCTTTAAATGCTATCTCTTTAAGAGATGGGCCATCCTCTCTTGACTTGAGGGGAATCGTAAGTAGTCTCAAAATAATTTTTGATGATATAAACAAAAAATACGAAGACACTAAGCTTGAATACAAGATGAGTGGAATCGTTGGTGAGGCTATACTTGGCCCTTATTCTCCGGGCAGTGATTATGTTGCCAGAACGAATATGGGGCAAAGATCAGGACGGTTTGAATAATGGCAGAATATACACAAAGTAGTTTAAAGTCTAAGATAGAAGCTGACTTAGCAGACAATGTAGGTGGTGGTATAACAGCCGCGACACTAAGAACAACCCTAAAAAATATGGTTGATTCTGTTATACCTATTACTGCTAGTGGTGCGGATGTATACTTTCGCAGTGATATAGACATTAGAGATAATAGCGTAACCACAGCTAATCAAAATATTGGTACTATACGTGGTCAATGGTCTGGTAATGACGTTGGCACCATTAGTTTTATAAGTGGTGACGATGCGACCAATAGAGACAACGGAAGTATAGTCTTTAAAACGTCCGCTTCTGGTGTTTCTTCTTCAACTGGAGGAAGAGGCCTCACAAAAAGAATGACGATTGACGAAAAAGGTCAAGTCATTGTTTATGGTAGTGGAACTACTTATCCCGCACTTAATATACAATCAGTCCATGGTTCTGGATTGAACTTGCTTTTAGATCATGCCACGGGCAATATCGCAGTTCCTACTAGTAAGTCAATGTACTTGGGACACTGGGCAAGTGATACTTCTACCTTCTCTCCACGGGTTACTTTTGACAATAAGGGCTGGGTTGGAATTGGAACAACAATCCCAACAAAGCACCTTCATGTTAGAGCTTCTGGAGCGGCTGTTAGATACGATTCCAAAGTGGATTCAAACGATTATGCTGCGGCTTCATTCTATAAATATAAAACCAACACCACTACTTACAGCGATGATGACATAAACATTGGCTTTGGAATGGGTGTCAGTAGCGCTTCTAGCGGCGTTGGATATCTCTTTATAGGTAAAGACACCGACAGAAGCGGTTCTGTTAGAGCTAGCGAATCTTTAATGGTGCTAGACAGTGGCGGAAATGTTGGCATAGGTAACAGATACCCAAGAGAAAAATTAGAAGTTGGCGAGAGTCTTGGACGAATAACAGCCAGCGGTGATGGTAACGCTGTATCTATAGGGTCTAAAACGGGCGACGCTCATTTATATCTAGGTTCCGGAGACGGTGCAGCATATCTTTCTAACTATGCTCAAATGCGGTGGGAAGGCGACAAACATCGATTTGTTATAGATACTAAGAGTGGTCAAGTCCCTAGAGGTGAACAACTTGTCATTGATTCCACAAATGGAAACGTTGGCATTGGAAATTCCGGCATTAGTGTTGTTCATACTTGGAGACCAAATCACAACTTGCATGTTTCTGCTAGTGGTACATCTGCTACTATGGCGTTAGAAAATGCGCTTGATACAAATACAGCAATACATATAGGCAAGAACACAGATGGAAGCGGTATTTTAACATACCCATCCACGGATAATGAAAAGGGTCATTGGGCAACCATAGGCTATAAGTCATATGGCTCTTCTCTAAAAATAAATAATTCTGGATCCTTTGTTCCTTCTCACTTGACCATTGATAGGTTAGGAAATGTTGGCATTAACACCGACTCTCCTTATAACTCAACTGTTCTTGGAAAAGACAAACTGCATGTGTATGGGGAAAACTCTTCGGTTATTATTGGAGATCCATTCGGCGGTAGTAATTCAGCACTGCGATTTGTTGGCTCTAGATCAACGAATAATACAGCTTACATACAAACTGGAACTAGTGCTGCTGATACAAACGCTAAACTTGATATAACCAGATTTGATACTGATGGAACTAATTTCCACAAAATGCAAGTCTATGCCGACTCTTCAAAGTTCCATGGGTCTGGCGTGTTTAATCAGGTAAGTATTCACGGTAATATATTACTTAATGATAAATGGATAAGTAATGATGGCGGAGACGAAGGTATTAGGATTACTGACGCCGGTAAGGTTGGTATCAATGTAGCTTCTCCCACTTACGAGCTTCAGCTTAGTAGTAATTCAGCCGGAAAGCCTGTTAGTTCTGTATGGAGCGTAGTGTCAGACTCTCGTGTTAAAAGAAACATAACAGATGTTACTGGAGGTCTTGATAAGATATCTAGTTTAAGACCTGTTAAGTTTAAATACACGGGGGACTTCTGTCATTGTCACACTGGCGTAGATCCTGATGAATATTATTACAACTTTATTGCTCAGGAAGTTGCTGTTGAATTTCCCGAAGCGGTTAAAGATAGCGGAACAGACCTAAAAGACCATGACACAGATGAAGTTTTGGTAACAAACGTAAAACACTTAGACGCTCACATGATTAATGTTTACTTAGTTTCCGCAGTCAAAGAACTTAAAGACGAACTTGACGCGGCTAAAGCAAGAATAACCCAATTAGAATCTTAATAAGGAGATAAATATGGCTGATGTAGCTGATCACGTACAAACAAACGTTAGTGCTATTAAGAATGGCAGCATTGTCGTTGGCGCACCTAAGGCCGCTGGAACAGCAGCTTTTGGTTCCAACTTTACTGTTGACGCAACCCAGAATGATGCCAGCACCCCCGGAATCGTTGAAGGGCAGCTTACTAACAGATTTGATGACACTAATTACTATACTTCATAAGGAATAAACAATGGCGGCAGTACCTAATTTTTTAACAGGTAGAAAGAGTAGTATTGGAACCAGTGCGGTTCAGATGACTACAGAATCTACCAAGGCAGACAGAGGTATCCAGATAACAGCTAGTGCGGGAAATTCCGCGACTGTCTATGTTGGACTGAATAACGTTACCGCTGATTCTGCGGACGCTACTGATGGTTTTCCGTTAGCAGCCGGAGAGGCTATATTAGTTCCTATTAGAGACGCAAAATTAATATATGTAATTGCGTCAACTGGAACTAACAGTAAAGTATTTTTCATGCTTGTATAGGGAGTCAACAATGGAACTCATCTTAAAAATAGATGATGTGTCTGGTGATAAGTCCTATAAAGATGGAGATATAGTGCAGGCATTTTCTAACGACAGGATACTTATGTGTCATGCCGAAATGAAATGTCATGTAAATAACTTTCCGCTTGATGACGTTACCGGTCTTCGTCCTAATGATGGACTTCTAATGAAGTTCATAGAAAAAACTAGCAAGTTTAAATTTGTTAGAGTTAGCCATACAGAGGTCAAGAAAATTAATCTTGAGACTCTAGTAGAGACTACTATTGGAGCTTCTCTCAATGGGGACGGGGAATCTATACATTTACATTCGTTCCTAACAGATAAATTTCAAAATTCTAACCATTTAATATTTGGTCAAAGCGATGCTGAAATCTGGTATGCTGGACGAAGGACCTTTGACATAAATGCTATATGGAATGATATAGAAACCCATACAAGTTATTTGAAAGATGACCATTTTTCTTGGCCTTTAACCGATCTAGAAAAAAGACATTTTTATCCTATGAACTGTAGGGGGAATGGTGGGGGAGTAATTCAAGAACTCTCTAGTGGTAGTGTCAACGAACGCCATGAAAATGCTATAGATGGAAGCGACATTGTTGTAGCTAAAAGAAAGTGGCAGGTTCCTTACTGGGACCTATCAGGGGTAAATGTTGATGATATTCGCAATGAAGACAAGATGATGGATGGTAGAGTTGATATGGGGGATAGGCCTTTTGTAGATAACATTAACGTAGACAAAATTGCAGCGGGGATAATAACACTATAATGGCAACTATTACAAAACGTATAGGCACTTCTTCTCGTCATTATAGCACAATTGCTGCATGGGAAGCAGATTTAGATAACGCTAGTGTATATAGCAGTGCAGATGACGTGATTGGGGAATTGTATGCTGACAGTGAATTTAATGAAGATCTGGATATAGATGGTGGTGGCACTATTGGACTGGACAGTATTACGCTTACTTCTTCAAGTGCTACGGGAAATAGACATAATGGCAACAAAGGAACCGGAGCTGTAGTACGTAGAAGTTCTGCCACTAAAGACCTTATTTTATATGCTGGTAATGCTACAGTTGATACCATGACATTTTCTTGGATAGAATTTGACGGGGATGATGACGTTACTAGTAATGGTAATGACAAGTCTATGATTAAATCTTCGGGGGCTACAGAACTTTATCTTCAGAATAACATTTTTCATAGCTGGGGATCGGGACAAGACGCCGCTACTAATTATACTTTCAAGCTCGAAGGTACAAAGAATGTATTTACCAACAACTTTGTTTTTAACATAAATGGCGGAAGCGGTCACACATGGCATGTATTCTATGGAGACTCATCTACGGCGAGGGAGCAATTAATCCTAAGCAACACATTTTTTGATATAGACAAAGAAAGCGTTTCAACAAACTCCTATATGTTTAGCTATATGGATACCCATGCTAGTTCTCGCATAAGAAATAACATAATTCTAGATGATAATCTGGGAGCAATCGCAGGGGACGGAACCAAAGACTCTTCATCGGTTTTGGATTATTTGGGATATGACGCATCTAGCGTTACTGGATTTTCAAATGTGGTAGAAGATACTGTTCATTCTCTCGCTGGTAATATAAAGAGCGATCCTAATTTACACATACTGAATAATAGTCTATTCATCGATGCAGGGGTAGACTTAGGGACTAGCCCTACCAATGTCAATATTGAAATAGATGGAAGAAACCGAGATTCTGAAGAAGATACTTGGGATTTAGGAGCTGATGAAAACGTATCCACAGGAGTCACGGACAAGAAGGGTGGCTTGCAAAATCAAAGCTTCACTTCTAGAGTTGCGTTTGGAATGACTGACCCGTCAGATAATATTATATAGGTGAATTATGGCTCTTAATATACCGGCTAGCGCATTTAATAAACTAAATGAAGCCATATTGTTATTTAATAGAACCTGTACGTTGGTTTATCCAGAAAAAAAAGACAGGTGCGGTAACTGCATAACTAATACAATAGGTGGAAGATCTGTCAATGCGTATAGATCTGGAGGGGCAGCGTCTTTCAATAGGGGAACTCTATGCCCTTTGTGTGGAGGCAAGGGTTTTAAGCTTGTGGAGACAACAAAGAGCGTAGAACTTAGAGTGTATCACAACAGAAAAGATTTTATTAGTGTGGGCTTTAACGTGGATGTTCCTAGCAATGTTATACAAACTGTAGGTCTTATGTCTGATTACGACGACTTGACCAAGGCCAAGGAATTAATAATAGATGTAGGGTCCTACAATAAAGGAAGATATAGAAGACTATCAGAGCCTTACTCTCAAGGCTTCAAGCAAAACCCAACTCAATACGTAGTTATTTATTGGGAGAGAGTATAACGAATGTCTATTATACTTAAACAGTCTGACTCTTTTATAACTAAAGAAGTTTTAAAGAGGGTAGCCAAAAAGGCAAATGGTGTTTTTTCTAAGGTAGCCCAAAAGGCACCATTGCTTATAAAAGGTCAGGTAGAAAGTGCTATATTAGAATGTCCTGAAATCAACAGCATCCAAGGAGGAGGCTCATTATTAGGGGAATTAGGATTGCCACAAAATGTAGCATCTGCTGCTCCCCAAGCTATTGCTAGAGCGATTTCTGCAAATGTGTTTTTTGAGCAAAAGCCCGTTAGGGTCTCTGGTAATACACTAACTGGGGGTTTACGGTTAGGAATAATGCCGGAGAGTAGCTGGCCTGCTGTCTTTGGAATACCAGAAGCTAGCTTTGATTACTATTCTCAAAGATATAAAAAATCTGTAAAGTTGGACTGGCTTTATTGGCTATTGTTCATGGGAGACAATATTATAGTTCAAGACTTTGAATTTGACATGAACGGAATGGGAAGAAGTGGCAAGGGGACCATGTCGAGTTCTCCCGGGTCTATATGGAAGATAGATTCACAATTCTCTGGAAACCAAGACGATAACTTTATAACTAGAGCATTAGAAAATCCAGTAACAGTAAATAACATGTTAACGGTCTTGTCAAAAAGTACGGCAAAACACTGGGGAGGAATGTAATGGCAAAAGACTACTTAAATCTAAATAAAATAGCTAATGTCGGCGACAGTACTATAACCTCTTTAATCAAAGATAATACTATAGAATTTTTTAACTGGGCTATTATTAATAATGGTGGCTTTTTTAATGTAAATATACCAACATCGGGACACTACGGCGGAGACAAACATAAGCTTCGTTTAGTAGATGATCCTAGATATACTTCTGGTCAAGTATGGGAGGGGTTTAGATCTAATTGGGTATGGGCTAGTGGTCTTGAATGTGATACACAACCTCTTGTTACTAACAACTGGAAGAACCCGGGAATTTCAGGGGTTTTTGTTAATGGATCTTTTTACACTTCTGGTGATGCTACTTATAGTCATCATATAGATTATCCTCGCGGAAGGGTTGTTTTTGATTCCGCTATAAGCACCACAAAGACAGTTACCGCAGAATTCAGTTATAACTGGGTAAACGTTGTACCTGCTGATAAAGAGTTTTTTAGAGAAATACAGTATAGGTCACAAAGAGCGGATGGCGATTTCAATTATACGGGGTCTGGCGATTATTCTCAACTCGCTGATAATAGACTACAATTACCGGCTATAGCGGTAGACACGACCAGCAGAAGAACTTTACAACCGTATGCTTTAGGAGCATTAACACATTTTATTGATACTGATATTGTATTTCATGTGTTGGCGGAGGATTCTTACACTAGAGACAAGCTTGTTGATATGGTTTCTTTACAAGATGAAAAAGCTATATATGTTTTTGATAGTGATAGAATAGGAAGAAAAGATGCATTTCCATTAGACCACAGGGGTCAAGTAAGACCAAGTGGGCTTAGGTATCCAGACATGATTAAACCTAGTGGTCATAGTGGAGAATCCCTAGAAAATAAGGGATATAGGTGGGAATACTCAGGAGGAACCATGACATTTAAAAATGCCAGAATTCAAGAAGGAAGTGAAGTAAGCCCTAATCTATACCACGGTGTAGTAAGGTTGACCGCGGAGATAATTAAGTAAGAAAAACACCTCGTTTGGTGTATAATAAACAGGTAGCAAACAAACTCACATTTTAGGAGAGTATTTTACAATGGCAGCAACAAGAATATATTGGGCTATTGAAGCCCTCGGGGTTAACGGTAACGGCGGCAGCGATGCCGTAGGCGCCTCCGATTTCGTTTCCGGCGTTCAAAGCGTCGGTATTACAACCACATTTAATCTAGATCAAGTATTTCAACTCGGTCAACTTTCACTTTATCAAGATGTTGAAGAAGTGCCTGATATTGAAGTTACAGTAGATAGAGTTATGGATGGCCAAAACCTTCTTTATACTCGTACTTTTGGTGTAGGAACTATTTCCGCAAACCAAAACGCTCGAACTGGTATCTACTTTAATATTTATCCTGATACTAACGATGAAGTTGGTGATGGTAACCCAGATGCAGGTGTTTATTGCTCTGGTATGTATCTATCCTCAGCGTCGTTCACCTTTCCAACTGACGGAAACTTGAGCGAATCTATCGTTTTGGTTGGTAATCACGCTGAATGGCGAGCTTCTGCTCAAATTAATGGCGCACCTTCTACTCCACAAAGTGGATCAGTTAAGCGTAGACAAGATGTTACTAACATCTCAACTATCCAAAGTAATTTGGCTTCCGACATTGGCGCTTCTGCTAAAATTACTAACTTGACGGTTAGTGTTGACTTTGGTCGTGAACAGATCAATATCCTTGGTCAGAAACTTCCTTATGCTCGATACGTTACGTATCCTGTTGAAGTTGCATGTGAAGTTGAAGTTCTTGCGACAGGCAGTGCAAACGTCAGTGCTTTTCCAGAACAAGACAATGTGTCAGAAAGAACTATTAGCATTTCTGCTGGTGGTCACACATTCAACCTTGGAACTAAAAATAAGCTTACGACCTATACATGGGGCGGTGGTTCGACTGGTGGCGAAAATGCTACGATTACCTACTCATATCGTAACTTTAATGACTTGTCAGTTAGCTAAACGACTTAACAGTAAATAGTTAACGAATGGGACAATATTGGGGGAAGGGTTTTTCCGCCCTTCCCCCCTTTTTGTTAGTATGATTTTTCTGCAATACCCATGAGTATTGCGTATAGTAGGATAGAAAAATTGACAAGTGGACATACTGACTTTTTAGGACAGGTATGGAACAGCATGAAAAAGAGCTTTTATTAGCTAGAATAAAGTGTGGTTATTATATATATAGAAAAAAAGATTTAACTCTATACATATACCCAGTAACAAAACACCAAGATTATGAGTCTCAGTTTATTTTTTCGACTGCCTACAAAGAAGCCCTTAGCGAAGAGAGCATGGTAGAAGAAGAATTACTTGAAATGCTTCAAGAGCAAGACTTATGGGACAAGACAAAAGAAGAAAGATTAAAAGAGTTAGAAAAAGAAGACGATAAATATAAGAAAGAAGTTTTTGAGTCTTTTTTTGATAATAGTGGCAGAGAAGAGGCTAGAAGAGAATTAAACAGGGCCAGACAAGAAACGTTATCCCTGCTTAATGATAGACATTCTTATGATCACTTAACATGTGATGGAATTGCTACTTTTGCAAAATCCATATGGGTTATAGAGAATACAACCAAGTTACCAAATGGTGACCCATATGAATGGGAAGAAATAAAACCTGATAGGCTATTAACAGAAATCAGGAAAGATACAATAAGTGAAGATCAATATAGAGAATTAGCTAGAACCACACCTTGGAGAAATTTTTGGAACTGTAGAAAGAGTTGTAGCGGGGTTTTTGATGTTCCCGCAATGGATCTAAACACAGAACAAATTTCCATTGTAAGCTATTCTCTAATGTATGACAACATATATCAGTCTACTGAATGTCCTATAGACGAGATTATAGAAGACAACGACGCAATTGATGGGTGGCTAATACTACAAAGAGAAAAACAAAGCAAGTCACAAAAAGAAAAACTACTTGAAAAACTACATTCAAAACATGAAAACTCAAAGGACATTTTTGTAACAGCGAGCGATGCAGATCATGCGAAAAGAATTAACAGTCTAAATGGTAATTACGCACAGCATGTTAAGAATAGTAGAGTCAAGCAGATGAAAGATACAGATGGAGGATTGGATCATCATAGATTTAATGACATTCAAAAAGATATAAAAGACCAAATAATGGAAGCGGGGATATAGAATGGAAGACGAGTATAATGACTTGGTAAGACAGTCTAATAAATTTAAAACAACAAAAGAAGAAAGATACAAAGAAGTTTCAAAAGATAGGCTTCTTAAAATATCCCAAAAAAAAGTACAAACAACTATGATTGGCGCGTTGTCAACCATAGAAAAGAATTTTGGGTTTTTGTGGGGGTATGAAAGTTCTGATGAACTAACCCCAGAACAAGAACATATGAAAGAACTTTTTGAAGAGGTTAGAGCTGACATCTTAGATAGAGGCAATAACCAAATAAGAAATTTGGAAGCGGAATTTACTAATTACGAAATTAATTGGCTCAGATATAGAATGACTATACCTGTGAAACCAATAAAGACGGAAACTGAATCTAAACAAGGAGAAGAAGATGGCCAAGAACAGGACGAAAATTGAATCTGAAGACAGCAAGGGTAATGCAAAAGTACTATACCTTATTGATCCAGATGCAAAAATTAACAAGCAAGCGCAACTTGCTTACAACAGAGCTTTTAGAGATGCCCTTCAGTCAGGGGCTATTTTAAGACAAAAGCTTGACGACGTTTTGCGTGACCAAGAAATTTGGGACGACAAAAAAGAAGAGCGATACAACAGTATCTTAAAAACTCTTCAAGACAACGAGAAGTCTATTAAAGCTGGTGGTATTAAACTTTCCGACGCTAAAGACTTAGCTGATGAAATGTCTACTAGTAGAAATGAGTTCAGATCATTGATCTCAGAACGAACTTCTATGGATAGCAATACCGCAGAAGGTCAAGCAGACAATGCTAGATTTAACTTTTTAGTCTACGCTTGTACAAAAGATACTAAAAATCAAAGTATCTTTTCTGATGTAGAAGATTATGAAGACAGCTCTATTGAACCTTTTGCTTTAGAAGCAGCTCGACAACTTGCTGAAAAACTATATGGCTTAGATGCTAATTATGAAAGCACGTTGCCGGAAAACGAATTCCTTCAAGACTATGGGTTCGTTAATGAAGACTTGCAGAGAGTTGACGACGACGGAAAACTAATTTCTGCTGATGGTGAGTATATCGACAAAGATGGTCGGCTTATCGAATGGCAGGAAGATGGAACTTCTGTTTATGTTGACGGTAAGGGGACAAGGCTTACTGAAGATGGAGAATATGACATTGATTTCTCTCCATTTTTGGATGACTCTGGCGATCCAGTAGAGGCTCCAGAAAAAGAAGACGAAGAAGCTACTGCCGAAGAAGATGTCGAAGAAGTCGAAGAAGAAGAAGAAGAAGTCGCCGAAGAGGTCACTACTCCTAAAAAGAGAAGAAGATCTAAGAAGCAAAAGGTTGAAGACAGTACCGAATAGCAAATAATGGAAAGTAGACGTGTCGATCACCACTAACTGTGTGTCGATGCGTCTATTTTTTTTGAAAGACATAAGATGGCAAGACCATTCATATTAACAGCTCAGATCAATTTGCAAGCGCCCAACGCTACCAAAACTATTGCAAATATCCGAAAACAGCTCAAGGGAATTAACGCTAAGGTAAATGTTAACGTTCCTAAAGGTGCTGCAAATCAGCTTAACAATGTTAATAGGGCTGTTCAAGACATTGATAAAAGTGCTAAACAGGCCGGTCAGAGCATGGGTAAATTTACCGGTGGTATTAGAGGTGCGCTGACCTACCTAGTCAAGTATGATCTAGCTCGTTCTATTATCAATGGTGTTGTTGATACTATTAGAGACGGTGTGCAGGCTGCCGTTTCATTCGAAAAAGAACTGATTAAAGTCGGCCAAGTTACCGGAAAATCCTTACAGTCATTACAAGGCCTCCAAAATGAGATAGGTCGTCTTTCTAAGACCTTAGGTGTGTCTTCTTCTTCATTGGTAAAAACTAGTAGAGTTTTAGCTCAGACTGGTATCAACGCTAAAGAAGTTGAAATAGCTTTAGGAGCCTTGGCTAAAAGTACTTTAGCTGCAACCTTTGATGATATTGCTGCTACTACAGAAACTGCTATTGCTGCCATGCGACAGTTTGGTTTTAGTGCTGGCCAGTTAGAGTCTGAACTTGGTAGAATCAATGCTTTAGCCGCTAACTTTGCTGTTGAAGCTGGTGATATTGGTGTTGCCATTAGACGCGCCGGTGGTGCGTTCAAAGCTGCTGGTGGTCAGCTAATTGAATTAGAAGCTCTGTTTACTTCTGTCCGTGCTACTACTCGTGAAACTGCTGAAACCATTGCTACCGGTTTTAGAACAATTTTTACGAGAATCCAGCGTCCCAAAACTATTCAGTTCTTAAGACAGGTTGGTGTTGAACTTCAAGATTTAGCTGGTAATTTTGTTGGTCCTTTCGAGGCTGTTCGTAGGCTGAACATAGCTTTGAAAGATCTAGACCCGAGAGACGTTCGTTACTCTCAAATAGTTGAGCAACTTGGTGGTTTTAGACAAGTATCTAAAGTCATTCCTCTTATCCAACAGTTCGCTACCGCGCAGAACGCTTTGTCAGTTGCTCAACAGGGTGGTAGTAGCTTAGCTAAGGATGCCGCCAAAGCCCAGCTAGGTTTAGGCAACCAGATTACTAAAGTTAAAGAAGAGTTCCAAGAACTGTTCCGTACTCTTACGGCTTCAAGTGGTTTTCAAAACATGATTAAACTGGCTTTATCATTAGCTACAGCCATGGTTAAGGTAGTTGAAGCTGTCGCCCCTTTGGTGCCTCTGCTAGCTGCATTGGCTGTTGGTAAAGGTGTGGGCTTCCTTGCTGGTGGTCTTGGTAGAGGTGGAGG